>Ga0123356_10001083_pt1 | contig 30163 bp, 26 predicted proteins | sample TergutEmb28metaG_2_FD_92546 | JGI IMG/M metagenome (GOLD analysis project Ga0123356, IMG submission 92546) | Embiratermes neotenicus P3 segment gut microbial communities from Petit-Saut dam, French Guiana - Emb289 P3 | ecosystem: Host-associated > Arthropoda: Insects > Digestive system > Gut ...
GCAATGGTTTGCTCTTTGTCGGCAATCGTTTGCTCTTTGTCGGCAATCGTTTGCTCTTTGTCGGCAATCGTTTGCTCTTTGTCGGCAATCGTTTGCTCTTTGTCGGCAATGGTTTGCTCTTTGTCGGCAATGGTTTGCTCTTTGTCGGCAATGGTTTGCTCTTTGTCGGCAATGGTTTGCTCTTTTTCAGCAATCATTAGCTCTTTCTCCATGAGAAGTTTACTTTTTGCTTCAATCTTGCGCTCTTTGTCTTGAAGTTCCTTTATAACATCTTCTTCCAACTCCATGGCGCGCCTTTGTTTCGGGTCTTCCATGGCTTTGCGCAAACGACGGATAATTTGTTGATATTCTTCAGGATAATTATCTTCATCTACATCCAAAATATATTTGTTCATCAGATTGCTTTGGTCGAATATGCTCAGTATCTTTTCCAGATCGTTTCTACGGCGCTTTTTCAACTGCCGGATTTGCACAATCCACGAGCGGTGATGAAGCCCCGCAACAAACTCTCCTGTAGCAGGAAACTCATCGCCGGTATAAGCATCTTGTACCTTGTAATCCACTTTCAAAACCGGACGTTTGGGTAAATCCATTCCGTAATCAAGAAAATAGATGCAGTAAATTTGACGAGCTTTCTCCGGATCATTATCATAACTATTGTCAGGGTTTTGGTAGTGAAGCCCCATGTAGCGTCGAAAGCGCATCAAATCGGACAAATATTTGGCTTTTTGGAGTTCAATAATCACCGTTTTGAAACCCGTTTCGGTTTCAATTTTTGCTGAAAAGTCGAGCCGGCAAACAGTTAGCGGCATCCTTTCCTTTTCCTGAGGCGGCGGCTGAATTTCCACGATATGCTCATGGGCGCTGAACCCCAGCTCCGTTATATTTTCGCCAATAATAGCAGAAAGAAAGAGTTTGGCTACCTTGTTGTCTTCAAGCATGTATTTAAACACTACGTCGTATATGGGGTTGGCTATATGCATACCTTTGTTTTTATGTTTTTATCTCACGCCGCAAAAATAAAATAATTTTCATACAAAATTCATTTTTTGAAAATTATTTTTCTAAAAATCAACGAGTTAAAAATTACAAAAAAGTAAAAACGACGCAGATTTTGAGGAGAAATGTACATTAACAGGCAGGTAATGCAGAAAAAACAGAGTTTTCCTCACTGGTTTGAGATTCCGAGCGAAGCGAGGAATCTCAAACAATTCACCAAATATTTACGTATAAACCAAGATGTCAAAGAACGCTTTTTTAGTGGTTAGTGATTAATCATTAATCACTAATCATTAATCATTAATTAATCTACTGCTTGTGGGTTGGTGAAATTATTTGATAACCTTACGCCAGCAAAAGTATAATTATGTACACATCATAAACCAACCTTTTCTCACATTTTTTTTATTTCTTTGCACGTAACATTAAAAACCATTTTTTATGACCGAAAAAAATCTACCCATTGAAGAACAGGAAATTCATCTGCCCGACAATGCCTACACTGAGTTGAAAGAGGGCGAGAGCTACAACCCCATTTTACTAAGCCACAAAAAATACCCCGAAATAAACGGCTGGACCGTAATATGGGGTATCCTGATGGCAATCATCTTTTCTGCCGCTACTGCTTACTCCGGCTTGCGTTTCGGGCAAGTGTTCGAAGCGGCCATTCCTATTGCCATTATTGCCGTGGGCATCTCCACATTGGCACGAAGAAAAAGCCCGTTGTCCGAAAATGTTATTATTCAATCTATCGGATCCAGTTCGGGATTGATTGTGGCGGGCGCTATTTTTACGTTGCCTGCTATTTACATTATTAAAGAAACCGACCCTGTGCTGGGCGCGGAAATTCAGGTAAATTTCTTCCAAATTTTCTTAGCTTCGTTATTTGGCGGCTGCTTGGGAGTGTTGTTTCTCATCCCATTCCGTAAATATTTTGTTTCCGAAATGCATGGCAAATACCCGTTTCCCGAGGCTACCGCTACCACCGAAATTTTGGTATCGGGCGCCAAAGGAGGCAGTCAGGCTAAATTATTGTTAATAGCCGGCGCCATTGGCGGTATTTACGATTTTTTGATGACCAACTTTCAACTTTGGGCTGAAAATATCACTTCGCGCATGACCGCCTGGGGCACAGAATTGGCAACCAATTACAAGTTTGTGTTTAAAATGAACGCCGGCTCCATTCTGCTGGGTACCGGATTTCTTATCGGATTAAAATACACGACCATTATTTGTGCAGGCTCTTTCTTGTCGTGGTGGTTTGTAGTGCCATTATTAGGTCAGTACGGTGTTCTGCCGGACGGCACACTCATGAGCACACTGCAACCTGAAGCTATATTTACGAATTTCGTGCGCTACATCGGTATTGGCGGTATTGCTATGGCGGGAATTATCGGCGTAATTAAATCTGCCGGTGTAATCAAACGCTCGTTCGGAGTGGTATTTGCTTCACAAAAAAAGGCTACCGATGATCAAACCAAAGTAGTTCGTACACAAAGAGATATTTCCATGCGCATTATTCTTTTCGGATTTTTGGGTGTAGCTATCATGATTGCTATATTTTTCTTTACCGGCGGACTCTCCATGACACTGCCCCAAGTATTGGTAGGCTTGTTCGTTATTTTTATATTTGCATTTTTGTTTACCACCGTTGCCGCAACTGCCATTGCCACAGTAGGAACTAACCCTGTTTCCGGAATGACCATGATGACGTTGATTTTGTCATCGTTTATTCTTTCGGCAGTAGGATTGCAAGGCGGCACCGGAATCATCACAGCATTGATCGTGGGCGGAATTGTGTGCTCGGCTTTAGCCATGGCCGGCGGTTTCATCACCGACTTAAAAGTGGGCTACTGGATTGGAGCTACGCCTATCAAACAGCAAGCATTGAAATTTGTAGGCATATTAGTTTCTGCTTTAACGGTAGGCGCCGTAATCATGATTCTTTCCAAAGCTTATGGCTATACCGGTGAAAATGCGTTAGTTGCACCACAAGCCAACGCTATGGCTGCCATCATTAAGCCTTTGATGTTTGGCGGACAAACGCCGTGGCTGCTCTACATTATCGGCGCTATTTTAGCCATTGTGTTAGACCGCATCGGTATTCCGGCATTGGCGTTCTCGTTGGGAATGTTCATTCCGTTGCAGTTAAATATTCCGTTGTTAGTAGGCGGAGCTATCGCATGGTTCGTGAGCACTAGAAGCAAAGATGAGTTAATTAACAAAGCACGCAAAGAAAAGGCAACCCTCATAGCTTCCGGCTTATTGGCAGGTGGTGCCATTTTCGGGGTCATCAGCGCCATTTTGAAATACGCAGGCGCCGAATCCGAAATGCCAGCGTCTTACATTAACTCCATGCCGTTTAATGTATTAGCTATTGTGATGTTTGTGGGATTGTGCACTTATTTAATTTGGCATTCAAAAGTAAAAAAAGCATAACTTTAAAAATCAGAGAAATATGACAGACAAACAAGAATTTGGACGCAGGGGCGAGGAACTCGCCCTTGCGTTTTATCAAGAGAGCCAATATGTCATTTTAGAAAAAAATTGGCAATCGGGTCATTTAGAAGTGGATATCATTGCAAAAAATGAGGAAACTATTGTTTTTTGTGAAGTAAAAACGCGCTCGGGCAATGCGTTTGGCGAGCCGCAGCAATCGGTTACCCCACAAAAACAGCGTAATATCATTCGCGCTGCAAATTATTATGTGTTAAAACATCAGATCTCGTTAGAGGTGCGGTTTGATATAATCGCTATTACTTTTAACGGAGAGGAATATACGTTAGAGTGTATTCCTTATGCGTTTACGCCGAAGTGGTGAAATACCGGTAAATCAAACATCGTCAAAATATAATTCATCAATAATCGGCTTGTACGTCCGTTGCCGTCTGCAAAAGGATGTATGCTCACAATGCCGTATTGCAGACCCATAATGCCCCGCCTGCGCCAATCCCCGGCGCACTACAGTTTCTCATTATCCACCAATGCAAACGTAAACTTCCCCGAAGCACACAACTCGTTTCTTGCATGCACAAACGCTTCTACAAAAAAAATCAACGCACGTCGGTTGTAAATGTATGCCGTAATTTCTAAAGTATCATTCTGTAACACAGTGCGTTTGAAGCGCACTTCGGTCATGCCGGTAAAAAATGGAGTGCGACCTACCAGTTCTTCTTTCATGAGTATGGCGGCAGATTGTCCCATCATTTCACACAAAATAACGCCCGGAACTACCGGATTGCCCGGAAAATGTCCTTGCAAAAAATATTCGTTGCCTGTAACAAAATAAGTAGCTTTTGCAATGCTGTTGCCATTTTCATCTTCCATAACATTCACTTCATCAATCAACAACATCGGTTCGCGATGAGGAAGGAATTTTTTGATATCTTCTCTATTCATAATCGTTTAATACTTTCTAAAGGTTACACATCCATTATGTCCGCCAAAACCAAGCGAGTTGGAAAATGCAATTGTTATGTCGGTTTTTCTTGCAGTGTGAGGTACATAATCCAGATCGCATTCCGGATCGGGGCAGTCTAATCCGATAGTGGGCGGCACGATGCCGTTTTTCAGCGCCAATACCGAAGCAATGCCCTCAAAGCCGCCGGCTGCGCCCAATGCATGCCCTGTCATTGATTTATTGCTTGTAACCAGAACTTTGCGAGCAGTTTCTTTGCCAAAAGCCAATTTAATGGCAAGGGTTTCGATTTTATCATTTAAGGGAGTTCCTGTGCCGTGCGCGTTCACATGAATCACATCTTCGGGTGTTAAGTTCGCTTCATCGGCGGCAAATTTCATGGCATTGGCGGCACATATACCATTGGGCAGAGGCGCTGTAAGGTGGTAAGCATCACAGGTATTGCCGTATCCAACCACTTCGGCGTAAATCTGCACGCCACGCTCTTGGGCATGCTCTAACTCTTCTAAAATGAGGATGCCGGCGCCTTCTCCCAGTACAAATCCCAAACGCCTGCTATCGAAAGGCAGCGATGCCAATTTCGGGTCTTCCACTTTGGTGAGCGCCTTAGCATTAGCAAATCCGTTAATCGCCAATTCGTGTACCGCTGCTTCAGCGCCTCCGGTAATGATGGCATCTGCGTAGCCGTGCTTAATGGCGCGAAAAGCTTCGCCAATTGCGTGTGTTGCTGTAGCACAGGCTGTTACTACAGGCAGCGTAGGGCCTTGCGCATGATGCGCAATCGCCACATTTCCTGCTGCAATATTGGCAATCATCATCGGGATGAATAATGGAGAGACCCATTGCCCGCCCTCTTCCAGCATCTTCTGTGTTTGTGCTACAAAGGTATCCATGCCGCCCACGCCCGAGCCTATATAAACGCCGAGGCGCTCCGGTGCCACAACAAGCTTACTGTCCTCCATCGCTTGTTTGGCTGCAATTAACGCATATTGCGTGTATTTATCCGTTCTCCGGATCGTAGATGGGTCTAAGCCTAATTCTTTAGGATCATAATTCTTGACTTCGGCTGCAATCTTTACCGGAAGTTTCGAGATATCAATATTTTTGATATAATCAATTCCGGAAACGCCATCTGCTAAATTGTTCCAAAATGTTTCCACATCATTCCCCAGCGGCGAAATTACGCCCATACCGGTTACTACTACTCTTTTCATACTTAAATTCTTAAATCTTTAAATTTTTTAATCTCTTTCACCACTCCATCACACAAGCCCCCGAAGAGAACCCAGCCCCAAACGCACTCATTACCAACAAGTCGCCATCTTTCAGTTGCCCGTTTTTATTCATTTCATCTATTAATAATGGAATACTTGCAGAAGAAGTGTTTCCATATTTGTGAATATTTTTGGGAAATTTTTCCTCTTTTTCGCCTAAATATTCACGTATCGTTTCCATAATTCTTACGTTAGCCTGATGTAACAAATAAAACGAGACTTCTTTTTGTGAAACATTTGCCTCGTGCATTACAGCGTTTATATCTTGAATAGAAGCGGTTACTGCCATTTTATATACATCTTTTCCATTCATTACCAAGGGAGTAAATGCTTCCTTTTTGCTATAAGGAGTAGATTCCAATTCCCTTTGATAATGCAGTGGTTCAACCGCCGACGTAGTAGAAAGGTGCATAGATTTTAAGTTATTTCCTCTCGTAACGATCATGGCAGCAGCGCCATCACCAAATAAGATGCTGGTATCGCGAGCGTTCCAATCTACGATTTTAGATAGTTCGTCTGCACAAACAATGAGAATATTTTTCACATTTCCGGTATTCAGAAAAGCGTTGGCAACCGACAAGGCATAAATAAAACCGGAGCAAGCGCTATTTAAGTCAATACAAGGACATTTTGCTTCTATATCTCCTTGAATGACACAGCTTAAGCCGGGAGTTACATAATGATTTACCACATTTGAGCAAATTAGAAAATCAATATCGCCGGCATCCAAATTTGCATCTTCTAATGCTCTTTTACAAGCGGATACACTTAACTCAACTAACGATTCATCAGAAATGATTCGCCGTTGGGAAATGCCTGTGCGCGTGTATATCCATTCGTGGTTCGTGTCCAAAAATTCAGACAACATATCGTTGGTTACTACTAATGAAGGCAATGCGCTTCCTGTTCCAATTATTTTCATAACTATAAACTATGAATTAACTAATTTTTCCGAGTGCAAAAAAAGTAGTCTTAATGATGCTGTTTCCAAAAATGATTTGTTTAAATGTTATAAATGTTAGCAAATGTTAAAAAATGGGGTGAAAAATATAAATATGGGGCGAAATTCTGTTTTTTTGATATCATAATTTCATAACTTATCCATTTAGAATAAATAGATATTATATAGATTATTCTACAAAATCCGGTTTCTATTTATTTTATAATAAGCGTATTGCTTTATTCAAATTTCAAAAATGATAAAAACATTCTTTCGATTGCAGTTGGGATACAAAATTTTGCCTGATATGAAAATCCATATTTTTGCCGCCGCTAAACAAAACAAATGAAGCGGCTAATTTCATCTATTCTTGCCTGTTTTTACTTTTGGAATTACAAAAATAGTCCCTACTCTAAAAAAAAGAAGAAAGCTATTAAAGGAGAAAAGTATATTCAACGAAAAAAAAGAAAAACACCTGCAAAAAAAACAGATTTAGTTGTTTTTAAAGATGATAGAGGGATAACTTGCTTCTCTGTACAAATTAATTCACTTTTTTATATTCAATCCGATACTAATTACATCACTTTATTTTATTCTTGCCAGGGGAAATTAGATAAATACTTGATGCGCTCTTCGTTAAAAATGGTATTGGAACAAAATTCAAACGATAATTTAGTCCGTTGCCACAGATCTTATATCGTTAATTTTGAAAAAGTTAAACTATATAAAAAAGATAAAGAGGGAGGAATAATTGAATTATCACACGACCAGTTGCCCTCTATACCTGTTTCAAAATCACACTTGGAGAATGTATTACATAAATTTAATATGATATAATCTATTTGAAGATGAGAATTTTAGTATTAGCCAAGCAAGTTCCCGACACTCGAAATGTAGGCAAAGATGCGATGAAAGCTGATGGCACGGTAAATCGCGCTGCGCTGCCTGCCATTTTTAACCCCGACGATCTGTGTGCCTTAGAGATGGCGCTAAAAGCTAAAGACCGATTGAAAAATGCAGAAGTGTTTGTAATAACGATGGGCCCCGCACGTGCTGCCGAAATTATCCGCGAATCAATCTATCGTGGCGCCGATAAAGGTTTTTTGCTTACCGACCGGAAGTTTTCCGGTTCCGACACTTTAGCCACTTCTTATGCTATTTCTCAAGCAGTTAAGTATTTGCAACCCGATCTGATTTTCTGCGGTTTGCAAGCCATTGACGGTGATACGGCACAAGTGGGCCCGCAAATTGCCGAAAAGCTAACATTTCCACAAATTACATACGCAGAAGAACTTATTGAAATAGATAATAAATCTATTGTTGTAAAACGCCGCTTGGAACGTGGCGTGGAAACCGTTAAATCCCCGCTTCCTGCATTGGTTACCGTACACGGCTCTGCGCATACCTGTCGTGCCCGCAAAGCCAAACGGGTTATGCTATACAAACATGCCCGCACCATTTCCGAAATGCAGGATGATAACGTAGAGTCGTTTCGCGCAACGTCTCTACAATCCAAACGCCCCTACTTACTAATTGAAGAATGGGATGCCGGTTTTATAAACGCCGACGACAAATTTCTTGGGCTGGCAGGCTCGCCTACAAAGGTAAAAAAGATTGATAACGTTGTTTTTGCACAAAAAGCGAACAAAGCCCTAACCTCCTCCGACACCGATATTGAACAACTGATAGTAGAACTGTTTGAATCGCGGGTGGTTGGGTAGGAATTAAGAATTAGGAATTAAGAGAATAAAACAATCTACCCATTAACACTAACCACTATGAACATATTTATTTACTGCGAAATAACAGAAGAAAAACAAATTGCCGAGGTCTCTTTAGAACTATTATCTAAAGGAAGAAAATTAGCAAACCATCTTGGCGTAAAATTAGAAGCTATTGTATTGACCGATAAGGCAGAAGCCGTTTTAAGCAGAATTAACGATTTCGGCGTGGATGTCATTCATTTAGCAGAAGACACAGCGTTTTTTCCTTATCGCACATTGCCTCATTTTCAGTTGGTAAAGGCTATTTTCGAGCATGAGCAACCGGAAATTGCTCTGTTTGGCGCCACTTCTGTAGGACGCGATTTGGCGCCGCGTGTTGCCTCCGCGCTTCGTTGCGGATTAACTGCAGATTGCACCTCATTAGAAATTGGTAATCATATTGATTCTAAAACAAATACAGAGTATAAAGATTTGCTGTATCAAATTCGCCCTGCGTTTGGAGGCAATATTATCGCTACCATCATCAACCCTGAAACGCGCCCGCAAATGGCAACTGTGCGCGAAGGTGTGATGAAGTTGGAAGAGGTCGCTCAGAAAAAAACAGCTGAAGTGAAATTCATTGACATGTCGAAATATCTTAATCCTGAGGATTTTGCAGTAGAGATTGTAGAGCGTCATATCGAAGCGCAAAAAGTGAATTTGAAAGCGGCGAATATCATTGTGGCAGGAGGCTACGGCGTTGGCTCTAAAGAAAACTTTGGGTTGCTGTACGATTTGGCTGCCGTATTGGGCGGCGAGGTGGCGGCTACACGCGCAGCCGTTGATGCCGGCTACTGCGAGCACGAACGCCAGGTGGGGCAAACGGGTGTAACTGTGCGCCCAAAACTGTACATTGGCTGCGGTATTTCGGGCGCCGTGCAGCACCGCGCCGGCATGGATCAAGCTGCTAAAATCATCTCTATCAATACCGATCCTAACGCGCCACTTCATGCTATTGCCGATTATGCCATTACCGGTGATCTGACCGAAATATTACTAAAAATGATCACAAATTTAACACGCAAAATAATAAAACAAAAAAAATGAATTACTACTTAGACAACGAAGTTCTAAAATTACAACTCTCCCACCCTTTGATGGAGAAAATTGTAAAATTGAAAGAAAATAACTTTGAATACGCCAAAGAAGTGCCGATTGCGCCGGTTGATTTTGAAGACGCCATTGATTCTTACCATAAAGTGCTCGAAATTGTGGGTGAAATTTGCGGCGATATCATTGCGCCCAATGCAGAAAGCGTTGATATTGAAGGCGTGCACGTGGAAAACGGTCGTGTAGTGTACGCTCAAGGCACACAAGAAAATCTAAAGGCGCTTACCGATGCCGGGCTTTTCGGAATGTCGCTGCCTTACAAATACAACGGGCTGAACTTTCCGATGGTGCCTTATGTGATGGCGGCAGAGTTAGTATCGCGCGCCGACGGAGGCTTTGCCAATATTTGGGGATTGCAGGATTGCGCCGAAACCATTCGCGAGTTCGCATCCGAAGAGATTAAGAGCGAGTTTCTGCCGCGAATTAACAAAGGAGATACTTGCTCCATGGATTTGACCGAGCCTGACGCTGGTTCAGATTTGCAAGCGGTGCAACTGAAAGCCACTTTTGATGAACAGACGAACTGTTGGCGCTTAAATGGCATTAAACGCTTTATTACCAACGGTGATGCGCATATTAAATTAGTGCTGGCACGCTCGGAAGAGGGCACGAAAGATGGTCGTGGGTTGTCTTATTTTGTGTATGATACAAATGATAACGCAGTGATTATTCGTCGTGTAGAGAACAAAATGGGCATCAAAGGCTCGCCCACATGCGAGTTGGTATTCAAAAATGCACCTGCAAAATTGGTAGGCGAGCGTAGAATGGGTTTGATAAAATATGTAATGTCGTTGATGAACAGTGCGCGTTTGGGCGTAGGCGCACAATCGGTGGGCATTTCAGAAGCTGCTTATCGTGAAGCATATAAGTATGCACAAAAGCGCGAGCAGTTTGGAAAAGCAATTCTCAATTTTCCGGCGGTGTACGAAATGTTGTACAACATGCGGGCAAAAATTGATGCTTCGCGTGCCATTTTGTATGAAACGGCTCGTTGTGTGGACGTTTACAAATTATGGCAGGAGGTAGCTAAAGAACGCCAGTTAACCTCGGAAGAGCGCGCCGAAATGAAACATTACAACAAATTGGCCGATGCCCTCACTCCGATGTTGAAACTAATGTCGAGTGAATTTTGCAACCAAATTTGCTACGATGCCGTGCAAGTGCACGGCGGCACCGGTTTCATGCAAGATTTTCCGGTAGAGCGCATGTACCGCGATGCCAGGATCACCACGATTTACGAAGGTACCTCGCAACTGCAAGTAGTAGCAGCCATTCGCGCAGTGATTAACGAAACCTATGCTGCATTAATCGAAGTTTTTGAAAAAGAAGAAGTTCCACAAGAATTTGAACGCATAAAATTTGAGTTGAACACCATGAGAGCCTATTACGAACATGCCAAAAATTTGGTTTCGGGCATGAACAGCGATGAAATGCTTGATTTGCACGCACGCCGTTTGGTAGAGATGGCAGCGTATATTATTATGACTTATTTACTTATGTTCGACGCCATGCGCTGTTCCTGCAATTGTTGCAGCTTAAAAGAATCGGCGCGCCATTTCTTGCGCTTAGGAAAGGCAATTTGTTTGGGACATTTAGACACAATTCAATACTCATCCTCATGAAAAAAGAAATCGTCTTTTGTAGGATAATCAGGCCATAAATCTTCAATGTTATCGTAGGCTTCTCCCTCATCTTCAATTTCTTTCAAATTTTCAATAACCTCCATCGGAGCTCCTGAGCGTAGTGCATAGTCAATCAATTCTTCTTTAGTGGCAGGCCAGGGCGCATCTTCCAATTTTGAGGCTAATTCTAACGTCCAATACATAAAAATGTTTTATTAGGTTTGTTTTAATGGGGGCGCAAAAATAAATTTTTATGGATACGAAAATGCGTCTTTGGGAAAATTTTATTTATCTTATTTTCAGATATTTTTCTTCCGTTTCTGATTTTATGTGGAGGAAACGCGCCAAAATAAAGAAATAATCGGAGAGCCGGTTTGCCATTTGAAGCAGCGTCAAAAAAGACTCATTTTGCGCACAAAAACAAGCTATTTTCCGCTCTAACTTCCTACAAGTTGTACGACAAATATGGGCTTGCGCAATAGCACGAGAACCTTGCGGCAGCAAAAAACTGTGCAATGGCGGCAAGTCTTCTTCCATTTTATCAATTTCCTGCTCAATTTGCGTTAAAAAATGCTCGTGAGAAATTTCTTTCCAGTATTGTGCATGTTTTGCTGTAGGGGTTGCTAAAATTCCGCCAATGATAAACAAATTTTCTTGAATTTCTGTCAAAAACGGCAGATCCTCTTCTGCAAGCAGCGCTCCAATGTGTGCGTTCAGTTCATCGCAAGTTCCGTAAACATCAAGAATGGCTTCCGATTTATGCACTCTGTCTCCGCCTACCAATGAGGTGGTACCGGTATCTCCGGTTTTGGTGTAAATTTTACTCATTTGGCGATTTGTAACTAGACAATAACTTTTTTATAAACTCCTGATGCTCTCCCGATACCCGTGTGAGTGGCGAGCGCAAATAATATTCTATGCGATTTTGCAGCGCCAAGAATGTTTTTACGCCGGCAGGACTTCCTTCTTTAAAACATGCCTGAATAATATCTAAAAGTTTATAATGAATTTCTGCGGCATTTATAAATTTTTCTTCTTGTGCCAGATGTATCATTTGTGCCATTTCAGATGGAAACGCATTGGCTGTTACAGAAATAAGCCCATCAATCCCTACAGCCATAAGTGGCAAAGTAATCGCATCATCTCCCGAAATTACCAAAAAATCTTCCGGTTTGTGTTTCACTAAATACATAATTTGATTCATCATTCCGGAAGCTTCTTTTATGCCGATAATATTCTCATGCTCAGCCAATTTCAGAGCAGTATCGGGTTCAATGTTACAACCGGTGCGAGTTCCTACATTATACAAAATAACCGGCAGCGGCGCATGGGCCGCCAGCATTTGATAGTGCTCAATGAGACCGGTTTGCGTAGGTTTATTATAGTAAGGCGTAACCGACAAAATGGCGCACACCCCTGAAAAATCGAAGGTTTTAAATTGTTGAAGAATGCAATGGGTAGAGGGACCGCCCATGCCCACAATAATAGGCACGCGGTTTTGATTTACCTGCACTAGTGTGCGCACAATTTTGTGCTTTTCCTCATCGGTAAGCGTAGGTGTTTCTCCGGTGGTTCCCAGCGCCACCAAGTAATCTACTCCGCTATGAATGAGATGGTTTGCCAATTCTTCCAAATTAGTGTAATCCACTTCGCCAGTGGATAAAAAAGGAGTAACCACTGCTACTCCCAAGCCTTTATATTGATTTATGAGATGCATGCTCCGGTTAATTTGAGTAAATAATTGTGAATGATTTTCAAGAGTTTAAGATAATCTAAGTGCTCTTCATCCTTAATATAAATATCGTACAAATCGTGCATATATTCATTGGCGCCCACTGATAATCCGGCTTTTGAAGTGGCTAAGATGTAGCGTAACGGCGGCAAATTATTTCGGGAGAGATCAATGAGCAGGTTAAAATCTTTATTTAAAAAATCATTGAGTTGAACAAAATCGGGTTTCCCGTACCAATTCAGATTTTTCTTTGAAAAATAATCGGCAGATAGCTGTTGCAAACAATAATAGGGCACTTTTTTCTCATTAATATACCCCACAAGCCACACGGTTCTATTGTGAGATTGAAGTTTTGAAAACAAATTATGAATCTCTTTATAAGAATCTTCATCAGTTATTTGGCAAATAATACCGATGGTTCTGGTTTGCTCTAAAGAAATAATTTTTTTTTCTCTGAAAGGTTTATGCTTTGCTATCGAACGTTTTAGTAAAGACTTCTTAATGCGATTTAACATAACTGTGGGTTTGGTTGTATGGGTGGGCAAAAATAGTAAAAAATAGTTCTCCACTTTTGCCAAAACTTTCTACCATCTGCAAAACAGTAGTAGAAAACTTTGCGCCTTTGCGAGCTTATATTTTCCCCCAAATCTCCTCCCTCATTCTAATCGACTCATTTCGAGCACATTCGCTAAACCGCTCTTCGCCGTTTTCCACTTTTTTGTACGCTAAAAGAATAGAACGAGAGGCATTCACTACGCCGCCATTCCCGTTTTTCAGATAGAGTGCAATATCTTCGGCTTTTCCACCCTGCGCGCCGTAGCCAGGAATGAGGAAAAACGTAGAATCCAATTGCCGGCGAACATCGCGCGCTTCATCGGCATGCGTGCAGCCCATTACTCCGCCAATAGAGGAGAAGCCACATCTGCCGAGATAATCTTTGCCCAACGCATTAATTTTTTCACCTACAATATTATATACACGCTTGTTGTCCTCCGTAGGCAAATATTGAATATCCTTTGCGCCTTCGTTAGAAGTTCTTATTAATACAAAAACGCCTTTTTCGTGGTCTTTTATAAATGGTAAAAAAGGCGAAATGGTATCCACGCCCATGTAGGGATTCAGCGTCATGAAATCGGCTTCAAAATCTCTTGAGAAATGCGCTTTAGCGTACATTTCGGCAGTTTTAGCAATGTCGCCGCGTTTAACATCGGCAATAATGAGTGCTTTGCGTTCGCGCAAATAGGATAGCGTTTTTCGGTAAGCTTCCAATCCTTGCATTCCAAAGGCTTCGTAATAAGCAATTTGCACTTTGTAGCATGCCGAAACATCTAAAGTGGCGTCAATAATTTGTTTGTTAAACGAGAAAAGCGCATCGCTGACATGGGAAAACGCTTTTGAAAAATGCGGGGGAAGATATTCATAATCAGTATCTAACCCTACGCACACGTGCCCTTTACCGGCTATATGCGAAAAAAGTTTATCTATTATCATAACTCTTAATTTTTATTTTTTAATTTTTTATTCTGTTCGTCAGTTAAAACTGACGGCAATGAATTGATTTAATCCAACTTCAACACCGCTAAAAATGCCGATTGCGGGACTTCTACATTTCCGATTTGGCGCATTTTTTTCTTTCCTTTCTTTTGTTTTTCAAGGAGTTTTCGCTTTCGTGTGATGTCGCCGCCATAACATTTTGCGGTTACGTCTTTACGCATTGCCTTGATGGTTTCGCGTGCAATAATTTTGGTGCCTATGGCTGCCTGAATGGCAATGTCAAATTGCTGTCTGGGAATGAGTTCGCGAAGTTTTTCACAAATTTTACGCCCAAACGGATACGCATTGTCCACGTGTGTTAACGAGGAAAGCGCATCCACCGAATCGCCGTTCAGGAGGATGTCCAATTTTACCAACTTCGCCGGTTTGTAATCGGAGATGTGATAATCGAATGAGGCATAGCCTTTTGAAATGCTCTTCAATTTATCGTAAAAATCGAAAACAATTTCTCCTAGCGGCAAATCAAAGGTTAATTCCACGCGGTTTGATGCGATATATATTTGATTGAGAAGTGTTCCGCGTTTATCCAAACACAATTTCATAATCGGACCAATATAATCGGCTTTACTGATGATTTGGGCGCGAATGTAAGGCTCTTCCACGTGGTCAATGGTGCTGGGCGAGGGCATTCCCGAAGGGTTGTGCACCTCAATAACCTCTTTTTTCGTGGTAATTACTTTGTACGAAACGTTGGGCACCGTGGCAATCACATCCATATCAAATTCCCGGTCTAATCTTTCCTGCACGATTTCCATGTGCAACAAGCCGAGAAATCCGCAGCGGAAGCCGAAGCCGAGCGCGGCAGAAGATTCCGGCACAAAGGTTAATGAGGCATCGTTGAGTTGCAGTTTTTCTAAGGAAGCGCGCAACTCTTCATAATCATCGGCATCGGTGGGATAAATTCCGGCAAAGAGCATCGGTTTTACTTCTTCAAAGCCGGAAATGGCTTTTTCGCAAGGACATCCTACATGCGTAATCGTATCTCCTACACGTACTTCCGCAGAAGTTTTGATGCCCGAAATGATGTAGCCTACCATACCTGCCGTCATGACATCGGCGGGCTCTTGTTTCAACTTCAAAAATCCTATCTCATCTGCATGATATTCTTTTTCGGTAGAAATAAACTTCACAAAATCGTTTTTGCGAATGGTACCGTTAAAAATTCTAAAATAAGCAATAATTCCTCTGTATGAATTAAATACGGAGTCGAAAATAAGCGTTTCGAGGGGCGCTTCGGGGTCTCCTTTTGGAGGAGGAATACAGTTAACGATTGCTTCTAAAATTTCCTCTACCCCTTCTCCGGTTTTGCCGCTGGCTTCTATAATCTCCTCTCTTTTACAGCCTAACAGATCCACAATTTGATCTTTTACCTCTTCGGGCATTGCCGAGGGCATATCCATTTTATTGAGTATCGGAATAATTTCCAAATTATGGTCAACTGCCAAATACAGATTTGAAATGGTTTGCGCCTGAACGCCTTGCGTAGCATCAATCAGCAACAATGCGCCTTCGCAAGCGGCAATGGAGCGAGATACTTCATACGAAAAATCCACATGCCCGGGTGTGTCTATCAAATTGAAAATATAATCGGTGCCGTTATGGTTATAATCCATGCGAATGGCGTGGCTTTTAATGGTAATGCCGCGTTCGCGCTCCAAATCCATGTTATCTAACACTTGATCTTGAAAATCGCGGTCGGTAATGGTACCGGTATATTGAAGTAACCTGTCGGCTAACGTGCTCTTACCGTGGTCAATATGTGCAATAATGCAAAAATTTCTTATATTCTTCATAGTGGGCGCAAAAAAATAAAAAAAATGAATAGAAAATTTCATTATCATAACGAAAAAATATTATTTTCGCCGAAAATTATCAACATTAGAAAAATAGGTTTTATGAATATATCAACATTAGAAACGGTAGTTTTTGAGCAAAAAGATTTTTTTTCAAAAGAAGACACAAGTATTCCACGTGTAGTTGATTTTCATGAATATATTGATACAGAGCAGATTGTTGTTATTTCTGGCGTAAGAAGGTCTGGGAAATCAACGTTATTGCGTCAATTTGCTTCATACTTTAAAGAATATAGGTATTTGAATTTTGATGATGAACGATTGGTGCGTTTTGAAGTGGATGATTTTGCAAACCTGATGTTGTTATGGCAGAAGCAGGGTAATTTTAATACCATTTTTTTAGATGAAATTCAAAATGTACCACAGTGGGAGCGTTTTGTTCGCCGTATTTTCAACGAAGGATATAAAGTGTTCATTACCGGATCAAATTCAAAACTGCTAAGTGGAGAGCTTGGCACACACCTTACCGGTAGGCACAAGACCATAGAACTTTTCCCTTTTTCATTTGTAGAAACGCTTATACTGAAAAAGATAGATCACAATCATGTAGTATCCACTTCGCAAAAAGCAGCGCTACTTGCCGCTTTTGATGAATACCTCTTAGAGGGTGGTTTTCCATATTATTGTAAAACAAGAGAAAAAGATTTTTTGATATTGCTTTATGAAAATATTTTGTATAAAGATGTGCTTTTTCGCTTTGCCATACGAGAAAAACGTACGTTCAGAGAATTGGCAAATTTTGCATTGTCAAATATGGGTAAAGAATTTAGCTACGAAAATGTTGCTAAAACATTGAATGTTAAAAGCAACACAACTGTAAAAAACTATTTGGATAATATGGAAGAAGCGTATCTTATTTTTACGCTGTCGAAATACGATTTTTCTCTAAAAAAACAATATACTTCCAACAAAAAGATCTATGTAATTGACAATGGAATGCGTAATAATGTAGCATTTTATTTTTCGGAAGACAAAGGGCGGTTATTAGAAAACATTGTATTTCTTGAGTTAAAAAGGCGCGGTGGCGATATTTATTTTCACAAAGACAAAAAAGAGTGTGATTTTGTGGTACATCGAGGAACACAAATAACCGAAGCCATTCAAGTTTGTTTTGAATTAAACGATAGCAATAAAGAAAGAGAATTAAACGGATTGTTAGAAGCAATGGATTACTACGATTTAAAAACAGGCATTATTGTAACTCAAAACCAAAAACAGGTGTACGAACTAAATAACAGGCAGATAAATATTTTACCTGCGTATGAATTTTTAACAAAATCCTACAACTAATGTTAGACAGAATAAAAGACCTTACCGCACAGTTAAATCGTCATAATTACAATTATTATGTATTAGATAATCCTACCGTTAGCGATTACGAGTTTGACAAATTGCTGGAAGAATTGATGCGTTTGGAAAAGGAATATCCCGATTTTATTCAGCCGGATTCTCCTACACAGCGCGTAGGAGGCGAAATTACCAAACAATTTACGGCTGTTGCGCACGTATTCCCCATGCTGTCGCTGGCAAACACTTACTCTGTTGAGGAAATTGAGGATTTTGACAAACGTGTGCAAAACGCATTGTTACAAAAAGTTGAATATGTTTGCGAATTAAAATACGATGGCGTTGCTATTAGTTTAGTGTATGAAAAAGGACGTTTGCTACGTGCCGTAACGCGCGGCGATGGCATTCAGGGAGACGATGTTACACAAAATGTGAAGACCATTAAATCTATTCCGTTGAAACTTTTCGGAGATTATCCCGATTTTTTGGAAGTGCGCGGCGAAATCCTCCTCACTCATCAGGCATTTGAAAAATTGAACGCTGAACGTGAAGATATTGGAGAACAGGCTTTTGCAAATCCGCGAAATGCCGCATCCGGAAGTTTAAAACTACAAGATTCTTCCGAAGTAGCCAAACGCGGATTGGATTGTCGCTTATACACGGCATTGGGCGAAAATTTGCCCGTTAAAACACATTTCGAGAGCTTTACAAAATTAAAAGAGTGGGGATTCAGAATACCCGACGTGCTTCAAAAATGTAACTCCATAGAAGAGATTAAAACATTCATTACCCGATGGGATGCTGAAAGAGAGCAACTTCTTTTTGATATTGATGGTGTTGTGATTAAAGTAAACGACATTTTTCAACAACAACAGCTGGGCGCTACCGCGAAAAATCCGCGCTGGGCTATCGCTTACAAATTTAAAGCTAAACGTGCGCTCACTCCGCTACTAAGCGTTGATTTTCAAGTAGGAAGAACAGGCGTGGTAACTCCGGTAGCTAACTTGCAGCCTGTGTTGTTGGCAGGTACAGTAGTAAAACGCGCTTCGTTACACAATAACGACATCATTCAACAATTTGATATTCACGAAAATGATTGGCTTTATGTGGAAAAAGGCGGAGAGATTATTCCTAAAATTGTAGGGGTAGAGCTTTCTAAACGTTTGCCCGCCGCGCAAAAAATAACCTTCGTTTCCCGTTGCCCTTTTTGCAACGCTGTATTGGTGCAAAAGGAAGGCGAAGCTGCGATTTACTGCCCCAATGAATGGGGTTGCCCACCGCAACTGAAAGGAAAATTGGAGCACTTTATCTCAAGAAAAGCGATGCATATTGATTCGTTGGGCGAAGGAAAGATTGAAATGTTGTTTGATAATGGATTAGTAAAATTGAGCGCCGATTTTTACGCGCTGAAACCTGAGCATTTATTAGGTTTGGAAAAAAGAATTATGGGCGAAGACGGCGCCGAGCGTATCATTAGCTTTCGTGAAAAAACGGTGGAAAATATGTTAGCCGGCATCGAACAATCGAAAAACATATCGTTTGAGCGCGTGTTGTTTGCGGTTGGAATCAGATATGTGGGCGAAACCACCGCGAAAAAATTAGCCCGCTATTTTAAAAATGTTGATGCGCTTGCCGCTGCTTCGAAAGAGGAATTGAAAGCTGTGGACGATGTAGGCGAACAAGTTGCCGAAAGCATTGTGCAGTTTTTCAACACAGTAGAAAATTTGGAAAACGTGGTGCGACTTCGGGAAGCGGGCGTGCAATTTGAGGTAAATGCAGCAACAGAACAACCGCTTTCCCACATTTTAGACGGGAAAACCATCGTTGTAAGCGGCGTGTTTTCCATTCCGCGCGATGAGATGAAGCAAAAAATTGAACTTCATGGCGGAAAAAACAGCGCTTCCATTTCAAAAAATACCGATTTTGTGGTTGCCGGCGATAACATGGGACCTGAAAAGCGGAAGAAAGCGGAAAAGTTGGGGGTTGCAATTTTGAGTGAAGGGGAGTTTGAGAATTTGCTTTGTTAAAATCATGGCTCAGACTACCACCGGTATCGCAAACCCAATCAACTTCTGAATCGCAATCAACAGTTTCATCTCATCTTGCGCGCAAAAAGTGATCGCTGTTCCCGTTTTTCCAGCTCTTCCCGTGCGGCCGATGCGATGAACGTACGTTTCCGGTATATCCGGCAAATCGTAATTGATAACAAGAGGCAAACCGCTAATATCTAATCCACGGGCGGCAATGTCGGTGGCAATCATCACACGTGTCTTGCCCGATTTAAAATTGCTGAGCGTTCGTTGTCTCGAATTTTGAGATTTGTTGCTGTGAATGGCTTCGCTGAATACTCCGGATCTGCATAAAATACGTGCAATGCGCTCTGCCCCGTACTTGGTGCGCGAAAACACCAATATGGAATCGCCTTTTGCGTTTTTTGCCAGGGAGGCTAAAAGCGCTCTTTTTTCTTCTTTTTCAACGTAATACACATATTGCTCTACAGTATCTACCACTGCGGCCTCCGGAGATATTTCAATTTTTACAGGATTGTGCAAAATAGATTTTGAAAGTGCAATAATTTCAGGCGGCATGGTGGCTGAAAAGAAAAGTGTTTGTTTCTTTTTGGGAAGCTTTGGTAATAAGCGTTTTATGTCGTGAATAAAACCCATGCCCAGCATTTTGTCTGCTTCATCCAATACAAAACATTCAATACGATCTAAATTAACAAAACCTTGTGCCATTAAATCTAACAAACGTCCGGGGGTAGCAATTAAAACGTCTATGCCTTTTTTAAGTTTCTCAACTTGTGGGTTTTGGTTAACGCCGCCAAAAACGAGGCTGTGTTTCACTTGCGTATATTTTCCATAATGACTGAAACATTCATCAATTTGTATTGCCAATTCTCTTGTGGGCGTGAGTATTAATGCTCTGATGGGGCGATGTTTGTCTTGAGAAGCTACTTTTGCTAACCGCTGTATGATAGGAATGGCAAAGACAGCCGTTTTTCCGGTTCCCGTTTGGGCGCATCCCAATAAATCTCGTTGACTGATGGCTACAGGAATACCTTTTTCCTGAATCGGTGTAGGCGTCGAGTATTTTTTTTCTTCAAGCGCCTTTAAAACAGGTTCTATAATATTTAATTCTTTAAATGTCATGAGTTTTTATAATTGTGTATGAGTAATAGAAATAACAAACAATGAAAGCTGAATTATCTTAGCTTTCATTGTTTGCTTTAATGAAATGAATGTGCTTTTTGGTGAAGTCTATTAATATCTCCGGGAGTTATACCCGCCGCCGCCTCTGCGGTCGTTGCGGAAATCTCTTTTCTCAGCTTTAGGTTTCGCTACATTAACGGTAAGTACTTTACCCTCATGCTCTACGCCATTTAATTCTTTAATAGCTTTTAATCCATCTGCTTCGTTTGGCATCTCTACGAAGCCAAAACCTCTTGATCTTCCGGTTTCTCTATCGGTGATAATGTTAGCCGAGGAGATCTCTCCGTACTCTTGAAATAATTCTTTTAAGTCAGCATCTTTCACGCTATAACTTAAATTTGCAATGTAAATGTTCATTTAATTTTTTTAGGTTAATCGGCGGCGAAAATATATAATTATTTGGGTAATCGGTTTTTTGCTAAATTATTTATCTATAAACGAAATTATTATTACTAAAAAGAAAATAAAAACGCATAAATCAGTGTTAATATTTCTAACAAATTCTAATAATGAATTGTAATTGCTCACATCATCCTGCGCCGGAACAAGAGGATATGCTTGCTCGTACCGATCGCATCATAGAAACTACCGGTACAAGTAGAAATGCTATTATTCCTTTACTCCAAGCGTTGCAAAACGAATTTGGGTATTTGCCTCACGCTGTAATTGAACGTGTTTATGAGAAGACAGAGATTGACCGCGCACAACTCATCAGCGTTTCTACGTTTTACTCTCAGTTTAGGCATGTTCCTTACGGGAAACATTTGATAAAAGTATGCACCGGAACCGCTTGCCATGTGAAAGGCGCCGGAAATGTTTATGATGCTTTTCGGCGTGAACTGAACATGAAGGAAGATGATATAACCACTGATGACCAACTTTTTTCCATCGAAAAAATAGCCTGTCTGGGCTGCTGCACCTTGGCGCCTGTAGTGCAGATTGATGAGAAAATTTATGGGCACGTGCTTCCGGCTAAAGTCAATAATGTCATTAATGACTTTTTAATACAACAGACTGAAAAAGAGCAAGAAAAAATAAGAAAAAACCAACGGAAAGTCGCCGGAGAAATACGACTTGGCATGGGCTCCTGTTGCCAGGCAAGCGGCTCTGCCGACATTTTCCGGGAGTTGAAAAAGGCGGAGCGCGAATTGGGCATTGAGGTTAGCATCAAGCCGGTAGGCTGTGTAGGCGTTTGTAATAAAGTGCCTTTAATTGATGTGGTGCTGCCGGATCATTCCATCGCCCGTTATCCCAATGTAAAGCCTGCTGAAATCAAAGAGATTCTGCACCACCACTTTAAGCCCGCAGGGCATTTCAAACGATGGAAAAACAGTCTGTTTCATCATATTGACATGTTTCACACCGATACAACATGGGATAATGTAGTTTGGAAACCGGAAAACGAACGCACCGGCATCATTGATAGTTTCCTTTCGGAACAAAAACATATTTCAACGGAAGGATACGGCTTTCTAACGCCGTTGAACATAGACGAATACATAGCCCACAACGGCTTCGAGGCGCTAAAAAAAGCACTTGCCTCACTTACCCCCGATGAGGTCGTAAACTCCACCCTTAGTAGCGGTATTCGTGGGCGTGGTGGCGGCGGTTTTCCCACCGGACGGAAATGGGAAATCGTAGGGGTATTGCGCGCAACGCCTCAACAACCCAAATACGTGATTTGCAACGGCGATGAAGGCGACCCCGGCGCATTCATGGATCGCATGATTCTTGAATCGTACCCGTTCCGTGTCATCGAGGGCATGATTATCGCCGGTTATGCCGTTGGAGCGAGTAAGGGAATTTTTTACATCCGGGCAGAATATCCGCTGGCTGTTGAACGCATCCGCACGGCAATTGAACTTTGCCGCGAAAGAAACCTGCTTGGCGAAAATATTTCCGGCACAGATTTTTCGTTCGACATCTCCATCTTTGAAGGCGCCGGCGCATTTGTTTGCGGCGAAGAAACCGCGCTCATTGCTTCCATTGAAGGCAAACGCGGGTTTCCCAAACAACGACCGCCATATCCCGCCGTTGAAGGGCTGAATGGTTGCCCAACATTGGTTAACAACGTGGAAACATTAAGCCAAATCCCTTATATTATCCGGCATGGCGCAGCCCACTACGCGCAGATTGGCACCCGTAGTAGCAAGGGAACAAAGGTGTTTGCGCTTGCCGGAAAGGTGAAACACGGCGGGCTGATAGAAGTGCCGATGGGAATGACGATTAAACAGATTGTTGAGAAAATTGGGGGCGGGGTTGATGGTGGTGGGGTTGTAGAGACAGGGCATGCCCTGTCTCTACTGAAGGCTGTTCAGATTGGCGGTCCTTCCGGTGGATGCATCCCTGCCGAACTATGCGACGTTCCGGTTGATTTCGACGCCCTCAGCAGCATGGGTGCCATGATGGGCTCCGGCGGATTGGTGGTATTGAGCGACAAAGATTGTATGGTTGATGTGGCGCGCTATTTTCTCAGCTTTTCCTGCGAACAATCTTGCGGAAAATGTACGTTTTGCCGCGTAGGCATCAGAAGAATGCTCGATATTTTAGACAAGATAACCTCAGGCGAAGCGGAAATGGGCGATATTGACAAATTGGAACAGTTGGCATTGAACATTAAAAAAGCCTCTTTATGCGGATTGGGAAAAACGGCGCCTAATCCGGTGTTAACCACCATTAAATACTTTCGTGATGAATACGAAGAACATATCAAAGGCGTTTGCCCTACCGGCGTTTGCAAAGCATTGGTAAAATACGTGATTGATGACAATTGCACGGGCTGTACCAAATGCGCCAGAGCCTGCCCAACGGGCGCAATTCCTTATACGCCCTATCAGGTGCACAGCATTGATGTGGAGAAATGCGTGCAGTGCGGGGTGTGCGTGGAAGTGTGCAGCGTTGGGGCGGTTAAAAAAGTGCCGGCGGAAGGATGAAAATTATTCGACAATATCGATTTCGGTCGGATTGTCGTTAGTCCAATTGCAAAATTTAATTCTGTTAATTCATTAATTGGCAGTCTGAGGGATATTCAAAAACCATTAATATTTTTATTTTTTGGGCGTGCCCACTCGCTTTTCCACCGCACACCTCTCGCCGCATACCTCCCACCGCATACCCACGCTCGGGTCGCGGTGGCTACGGGGTACGCTTCGCTCCCGTGCTCGCCTGCGGCTCGCACCGGCTTCGCCGCCCTCCGCCTCGCTCACGCAGAGGGAATAGCAAAGTATAGTGCAGGTTGACTAAAGGCTGAAAGCCTTGTAATCAATAACGTAGGGCAACGCCCTACGAAAGGACGTGCGTCCAAAGATAAGCCCTGAAAGGGCGTGATCATTTAGATTTCAGGCTTTCAGCCTGACAAACGAGATGACGCTCATTTCCATAGGGCGTTGCCCTACGCTATTGATTACAAGGCTTTCAGCCTTCCTATCCCAACGCACAAACCGTTGTATTTCCCCCTGCGTGAGCGAGGCGGAGGGCGGCGAAGCCGGTGCGAGCCGCAGGCGAGCACGGGAGCGAAGCGTACCCCGTAGCCACCGCGACCCGAGCGTGGGTAGGATGAGGCGGCAGGGGACAGAACGACGGCGGCAGAGCCGCCGCCGAACATAATTGAGCCGCCGCCGAACGTGCGGTGGAAAAGCGAGTGGGCACGCCCAAAAAATAAAAACTTTAATAATTTTGCCCTGCAATTTAGATTATTATACAAAGAACTTATGACACTTAAATACAAAACCGTAAAACACAAAACCATAAAAAGTTACAGAAAACTGTACTTAGAAAACCTTCCCGAACTGCAAGAGCTGTTTATTGAGTGGATAGTGGAAAAATCAAACTTTTATACCATAAACAACGCCGGCAAGGCAATAGGATATTTTATTGTATCCAAGCAAAATTCATTAGTTGAGTTTTTTGTTGATACTCAATATATTAATGAAGCTGCCGGAATATTTGAAAATATCTACAGTAAATTCAATATCGAAAATGTATTGTGCAAATCGTTTGATGCTTTGCTGTTGAAATGTTGCTGTAACGGCAAAATGAAATATAAAGTAGTAGGTCATCTGTTTAGAGATTACATAGATACAGCTCCTCAAGATATAACCGAGTTTACAAAAATAGAGCTTGCCGATGAATCGGATTACGATGATTTTGTAAAACATGATAATGAATTGTACGAAACAAAAGAAGATTTGAGATTCTTCTTAAAAAACAGATATGCCTTGAAATATTACATAGAAGATAAATTGATTGGCTGCGGGTTTCTTATAAAAGTAAATGAGTTTTATAACCATTGCGATATCGGAATGTGGGTGGATACGCCCTATCGAAATAAAGGCTATGCAACAAAAATAATATCCGACTTGAAGCAACGATGTATCAAAGACGGCGTTACAGTAACATGCGGATGCGCCGCAGATAATATTGCCTCAAGGAAAGTATTGGAAAAGAATGGATTTAGAACTAAACACGATTTGTTAATGTTTGGAAAAACAGAAGAAAGTATTCAGGAATTAACAGATTTTGTAAAAGAAAATATATAAATGAAAATCAAACTAAATAACAAAGAAACAGACGTTTTTGCAGGCGAAAAACTCATCGAAGCCGCACGGCGCAACGGCATTGAGATACCGGCTTTGTGTTATGCCACCGGTTTCCAACATCAAGCATCGTGCATGGTTTGCGTAGTGAAAAACTGCGAGACAGGGCAAATGATTCCGGCATGTGCTACCATTGTTGAGGAAGGGATGAGCATAGACAGCGAAAGTGAGGAAGTGAAAGATTTGAGGCGCCAATCGTTGGAATTGCTGCTGAGCGACCATATTGCGGTGTGCCGTCCGCCGTGCGATATCCAAAATTGTTCTTTGCGAAAACTTGCCATAGAATATCGTGCAAAATGGAACAGGTTTCCGCGATATTCGGCAATTAAAGAAACACAACCTCAGCATGTTAAAGGTAATTTGTGGTTTGATGTTGCAAAGTGTATTCGCTGTGGGTTGTGTGTGTATAATAGTAAAGATGGGTTTACGTTTAAAGACAGGGGTTTTGGGATGCAGGTGGTGTTGCCGGAGGAGAGTGTGGGGAATGTGGAGGAGAGGTTGTGGGAGATTTGTCCGACGCAGGCGCTTTATCTTGAACCTTGTCTTGAACCGAGATTTTTACAAGATTTGCAGGATTAACAGGATTTAGAGATTAATAGGATTATATGATTAGAAAAGGGATTTTTTTATGGATTATTTTTTTGTTGGGATTTAGTTTTTCTGTTTTGGGGCAGAAAGTTAATTATTCTCCGGCTTTTTTTGGACCTAATGCGTTGCCGGTGCCGGAGGTTACGGATGGGAGAATACCGAATTACACCCAACTTGGTTTTTCATCCGATTATTCTTTCGGATTTGGAGATCGAACGCTGGCGTGGCGTTGGGATGCTGAAGTGCCGCTGCTTCCGAAATTTGTGTCTATCAAAGTTTGGATGATCGCTCATGAAAATTATTGGCTAACTCCTGAGATTTCCCAGCTGCGCGACATTAACCCGCCGGTGTCTTCAGGTTGGGCAACGGGAGATGTTTACGTTCAGACACGCATTTCCGTTTTGAGAGAGAAAAAATATAGTCCGCAAATTATTATTGCTGCTGCAATCATAACAGCCTCAGGAGGAAAATTTCAGGAAAGGCGTTATTATGATACGCCGGGGTATTATTTCGATGCTTCCATTGCCAAATCTTTTACCATTAACAGTAAGATTTTAAATGATATTCGATTGGTTGGAAATGTTGGATTTTTATGTTGGGAAACGACCAATAGCACACAAAATGATGCGCCCATGTATGGACTGAATTTCATTCTTTCTAATGCATTGTTCACTTTTGAAAATCAAGTAGGTGGCTATTGGGGCTGGATGAACAACGGAGACCGGCCTTTAACCTATCGAACGAAATTGACATACAATCACAAATTTCTCGACATTTTTTTTCAGTATCAATATGGAATTATGGACTTTCCCTATCATCAAATTCGATTGGGATTTTTAGTTCCTATTCAGAAGTTGACGCCGAAGTATCCAATAAAATCTAAAAGTGAATCGGATAATTTATGAAAAAAAATCTCCTTTTATTATTATCAGTTTTTCTTTTATCAGCATGTAAAAGCTATACGGAAAAAAAAGACAATGTTTTAGAGAATTGGTGTATTTTCAGAGGCAACCCATCCCTGAGCGGCTATACGGAGGTCTCGCTGCCGGAGCATCCTGTTCTTTTATGGTCGTTTAAAAGCGATTCCTATACCAAATCTTCGCCCGTTGTATATCATAATGTAGTTTATTGGAGCGACAGGCGCGGGCGTATTTTCGGCGTAAACAGCGAAGGGAAGCAAGTTTTCGATTATGCTATGGAAACGGCGGTGGATGCCACCCCAATGATTTATGAATCAGTGCTATATATTGGGCGGATAGACGGAAAACTGTGCGCCATATCATTAGCCAAACAAGATACTTTATGGACTTTTGAAGCGGATGGGCAAATTACCGCCTCGCCAAACAGAATGGAGGTTAACCACAGAAAAGCGATTATCGTTGGCAGTTACGACACCCATCTTTATTTTATTGACCATAAAGAAGGAACGCAAATCAAACGTTTCGAATCGGGTTACTACATCAATGGGGCGGTGGCGCAAAGCAGCCACTACGTTGTGTACGGCGGGTGCGATGGCTGGTTTAGGGTGGTGGATTGTATTTCCGGCGTGCAAACCGACTCGTTGGAACTGGAGACTTACATCCCTGCTTCGCCGGCTGTTTGCGGAGATTGGTGCTATGTTGCCGACCATTCCGGAAATGTTTATGAAATAAAATTGGATAAAGGAAAAATCGCTTCATCCCAAAAAATCATGGAGCCGAAGGATGAAAACCGCATGATGGTTTCCGTTCCGGCGGTTTCAGATAAAATGGTTTACATTGTTTCTGATGACAGGCATATTTATGCTATAAACCGCGGTGGAGAAACCGCATGGAAATATCTCTTAAAAGGCGACACGGGCGAAAGTTCTCCGGTTGTCTGTAACGACAAACTGTTGGTGTGCACCAAAACCGGAATTGTTTCCATGCACGATGCAAAGACAGGGCGGTTGCTGTGGGAATACGATACAGGAGAGCAGATTATAGCTTCGCCGGCGGTGGTGGATGGGTGTTTTTATATTCTGACATTTAAAGGGACATTGTTTTGTTTCAGTCCCGTAGGGATTTAATATTGGATATTTTCTAAAAAATCGCTTTCCCCCTTGACAAACGGCTTTTCATGTTGTATATTTGCACCCTCGTAAACTAATATTAAAACTATGCGTAAAGAAACAAGCATCAAACTCTTTGAAGAAAAGAAAGTCCGCACCATTTGGGACGAAGAAAAAGAAGAATGGTATTTTTCAGTAGTGGATGTAGTGGGTATTTTAACCGAAAGTGAAAATCCACGCCGCTATTGGAGTGATTTGAAAATCAAATTAGAAAAAGAAGGCAGCCAACTGTACGAAAATATCGTACAGTTGAAATTGTTAGCTTCTGATGGCAAAATGCGCATGACTGACGTAGCAAATGAGGCGCAACTTTTTCGCATTATTCAGTCCATCCCATCGCCAAAAGCAGAGCCTTTTAAACTATGGATGGCTCAAGTAGCTAAAGAACGTTTAGACCAATTGCAAGACCCTGAACTCTCTATTGAACAGGCAATGTTTGATTACAAGCGGCTTGGGTATTCGGATAATTGGATTAATCAACGTTTAAAGAGTATAGAAATTCGCAAGGAATTAACTGATGAATGGAAATCGAAAGGCGTACAGGAAGGTCTTGAATTTGCAGTATTAACGGATATTATTACAAAAACGTGGTCTGATAAAACGACTAAAGAATACAAGCACTATAAGGGATTGAAAAAAGAAAACCTACGCGACAATATGACAAATACAGAATTAGTACTTAATATGTTGGCTGAGCTTTCGACAAAAAACATTTCTGAAGTTTCAAATCCGGAAACTTTCGATGAACATGCCCAAATTGCAATGCGAGGAGGTAAAATTGCCCACAATGCTCGTCAAGAATTGGAATTACAAACAGGTAAATCAGCCATTTCTAAACTTAATGCTAAAAGCTTGAAATCAATTGAAGGGGCAAAATGAATAAAGATTAACTCAATATGATACAACTATCAGAAATAACCAAAAAATACCCCGACGGAGAAAACTCCTTCAACCACGTACTTCGCGGAGTAAACATAAACATCGAAAGAGGCGATTTTGTCGCTATTGAAGGAGCGTCCGGCTCAGGGAAAACTACGTTACTTTCCATTTTGGGAACGCTGCTGCTGCCTGATACCGGAAGTTATGTAATGGATGGGGTAAAGATGAATGCTCCCGATGTGGATTATGCTGCCGTGCGTAACCAAAAAATCGGTTTTGTTTTTCAAGATCATCGCTTGATGCCGCAGTTGACGGCGTTGGAGAATATTTTGCTGCCCACGCTGGCTTTTCAAGATAAAACGGAAGATGCGCAGATAGATTATGCCAAACAATTAATGGAATTGACGGGCATAACTTCCATCGCAGGGCAATATCCGGAAACTCTTTCGGGGGGAGAAGCCTGCCGCGTAGCCTTGTGCCGTGCGCTAATTATGAAACCTTTGTTGCTACTCGCAGATGAGCCTACCGGACAGCTGGATGCGGAAAACGCCCGCAATGTCGCGCTGTTGCTGGCAAAAGTTAATAAAGAATTAGGAACAACTATTGTTATGGTAACACACTCGGACGAAACGGCAGCGATTGCCTGCAGAAGACTGACCTTACAAAACGGAGGTTTATCATAAAAAAAAATAAAAATATGAATACCCAACAACTGATCCGAAGGAGCATTTTCCGGTATAAATCTTTTTACCGCCTCATTGCCATCGCTGTGATGGTGGCAGTGGCGGTGATTACGGGAAGTCTTGCGGTGGGCGATTCGGTGCGCAACACCTTGGTTAAGAGGGTGGGGGAGCGGCTGGGGAAAACGGAAACGGTTGTTTTTTCGCGGTATTCGTATTTGGATGAAGGGATTGTTGACATGTTGCATGTAGGGGCAGGGCGCGCCCTGCCCCTACGGGGAATTTTGTTATTAAACGGTTTCGTTTCCATATCCGGAAAATTGATTCCGGTTACCGTTTGGGGCGTAGATGATATGGGCATAGAAAAAGGGCAGGCGAAAATAAACAGGGCGTTGTTTGATGAAATGAACGCCGGACAACACGAACACATCGTTTTGCGCCTGCCATCCGCCGGAATGGTGCCGTTGGGTTCCATGTTTGTAACAGATGCCTATACAACAAGTTTGAGATTGGAATCAAACTCCGTTATTTCTGTTGAACAAGGCGGTAACCTCAACCTGAAAAACGA
>Ga0123356_10001084_pt1 | contig 30121 bp, 21 predicted proteins | sample TergutEmb28metaG_2_FD_92546 | JGI IMG/M metagenome (GOLD analysis project Ga0123356, IMG submission 92546) | Embiratermes neotenicus P3 segment gut microbial communities from Petit-Saut dam, French Guiana - Emb289 P3 | ecosystem: Host-associated > Arthropoda: Insects > Digestive system > Gut ...
CCCTATGTAGATAAGCTGTTTTATAAATCGATTTTTTCGGACAGAAAAGATTACCTTAAAAATCTTTATGGAAAAAACCTTTTTGCAGAATACTATCATAAACAGTTTGGCATTAATGATTCACCCGAATATATAAGCCGTGTGCAATTGTCAGAAGAAGATGTAAAAAAACCAGAACTATCGTGGAATATTGGACTTGGCACCTACCCACGTTGGAACTGGCCGCAAAGACTGGGAGCGGTTTTAGCAAGGTCAGATATGCCTGTATTGGGTCAGGTTATCGGAGGAAAACCGCTTGGCAAAGCTATTCTCCCCGGCTCAGGAAAGTTGGAAAAAGCAATAGATTTTTCCGGCAGCGGCCGCAGCATTGCCATCCATGCCCGTATAGATCCTGTCACATGCCCTTCTATCGCGTATCAGCGTGTTCTATTGCTAAAAATCATATCGGAACTCCCGCAAGAAAAACAAAGTCTATTCCTGACAGGTACTGTTTCCCAAAAACAATATTACAGTGAGCTGCTGGATTCAAAAATTGTCCTGTCTCCCTTTGGCTGGGGAGAAGTCTGCTTTAGAGACTTTGAGGCAATCCTTGCAGGCGCCCTGCTCCTTAAACCCGATATGTCCCATCTTGTAACAAAGCCGAATGTCTATATTCCCTATGAAACATATGTCCCCATTAAATGGGATGGAAGTGATCTTCTTGAGCAGTCAGAACGTTTCCTGAACGACGATAAAGAAAGATTAAGAATAACCGGCAATGCCTACGAACAGTACAAAAATGAAACGGCTTCTGTTTTTAAGCAGACAGACCAGCTTTTAGGGGAATATTATTCTTGAAACTGATTACAAAATAGTGTATTATACCGTTAATGAGTATCAAAAATATTGACATTAATTTTCAAAAAATTACAGTTGTTTTTTTAACAGCGATTTTTTTGATGGTTCTGGTTTCTAAAGCAGAAACCCAGATTATTCATGAGCCAAACAGTATCATTTACAAAGATATTGATCTATGGATTGCCAAAGGTTTTGTCAGGTCGCATCTTCCTGCCATTCGTCCGTACCCGGCTCCTTTAATCGATTTTATCCTTGATGAAGTAATCGAAAACGGCGATGAAGCTGCCGCGGAAAAAGCTACTCAATATAAAGATTATTTTGCTCCCGGTAACAGAATTATACGCCCGGGACTTTCAGCTTACTTTCAGGGAAAAGACGATGAATATGGATTCTTTGGCTCTGCGTTTGCCGAAGGTCTTTTTAGAATAACCGATTTATTCGCAACAAGTTATCATCTTGCTTTTTACGGCATGACAGATCCAGACGGCGAGCGTTTTAATGTTCCCGGAACTTATTCTCCCTACCCCGATATTATCAAAGATACGTCTAATGTCGGGAAAATTGAGATAAGGCAAAATTGGACATCTCTTTCTACTGTGGGAACAAAGGACGTTTACCTGCAGGCAGGTCTTACGCGTTCTTCTTTTGGTCCGTTTTTTGATAACGGTCTTGTAATTGGTCCGCAGGCGCCAAGAGCCGGACATATCAGTTTTGCTTTTCTAAGACAGCAGTGGGCTTATGAAATGCTTTTCCAGATGATTACCGCTACAGATGATTTTGGATTGGGTCATTATCCCGGTAAATATAATATCGTTCATAACTTAAGCTTTCGTCCGTTCGACTCCCTGGAATTAGGAGCAATACAATCAATGGTATACGGTGAACGAATAGAGCTTTTATATTTAGTGCCGTTTAACTTTTTATTTGCATCTGAATCTATTTATGATTTTAGCGATAACGCACAAATGGGACTTTATTTTAAATGGCGTTTATTTGATGCAGTCGATTTTAAAGGACTTGCCTTTGTAGATGATTTTCATTTTAACAATTTAATTTCTTCCGGAACATTGCAGGCTAAAGCCGCAGGTCAGATGGGAATTACCTGGGCGCCAAAAAGCGGTTTCCTTTCCAAACTTGATTTTGATTACACAGGAGTGCTTCCCTATTGTTATACGCACTGGAATCAGGATGATGATTATCGATACAATGGGTATGACGGTAGTGATTTAGACATTTATAAAAATCCTACAGATCCTTCAAAACCTGATAATCAGTTGCGAAAACCAAATTATCTTAACTATACTCACATAGGAAGAAATATCGGTCCTGATTTGGAACCAAACTCCGACAGGATTTCTCTAAGAACATTATGGGATATAGTGCCGTCAGTCAGATTAAACATAAATGGATATTTTACACGTCATGGTAATGCATCTGAAGGCAGAGAAAAAATGGATCCAAATGTTCATGACGGTTCTATTTTTGATGACGGATGTTCAGACCCATGGCCCGATCCTGATGGTGAGCCATTTGAAGAAGGCAGATCGCGTAAGCAAACTTATGGTTTTGATTACTGGCTTACCCAGGATGTGCTTGATAAACGTCTTGGCGGTACAATCGGAGTAATGTGGACAATTCAATCTTTTCCATTCGGGATTTTTAGATTAATCGGAGAATACGGCGCAGAATACGGATGGAACCGCGGACTTGTAAAAGACAGAAATTCTTTAGATAACTTCTGGAATATAGGATTTTTATGGTCCTGGTAAAATCTTTTACAGATTTACTTTCCGGATATGGGACAGTTTTTTTTACAGGCGTACCGGATTCACTTCTAAAAAGTTTTTGCGCATTTTTAACAGATAATTACAACGAAAACAGCCATATCATTGCTGTTAACGAAGGCGCTGCCATCGCTCTTGCAGCGGGTTATCATTTAGCTACAGAAAAAATCCCACTTGTTTATATGCAAAACTCAGGTATCGGAAACGCTGTTAATCCGCTGCTCTCGTTAACAGACAGCGATGTTTACAGCATTCCCATGGTTCTTCTTGTCGGCTGGCGGGGAGAACCCGGCACTAAAGATGAACCTCAGCATATAAAACAGGGAAAAGTTACTTGCTCGTTATTTGATTCAATGGGTATACCCTATCTTATATTATCAAAAAACGAAGATGAAATAAAAAAGCAAATTGAAGATTGTTATACATATATAAAAAAGAATAATTCTCCATTTGCGCTAATCGTACAAAAAGATACTTTTTCCCCATATACGCTTTCTTCTGGTAAAGAAGAAACAAATAGTTACGCCCAAATGACCCGCGAAGAAGCAATCGAAGAGATACTACTGTCTTCTTCGCCGCAGGATGTGTTTATATCTACAACCGGTATGGCTTCTCGTGAACTTTTTGAACTCCGCAAAAAACACAACATGGGACACAACCGTGACTTTTTAACAGTTGGATCAATGGGACATGCTTCTTCGCTTGCTTTGTCAATAGCGCTTAATAAACCTGAACTTAGCGTAACATGCATTGATGGTGACGGCGCTGTCTTAATGCATCTTGGCAGCTTGGCTGCAATTGGAGAGCGTAAACCTATTAATTTGCGGCATATCGTAATTAACAACGGAGCGCATGATTCCGTCGGCGGTCAGCCTACTATTGCGCAATCTATCGATCTTTGCGGGATTGCCCGCAGCGCCGGTTATGAAAAAGCGGTTTCCGTTAAAACAAAAGAAGAACTCCGCAGTTTTTTATCTGATTATAAATCAGATAAAAGTAAGCTGCTATTTCTGGAAATTATTGTCCGTAAGGGAAACAGAAACGATTTAGGCAGACCTGACACAAACCCTTTGGACAATAAAAAAAACTTTATGTTATTTTTAAAAGAAGGTAAAACATGACAGATTTATTGCCAAACGGCCTTCCAAAAGTAAAACGCGAAGTTTTATTAAACCCCGGTCCTGCTACAACTACAGACAGCGTTAAATATGCGCAAGTATGCCCTGATATTTGTCCGCGCGAAAAAGAGTTCGGCGAAACAATGAAATGGATATGCAGCGAACTTTCGCTTATGGCAGGAAAACCCGGTACGGTAGAAACTGTCCTTTTCGGAGGATCGGGAACGGCTGCAGACGAGGTAATGATCTCTTCCTGTGTACCTGACAGCGGCAAACTTCTTATAATCGACAATGGCGCATACGGAGACAGGTTTGCTAAAATTGCGGCAGTTTATAAATTAAATTTTGAAGTGTTAAAAAGTTCAGGTTATAAACAGCTTGATATATCTGCGGTAAAAGCAAAACTTCATGATGGTAAGTTTACTCATCTTGCAATGGTCTACCACGAAACTACAACAGGTTTACTTAATCCAGCACCGGAAATATGCAGGTTCTGCCATGAGCATGGAATTGTCACAATTATTGACGCTGTCAGCGCTTTTGCCGCAATACCTATCGATATGGATAGAGACTGTTTTGATTTTATGGCATCTACATCGAATAAAAATATCCAGGGTATGGCAGGCGTTGGTTTTGTTTTCTGCAGAAAAGATGCTCTTGCAAAAACAGCAAATTATCCAATGCGGAATTATTATCTTAATCTTTGGGATCAGCATACCTGGTTCCAAAAGACCGGACAAACCCGTTTTACTCCTCCTGTACAAAGCCTTTACGCTCTTAAACAGGCTATTATCGAAACTAAACAGGAAGGGATAGAAAACCGATACAAGCGCTATGCAGACTGCTGGAATATACTTGTACAAGCAGTAAAAAATTGCGGTCTTGATATGCTGGTACCTCAGGAAATCCAATCAAAACTAATAACAGCGATTATCGAACCTGAAACTTCAAAATACTCCTTTGATACATTACACGATCTTGCGCGTGAAAATGGTTTTACAATTTATCCGGGCAAACTTTCCGGTGCAAATACATTCAGGATCGCAAATATCGGCGACATCCAGCCGGAAGAAATGAAAACTTTCTGTGAATTAATGGAAAAATACATGCGCTCAATCGGTGTATGTTCATGAGGTTAACATGAAAACAATTTATCTTGGACTTAGCGGCGATATTATCCATCCTGGTATTATCAATATTATTAAAGAGGCGTCAAAACACGGCGAGGTTCTTGTCGGTCTTTTAACAGATTCTGCAATTGCCTCGCATAAACGCCTGCCCTATCTTAACTGGCAGCAGCGCCTTGAAGTTGTGGAAAATTTAAAAGGAGTTTCCAAAGTAGTTCCTCAGGAAGAATGGAGTTATATTCCCAATTTAAAAAAATATAAACCAGATGCAATTATTCACGGTGATGACTGGAATACAGGTCCCTTAAAGAAAGAGCGTGAAGAAGTAATTGCATTAATGAATGAAACAGGCGGCAAGGTTATAGAAATCCCCTATACAAAAGGTGTTAATTCTTCTGCGCTTAACGAAGCAATCAGATCTCTTGGCACTACTCCTGACATACGTTTGAAAACTTTACGAAGGCTGATCGAGTTTAAAAAACCGGTCAGAATCATGGAAGCGCACTCAGGAGTTTCTGCGCTAATCGTAGAAAATCTTGAAATAGAAAAAGATGACGGACTTCATAGTTATGACGGAATTTGGTCATCCAGTCTGACAGATTCTACCAGCAAAGGAAAACCGGATATCGAAGCTGTAGACCTTACTACCCGGCTGCAGGATCTTACAAATATTCTTGAGTGTACAACAAAGCCGATTATCTTTGACGGTGATACCGGAGGAAAGCCGGAACATTTTGTATTTACTGTCCGCACACTCGAGCGAAACGGAATTTCCGCAGTAATTATCGAAGATAAAATCGGTTTAAAAAAGAATTCTTTATTCGGTACTGATGTATTACAGGAACTTGCATCGATTCCTGAATTTTGCGAAAAATTGAGCGTAGGTAAACGAGCTCAAATAACAAAAGATTTTATGATTATTGCACGCCTCGAAAGCCTTATTGCCGGAAAACCTGTATCTGACGCTCTTGAACGCGCCCGCGCTTATGTTTCTGCCGGCGCAGATGGAGTAATGATTCACAGCAAAGAAAAATCCGGCGATGACATAAAGGAATTTTGTCAAGAATTCCGCGCTGAATTTAATGAAATTCCAATAATCCTTGTTCCTACAACTTACAACCAATTTACAGAAAAAGAGCTTGTCGGGTGGGGCGCAACAATTATAATTTATGCAAACCATATGCTTAGAGCATCTTACCCTGCAATGATGAATGTTGCCAAATTAATTCTGGAAAATGAAAGATCTCTGGAAGCAGACAAACTTTGTATGCCTATCTCCCAAATTCTGGAATTAATACCAGGCGGAAAATAGTTATAAATCAGGAATTTATGTCCCGATACTTGTAATTTTATGCACTTTTAGTTATTTTATATGTATGAACTTAGCCGATTTTGACATATGGTACAGAACAAGATACCGCCGCACAAGTTCCTCCCTTACCACAACAGCTTTCATTTTTTCTGATCTTTTTGCTATTTTACTTACTTTCGCATGGGGCTTTTTTCTTGTCAGAATGTACGGCTTTTTATTTGATTTTAAAAGTATAAATGCCAAATCTTTCGTAACTTACTGGCCTTACCTTCCTGTATTTATTTTAATTTTTCAGCTTCATAAACTTTATCCGGGAGTTTCTCTTGCTCCATCCGAAGAAATGAGGCGTTTTTTCATTGGTTCTCTTATTGCTTATGGCGGTATAATGATGTCCCGTTTTATTGAGCATGATGTCTGGGATTCAGTTAATACAGCGTTTCTTATAAGCGGGTTATTTTCCACATTGTTTCTTCTTACAGCAAGAAGCGTGACTCATTGGCTGCTCTATAAATCAAGACTTGGCGGTATTCCAACTGTTATTTACGGATCTGGCGTAACCGGCAAACTTGTTGCGGATTGCCTTTTAGGCAGTATCAGAACAGGATATGTGCCTGTATTAATTTTAGACGATAATCCCCTTGGCGAAGATGAATATAAAAATATCCCGATAATTCATGATACTTCCGTTGGTCATGAAATTGTAAAGCGATACAATATAAAAATGGCAATTGTTGCCATGCATAAACTGGATCCAATTAAACTTAAAAACCTGATTAATACTTCTGTTTCTGCTTTCCGTTATAATGTTCTTATTCCAAACTTTTTTAATATCTCAAGTATTTGGATGTCCGTGCGTGACTTCAACGGAATCCTGGGGATTGATGCATCAAACAAATTAAACATGCCTTTTAATCTGGGAATAAAACGGTTTATGGATCTTTGCATGGTTATTTTTGGCGGGTTTCTTGTTCTTCCCATATTACTTTTAGTAGCAATTTTAATAAAAATTAACTCGCCGGGTCCTGTGCTTTACAAACAAAAAAGACTTGGTATAAACGGAAAGCATTTTTATGCGTATAAGTTCCGCACAATGGCAATCGATGCAGATGAACAGCTGCAAAAGCTATTGGAAAATAATCCTGAATTAAAAAAAGAATGGGATGAGAATCATAAACTTCATAATGATCCAAGAATAACAAGTCTTGGAAAGTTTTTAAGACGCACAAGTATTGATGAATTCCCGCAGCTAATTAATATTTTAAAAGGCGAGATGTCGCTTGTTGGCCCGCGTCCAATCGTAGATAAAGAAATAGAAAAATACGGAGAAGATTACAAACGTGTTTTCTCTGTAAAACCGGGGCTTACAGGAATGTGGCAGGTTTCCGGAAGATCAGATTCCAATTACCTTGACAGGGTTGCTTATGACATTTATTATCTGCAGAGCTGGTCTGTTTGGCTTGATCTTTGGATTATATTTAAAACATTTGGTGTAGTACTTGTTGGAAGGGGTGCATATTAAATGAAAAAGATTATATTTACAGTTATTTTTTATATTTGCGTAACTAATATTAACGCGCAATTACGCTCACTTAACGATATTTTTCCAAACATGAATCAGACCGTTCAGGATGCAATATTCAGCGAATCAGGATATGTAAGATCCAGCCAAAAAACAAGCGGTTTTGTAATTCTTGGGAACGAGCGCAGCTCAAGACTTGACTCATCAATAATAAATATTGTTTTACGAAAAGAACCCGGTTATCTTGTAGAATCGATAATGGTAATTCCTGGAAATCCGGATGCGGTAAAGCTTCTTGATATTTACAACGCTTTGGGAAATGTCCGTGATTTACGCGGCAGATTATATAACTCTGCAACTAAAAACCAGGCTGTCCCCCTATTTGAAGAAGCAACCCGTATTATAAGCGACAAACAAACAACCGCAATTCCGGATCCTGCCCCTGCAAGAATCCTGCCGCAATCGGAGACTGTTTATATAAGGCTAAAAGATGTAAATTTCGGCAACACTTTTTACCGCGGAGAAATGGCGCTTGTTCAAAACGGCTTACGGTATACATTATCAAACTTCAGAAGCATGAGTTATTTATTTGTTCCTGTAATCAGGGAAGACAAGTTTATAGCCCAGCTCTACTTTGAGCCGGTTCAGGAAGGAATTTTGATATACAGCGTTGCAGGAGCAGATATTTCCGACTTTTTCGCCTCCAGAATCCACGTAGATTCAGCCATATCTAAACGGCTTGCAGTAATAACAGGCTGGGCAGCCGACGGAATTATCAGAAAAAACCTCTAAAACCCCTTGCCAAAAAGCCGTAAATTTTATATAGATTAATAAGCACTTTAACTGGGGAGTTTCCAGAGTGGTCAAATGGGGCAGACTGTAAATCTGTTGGCTCAGCCTTCGAAGGTTCAAATCCTCCACTCCCCAAATTCTTAAGCAGTGTAGTTAAAAACTATACTGCTTTTTTTATGTTTTATAATATTTGCAAAAAGTAAAAGATAGTGGGGAGTGGAGGATTTGAAGGGGTTTTTTATGTTTTCTTCCGATTTTTAAAAGATCTATTAATTAATAAAATAAAAACACTTGATCTGTTTTTTTTCACTGACATATTATTTAGTTAACATAATTTATCGTTATTTAGAAAATTGAGGTGAAAAATGTCAAAAAAAACCAAAAAAACAATTTTCATTCTTTTGATGTTTATATTGATTGTATGCGGAGCATACGCTCAAACAATAAACGATTTTCCTGCTGGAGATTTCTGGTCACTGGATTCAGGGCTTGGAATGAGCGACTTTGTTGTTTCCGGAACATCCTTCCAGACAATTATTGATCCAAAACTATGGCTCTCACCCAAATTAATGATCGGGAGTAAACTCGGTATTAACCTTAGCACCGAAGAGGATAATCGCCACATAATGGCTTTTGAAGGCCAAGTCTACATGAGATGGAATTTCCTTAGGCTTGGCAAAGAACTGAACCCATGGAATATTTTTATTCAGGGCGGAATGGGATTGATTTCTGCATACAGGGGAACTTCGGAAAATCCGTTCAATGATGTAACAATGACACGCGGTTCCCTGCTTTTCGAAACATCAACAGGTTTAACCATACCCTTAACTACAAGATGGCATATAGAAGCCATGATACGCGGCGGGTATCCGTTTATAGTTGGAGCTTCCCTGACAGCCGGTTACAAATTCCCCCTGCCGCAAAAAGTAATAACTAATCGTTTAACCGAATATGTAGATGTTATAAAAAACATTCCACCCGAAGAAATAATAAAAAGGGTTATGATTTCCTCGGTTGAGTTTATCCTGTTTGGCCCTGATATCGGAATATACAATATTGGAATTGACAGGGACGCACAGCAGTTGAACGAAATGGTACTTGATTATACTGCTCAAACATTAAAAGGCAATCCCAATTATCGCGTCAGGATAGAAGGTCACGCTAATCCCTATACTATTAATCACAGTGAAATAGAAGAACTAAAGATACTGAGCGCGACGCGAGCGAATGTAGTTGCCACAGAACTCAAGGACAGAGGCGTTGAAGAAAATCAAATCGTCATGATCTCCTTTGGCGGAACAAGAACCGCGACAAATGAATGGGATATAAGAAACAGAAACCGCCGTGTAGAAATGATAATTACCCAGGTTGACATCGATTAGTAAAAGGAAAAACAAAAAATGAAAAAAAGATTAACAAAAAACATATTAAACTGTTTTCTAGTACTAATAAGCGCAGTTTCCATAGTTGTTCTCTTTTTGGCCTGTGGCAATCCCATCATAGAAAGATGGTGGACCGATGATGATAAATTTAATCCAATAAATATCAACAGCAGGGAATTCTTTATTGTAAGCTTTAACCCGGGCCCTGACTGCAAAGACTGGGTAGGTCCTCAATCAATAATCCGTGACGGAAAAGTAGAGAGAGTTCCCGCAATAACCCAGAGCGGCTTTGTTTTTGGCGGATGGTATCCCAACTCCAGCCGTTCGGGAAAAACATGGGACTTTGAAAATGACATTGTGGTCAGGGATTTTACTTTGTTTGCCAAATGGGTTCCAACACCCTATACCGTAAAATTCAACACAGGAGGCGGAGATCCACAGCCGCCAGATCAAATTTTGATCCATGGAACAAAAGTCAAAGAACCTCCCCCCATGGAAAATTCGAATCAGGGTTTTGGCGGCTGGTATACCGTAAACGGGGAGGGCCCCGGGGGACCCCCCTGGCTTGAAAGTAACCGCTGGAACTTTGAAACACCGGTGACTGATCTAAACACAACCGCCGGTGTATTGAACTTATACGCAAAGTGGGCAGAGCGCGACATTACTGTTTTATTCCACGAAAACGGAGGCATTCCGTCCGTACCCGACCAATTAATAATACATGGAGAAAAAGTCCAGCCTCCCCCGCCCATTACCCCTACCGGCACTTTTGCAGGTTTCACTTTCGGCGGATGGCTTACCGATGAAAGTAATACTAATACTTTGTGGGACTTCGATATAGTAATTACTCCTGAGAATGAAAATATTATAAACGATGAATTAAACCTGTACGCTCTGTGGGTTCCCATCCCGGTTTCTGTTACATTCATTACAAACGGCGGAACTCCCATCCCTCAGGCACTGGCAGTTCTTACAGGAACACCGGCACGTGAACCCCGTCAAATGTCACGCATCGGTTATGCCTTTGCCGGATGGTTTGACAATCCATCTTTTACCGGCTCAGCTTGGGATTTTACAACACCTGTAAAAATGAGTATGTTCCTGTATGCCAAATGGGAAGGAACCGGATTTACAGTCAGGTTCGAAACGGATGGCGGCTCACCCTCCCCCGCTGATCAATTGGTAGCTGACGGGGGAAAGGTACAGGAACCATTACCCATGTTAAAGGAAAGTTATGGTTTCGGAGGATGGTATACAGAAAAGCCGGCGATACCTGACAGTTGGGACGAAGGCAAACGCTGGCATTTTGCTTCAGATACTGTGGACGAAAATAATACGACTGACGATGTATTAACTCTGTATGTCAGGTGGGTTGAAACTGATTATTATTTCGTTAAGTTTCAATCCAATACTTCACCGCCTTTTCCTTTGAAAGACCAGATAATCGCTGAGGGTTCTTTTGTTGCAACACCAAGGCCCATGACTCAAGTTGGCATGAATTTCGGCGGCTGGTACACCGTACAGCCGGCAACACCCGATGGCGTCTGGGATGAAAGCAAACGCTGGGTTTTTAACTCTATGCCTGTAACATCTTCCAACACAGATGTAAACGGGATATTAACTTTATATGCAAGGTGGGAACCTGCAAGGTATGTAGTTTCTTTCCAGCCGGATGGCGGCGATCCAATTCCCGGTATCCAGTATGTTAACTTTCTTTCCAAAGTTTCTAAACCGCTCCCCATGGAAAAGACTGGTTACAGTTTTGGCGGTTGGTTTACAAACGAAGTTTTTGTCGGCGATGAATGGAATTTTTCAGCACCGGTAACTAAAGACATGACCTTGTACGCAAAATGGATATCTATCCCACTCATTTATACCGCAACTTTTTTCTTTAATGATGAAACAACACCTCCGGTTTCGCAGTTTTTAGTTAGCGGGACAACAATTGCCGAACCCCCAACCCCGGTCCGCTTTGGATATGGTTTCGGCGGCTGGTATACCGAACAACCTGCAGCGTTATATCCTTCGGATATTTACACTTGGGATGAGGATAAGCGTTGGCATTTTGGCATACCAGTAACAGCAAACATGATTCTTTACGCGAGGTGGGAAACAATTACTAGTCGGATTATGTTCAGCGCGAATGAAGGAAGAGATGAGCCGGATGATCAGGTAATTGCCCGCGGCACAAGAGTCACACAGCCTCTGGCAATGACAAGGCCTAATCATTATTTTGCAGGCTGGTATGCGAATCAGCGTTTTGAAGGTTTACCCTGGAATTTTGCTACTGGTTTTGTAACTACACCGGAGCTCCGTCTTTACGCCCGGTGGATACAGAATGATATACCTCCAATTGAAATAGTCCAGCGCGTAAGGATCTTCGGAGTTTATTATGTTGACTTTGCAGGGAGTCAGATTGAATTTAATAATCCCCGCCCAGGCGCAGGAGCTTCAACATCACTTACCGCAGCACAGGTAAATAATAATACCTCTACTGTTCAGAATGTGGTAAACATAATGCTCCAGCACCCCGATTTTGTGCTTCAGCTATCCGGGCACGCAAACCCCATCGATAACACCGACGAGGAAAGAGCGGAACTGGAAACTATCAGCACAGCCAGGTCACAATCTGTACTGGAAGAATTTATTTCCAAAGGTATACCGCGTTCTTCCATGATCAATGCAGGTTACAATGACAGGATTTACGGAGACGGCAGCCGTGGGAGCCTTAACAGATGTGTAGAAATAGTCATTGTTGAGTATCTTCCCATAAAATAAAATCAGACCAAACAGCAACCACCATCATGGTCGTTTATATCAACAATAAAAAAGCGGTTGACTACTTGACATTTACTGTAAAGGTGTCATAATAATATCTAATTATCTAATTTGGAGGATTTATGACTACTGTTGGGATTATTGGATTTATTGCTGCAATAGCAGTAATGATTATCGGGGCATACAGAGGTATGAAACCGATAACTCTTACGATTTTGGCTTCTTTTGTTGTCATTTTGACAAATGGAATGGAAATTTGGCCAGCTCTTGCCAGAGTACCTGCGTTCGACGAACCATTAGTAAGGGGCGGATATGCGTTTGGTTTTGGCCGCGCAATAAACAGTTTCTTCTTCCTTTTCGTGGCTTCTTCGATTTATGCGGTAATAATGGACAGAACCGGATGCACAGGCTCAATCGGAAAACAAATGGTTAAGTGGGTTGGCACAAAAAATGTAATGGTTGCTGTATACTTCTTTACCGTTATTTTAACTTATGGCGGCGTCAATCTTTTCGTAGTATTTTTTGCAGCCCTTCCAATTGCCTATGTAATGTTCAAAGAAGCGAACTTACCGCGCGCGCTTATCATGGCACCCATGGGAGCCGGAGGCGCAGGTATCACGATGACTACCCTTCCTGGTACACCCTCACTTACAAACATTATTCCTGGACGTGAAGAATTTCTCGGAACCGGAATGGGTTCTGCTCCTGTTTTCAGTCTTATTCTTGCAGTAATTATTGTAACGCTTACATTGTTTTATTTTAGATATGCAGAAAAAGCAGCAAGAAAAAATAATGAACAGTTTACATTTCCTGTAAATTTTGATGCTTCTGCTCTTACAGGCGAAAAAGCAGACTTACCTCACCCTGTATTAGCGTTTATTCCTATAGTATTCCTTCCGCTTTTTATTCTTGGCAGCTTTGCATTAAAAGCGCCTTATGCAGCAGATCCAATTCAATTAACAGTATTGGCAATGGTTATTGGCGCAGTTCTCTGTATGGCTCTTAACTTTAAAAAGGTAAACGGAGCAGCCTTTAAACAATGGACTACAGATGGCGCATCCAACGGTCTTATGTCTCTTATGGCTCTTGCCGCTATTCTTGGATTTGGCGCTGTTGTACAAAGCGCTCCTGCTTTCCAGTCAGTAATTTCCTGGGTTATGGGTCTTGATCTTAGCGTATATTTTAAAGCGCTGGTTTCCACAGGTGTTATTTCCGGTATTGTCGGATCATCTTCCGGCGGTGCGCAGATAGTAATGGAAAATCTTACCCCTCATTTCCTTGCAGCTGTTGAAAACGGAGCGAATATTGAAGTTCTGCACCGTATACTTGCAATGTCCGCAGGAACACTTGATACGCTTCCGCACGTTTCAGCTATATTTGTTTTCCTTGGAGTATTGAGCTGCTCACACAAAGAAGCATATAAATACCTGTTCTGGGGAACACTTGTCATTCCGACATTTGTAACAATTCTGGCTGTTATCTCTGCGACAATTATTTGGTAAAATGATTCCAGGAGGATTTGTGTATGAAAACTTTAATTGATTTATTACACTACGGCGCCGCAGAGCATGGTGATTTTACCTACCTTGGAGGCAAGGTTGGTGACCAATGGAAGACCTACAGCTTTATTGATGCAGACCGTCTTTCATCCGCTTTTGCCGCAGCTCTTGTTGAGCGCGGGTTTAAAAAAGGCGAAAACATCTCCATTCTATCCGAAGGCCGCCCGTCCTGGGTAATAGGTGAGTTCGGTATATTAAAAACCGGATGTACATCTGTACCTTTATCCACAAAACTCCTGGAAGACGAAATAGTATTCCGTCTTGAACATTCAGAATCAAAAGCATTTTTAGTATCAGAAAATAATTTTGAGAAAGCCGTAGGCGCGGTAAAAAATGTTAAAACTAAACCATTAATCATTATTATTTCCAGCCGAAACCCGAACTTGAATGATTTAATAAAAAAACATCAGGACGGAATACAAATTCTTTTTTATGATGATCTTGTAAACCGCGGAGAAGAACTACTTTCCGCAGGAGAAGAGTATCGCAAGAAACTTTCTCAGATAGAAAATGAAATCGACCCCAACGACACCGTTACCATAAGTTATACTTCAGGTACTACAGGTAATCCAAAAGGTATAATGTTAAATCACATAAACTATCTTCACAATACGGAAAATTCACAAAAAATTGTTACTGTAAAAAAGGGATGGAAAACCCTTATCATGCTGCCTTTGGATCATTCTTTTGCACATACTGTTGGGTTGTATATTTGTATTAGTGTAGGAATGTCAATTTATTTTGTTGATGCTCAAGGCGGACCTATGGCAGCGCTTCGTAATCTGCCAAATAACTTAAAAGAAGTAAATCCTGATTTCCTATTAACAGTACCTGCCCTATCCGGCAACTTTATGAAAAAAATGACTCAGGGTGTTTCAGAAAAAGGCGGTTTTATAAAAAAGCTGTTTGAAAACGGAGTTAAAGCAGGAATAATAAGAGCCGGAAACGGTTATAACAAACCGCCGTTTTTTACAAGGCTTAAAAATTATTTTCCTTGGGCAATTGCCAATGCGCTTATCTTCCCAAAACTGCGCGCTGTCTTTGGAAAAAATATTAAGTTCTGTGTTGGCGGCGGCGCGCTTTTGGAAATAAGGCAGCAGGAATTCTTTAATGCAATTGGAGCTCCTGTATACCAGGGGTATGGTCTTACAGAAAATTCACCTATCATTTGTTCCAATTCACCAACAAAACATAAATTTGGAACATCCGGCGTTATAATTCCTAACCTTGATGTACGCATCATGAAAGACAAAGATACACAATGCGCAACCGGGGAAATTGGCCAGATTGTAACAAGAGGCGGCTCTGTTATGAAAGGCTACTATAAGAATCCGGAAGCAACAGCAGATACATTGATAGACGGCTGGCTCTGGTCAGGCGATTTAGGTTATATCGATGCAGATGACTTCCTTGTAGTAACAGGAAGGGAAAAGGCGCTTCTAATTGCTGCAGACGGTGAAAAATACAGCCCGGAAACAATCGAAGAAGCTGTTATTAACTGTTCAAAGTTAGTAAATCAAATTATGGTTTATAACGAGCAATGTAAGTTTACAAGCGCACTTGTAACATTAAATACTGCAGAACTAAAATCGATAATTGATAAGCTGGGACTTTCTGCAGCAACAGATGCAGACATCGATAAAATCATTAAACTGATACATGAAGACATAACAGCCTTTATTAAAAATGCAGATTATTCAAGCATACCTGCTCAGTGGCGGCCTGCTTCATTTGCAGTAATTCCAGCAGTATTCGATGAAAATAACGGACTTGTAAATTCTACAATGAAACTTGTACGTCATAATGTGCGTGATTTTTACCGTTCCAGAATTGATGAACTTTACGCATCCGGTTCTGCAGATTCATGTTTACCTGGAAACCGAAAAGCGTTGTCAGAATTACTAAAATAATCACGGATTATCTTTATGATGGATATTCAGAAATATACTATTCATCTTAATAAGTATGTTGTTATTTTTTGATTTAATTCATTTTCATTCAATTGTTCTACTATTATCCTATATAATAATTAAAGGTTGATCTTTTTATAATAGAATTCCATAATATAATAATGTAAAATTCACTATATTTCAACTTATAAGTATTTGATAATAAAGTTAAGGACAATATAAACAATGAGAACAATTAAGCCTTTTTCCGGAATTAAAGGAAAAACAACGCTTTATACTATAATTCCGGTAGTTATAACATTTTTTATTATAACGTTTGTTTTATTCATATCTTTATTTAATTCTCAACAAAATACCGCAAAATCCGACTTTCAGAATATAACCAGCAGGTATACAACCAACTTTGAAAGAAAAATAAACAACGCTCTGGATTATTTATCATCTGTTACCAGTATTCTGGAATTTCAGGTTCACGAAAGCTCGGTTGACAGAGAAGCGCTTCAGCGGATAATGTACTATATTTTTGACGGACACACAGTAGACAGTTCCAGTATCTACTTTGAACCGAATATGTATGACGGCAAAGACAGAGAATATATAGGCACTGTATACGGCTCTGCACTTTCCGGAAGAATCAGTTTTTATTTTTTCCGTCTTAATGGAAGAACCGGCTATAGACAGGCTGCAATGGATAATGATATCGAATTTAACCTGCCTCCATATCTTGATACAAAGAAAATAAATGTTCCAACTTATACAGATCCCGGCGTATACACCATTGACGGAATAGATACTCATAAGTTCGCAATTGCATATCCTATTTATGATCGTGACAATAATTTTATTGGAGTAATCACTGCTGACATTTTTCTTGATGATATATATGCAGAGCTTAAGAAAGAAAAAATATACGAAACAGGTTATATAATTATCGGAAACGATAGAGAGCAGATAATTTATAGTCCGCGATATGAGGATATCGGTAAATTCAGAAAAGAAGCAGGAATTTTATACCCTCTTCCTCCGGTCAGTTCAACTTCCTCTGTTTTTAATGCCGTATCTTTAATTAATAATAAAAAAACTCTTGTATCATTACAAACTATTTATTTCCCGCAATTTGACAGCCGTTTTTATATATCTATCGCCGCTCCAGTTAATGAAATTAACGCAGACGGAAAGCGTTTAATACTAATTGTAGTTTCGTTCAGCCTTTTTATACTTATCCTTATAGCGTTTTTTCTTTACCACCTTATAGGCAGAATGACAAAACCAATTATTGAGTTTTCAAGAAGCGCTGAAAAAATAGCTCAGGGTGATTACAGCGTAAGAATTACAGGTAATTATTGGGATGAATTTGCAGTATTAAAAGATACTGTAAATTTAATGACAGAGCGTATTCAGAATACATTTAATATACTGCAAAATATACTAAATGGAATTGATGCATATCTTTATGTTACAGATCCCAAAACGGGAGAAATTCTTTTTATTAATGATCAGATGAAAAAAGGTTTTAATCTGGAAGGTGATGTAATTGGAAAGTATTGTTATAAAGTATTACAGGAAAATTGTGATTCAATTTGTGAGTTCTGCCCTTGTTTAAAACTTGATGAGAATCCTGATGTTCCTGTTGTCTGGGAAGAATATAATACTGTAACAAAACGATTTTATCATAACACAGATTGTTATATTGACTGGATTGGCCACAATAAAGTACATCTTCAGCACTCCGTAGATGTAACAAATTTAAAAACAATTACAGAAGAAAAAATAAAAGCCGAAGAAACATCTCGTATGAAATCTGCATTTCTTGCAAACATGAGTCACGAAATCCGAACTCCAATGAATGCAATTTTAGGTATTACAGAAATTTTAATTCAATATGAATCTCTTCCTGCAGAAATGGAAGAAGGGTTAGGTAAAATATACAGTTCATGTAATTTATTAATGGGAATAATAAATGATATACTTGACTTATCCAAAATAGAAGCAGGTAAACTTGATATCCTGCCTGCCCGTTATAAAATAGCCAGCTTAATAAACGATTCAATTCACCTTAATATGATGCGCTTAGAATCCAAACCAATTGAGTTTATACTTTCAATTGACGAAAATATTCCGGAAACATTGATAGGCGACGAACTTCGCATTAAACAAATATTAAACAATCTGCTTTCAAACGCGATTAAATACACAGATTCCGGAAAAATAACATTAACCGTAAACTTTGAATCTGAGCTGTCAAATCCTGAGCAGATTTCTCTTATTCTGAGCGTACGAGATACCGGACATGGCATGACTGATAAACAGTTGGAGCAAATGTTTGATGAATATTCACGTTTCCATCATAATACAAAAACAACTGTAGAAGGAACCGGTCTTGGACTTGCCATTACAAAGCGTTTACTGAATTTAATGAATGGAAGTATGCATGTAGAAAGTGAGTACGGAAAAGGCACTTTATTTGTCATACGGCTGCCGCAAAATATTTCAGGCAGCAAAACGCTTGGTAAAAAAGTAACGGATAACCTTAAAAACTTCCGTATGAATTTTATGACTCATAGAAAAAATGCCAGAATTTTACGCGATCCTATGCCTTACGGAAGCATTCTAATTGTAGACGATGTGGAAACAAATATTTATGTCGCCGTTGGACTTATGAAGCTGTACAAGCTTCAGATTGATACTGCCATGTCCGGGAAAGAAGCAATAAATAAAATTAAAAAAGGCAAAATGTATGACATTATTTTTATGGATCATATGATGCCGGAAATGGACGGAATAGAAGCAGTAAAAATTATTCGCGACATGGGCTATACTGCTCCCATTATTGCTTTATCTGCCAACGCAGTTTTTGGACAGGCTGATATATTTAAACAAAATGGCTTTGATGATTTTTTATCCAAACCAATTGATATACGTTTATTAAACGGTGTTTTAAACAGGCTTATAAGGGATAAACAACCGCAGGAAGTAATAGAAACCCTGCGAAGCCAGAATTTAAACAAGGATTTGATTGAACAAAACAATAATAACGATAAAAATGTTGACTCGCTTTTACTGGAATCATTTATTAGAGACGGAAGAAAAGCAGTTTCCTGGCTGGATGAGCTTCCAACACTTGATTTTAATAAAGATGAAATTATACAAAAGTTTACGATTATTGTGCATGGAATCAAGAGTTCACTCTGGAACATAGGCGAAATTGAACTTGCTGAAATTGCAAGCAAACTGGAAGTATACGGAAAGGAGAAAAACATCGATTTAATTTCGGCAAATGCTCCTATTTTTATACATAATTTACGCAAACTTCTGGAGCTGCTTGAACTTAGGCAAAATGATAATAAGGACTATCAAATAACTGATAAAGATGATATAATGGACATACGCAGTAAAATGCTTATTATTCAGGAAATGTGCGAAAATTACGACAGAAAAGGTATCCTGGGTATAATAGCCGAAGTAAAAAAGTGTTCAAGAAGGACAAAAGATGCCCTGGATAAGATAACGGGGCATGTTCTTCACAGTAATTTTGAAGATGCGCATGAGGCTGCGGAAGAATATTTAGGAGAAAATCACTCATGAGAAATTTAGGCGGTGTGAGAGCACCGCACTATAAGAACACAGCAAAAAGCGTACCTGAGCAAATACCTGTACCTGCAGAAGTAAAAATGCCTATGTGCATGCACTCCGGCACACCTGCAAACCCGGTAGTATCGGTTGGCGATTATGTAAAAGTAGGCCAATTAATCGGTGAAGCCGCTGGATTTGTGTCTTCGCCTGTTCATGCCAGCGTTTCCGGTACTGTAAAAAGCATTGATAACCTTGACGGTTTAACAGGCGAAAAAGCCGTAACAATAACAATTACCTCTGACGGAAAACAAACCCCAATGGATTTTACTCCGCCGCAGGTAACAAATCTTTCAGAATTTCTGGAAGCTGTCAGAAACTCAGGCGCAGTCGGACTTGGCGGAGCCGGATACCCTACAGCGCCAAAATTTACTCTTAAAGAAACTGTTAATCTTGATTACATTCTTGTTAACGGCGCTGAGTGTGAACCTTATATCACTTCCGATACAAGAACGATGGTAGATGAAACTGAATCTGTCTGGGAAGGTGTTCTTCTTATGAAAAAATACCTTAATCCAAAAAACATTGTCATCTGTATAGAAAATAATAAACCCGAACCAATAAAGAAACTAAAAACACTTTGTGAAAGTATGGATAATATATCTGTCCGTGTGCTTCCCTCTTTATATCCTCAGGGAGAAAGAAAAGTTCTTGTTTATAATGTAACAGGACGAATCGTACCGGAAGGCGGACGCCTGCCTGATGTCGGCTGTATTGTAGTAAATTGCACAACAGTCGCTACTTTTGCCAAATATATTAAAACCGGAAGTCCGCTTGTATCCAGGTGCGTAACAGTTGATGGATCGGCTGTAAAAAAACCAAAAAATATCATAACACCTATTGGCACTCCTGTGCGGGAACTGCTCTCTTACTGCGAACTGGCTACTGACGGAAATTTAAATACCAATGTAAAAAAAGTTACCCTTGGCGGTCCAATGATGGGAGTTGCAATACCAAATCTTGACATCCCAATTGTAAAAATAACAAATGCAGTTATTGCATTTTCTGAAAAAGACGCTGTCCCTCCTGAACCTGGCGCCTGCATAAAATGCGGAAGATGTATATTTAAATGTCCAATGAACCTTATGCCGCCTTATATCGAGACTGCTTACGAACTTAAACAACCTGAACTTCTCAAAAAATATAAGGTAAATATGTGCGCCGAATGCGCTTGCTGCGCATTTACATGTCCTGCAAAGAGGTCTCTTGTACAGGTTATGACTCTTGCAAAAGACATGCTTTGGAAATATGAAAAAGGAGCAAAGGCATGAGCTCAAATATGATTGTTTCATATGCACCTCATATTCGCGACAAATTATCTACAAACCGCATAATGCTGGATGTTATTATTGCGCTTCTTCCTGCTTTTGGAATTGCCATTTGGGTATTTGGACCAAGAGCCGCTCTTGTAACAGGTGTCTGTGTTGCCGCCTGTGTTTTATTTGAGTTTTTATATGAAAAATTATTAAAAAGAAAAAATACAATCAGCGATTTATCTGCTGTTCTAACAGGCATATTACTTGCTTATAATCTACCGGTAACAATCCCTCTTTGGCAGGCTGTTGTAGGCTGCTTTGTTGCGATTATTCTTGTTAAGCAGCTTTTCGGCGGTCTTGGGAAAAACTTTGCGAACCCGGCAGTAACAGCGCGTATTGTCATGTTTATGGCATTTCCCGTAGCAATGACTACATGGGTTCAAATTGATGTTTTATCAGGCGCAACGCCTTTAGTTCATCTTTCTCATTTACTTAAAGGAGAAAGCGCAACTCTTCCTGTAAAATGGAATTTATTCCTTGGTATTCACGGCGGCTGCCTTGGAGAAACAAGTGAACTTGCCTTGTTAATCGGTTTTATTTATTTATTAATACGGCGTGTAATAACGCCAATAATACCGCTAACATTTATCGGTACTGTTTTTGCGCTTACTGCATTAATTGGCGGAAATATTCATTTTGGTATTTTCCATATATTATCCGGCGGTCTCTTTTTGGGCGCTATTTTTTGCGCAACCGACTATGTAACATCTCCAATAACAAACAAGGGACGTATCATATTCGGCATTGGATGTGGTTTAATAACCGTATTAATTCGTCTTTACGGCAGTTATCCGGAAGGTGTTTCATTCGCAATACTTGTAATGAACATGGTTGTTCCGTTTATTAATAAATTCACTCTAAAAAAAGCACTGGGAGGTTTAAAAGCATGAAAAATGATTTTATTTTACCCATACTTGTACTTACTTGTATCTGTCTTTTTGTTTCCAGCGCATTGGCTATTGTTAACAATTTTACCAAAGATGTAATAAAAGAAAATGCAGAATTACTTTCGGCAAATCAAAAAGAAAAGATCATGGGAGAAGGGGTTGAATTTGAAACATTGGATTTAAATTATCTTTTCTCCAAAGGAATGTCAGGGAGAGTTACCGGAGTTTTCAGAGCAACAAATAACATGGGGTATATCGTTGAAGTATCTTCAAAAGGATACGGCCGTGAAGATATGAAACTTCTGTGCGGAATTAACATAGATGGAAAGATAATAAAATCAACTGCAGACGCTATTGTATTATCTCATACAGAAACGGTTTCATTTTTTCGCAGAGTTTTTAATGACAGCCATTTAGATAATTATTGGCTTAAAGACAGAGCTGGCATTGAAAATATTGATGCGGTTTCCGGTGCAACAATCACATCAAATGCATTAAAAAATGCAATGCGGCATGCCTTTACTGCTTTTCATATTGTAACAAACGGAAATCAAGAGGCAGATAATGAATAAATTATCAATATTAAACAAAGGAATAATAAAAGAAAACCCTGTTCTTATTTCTGTTTTGGGAATATGTCCGCTATTGGCTGTATCTACAGAAGTTTCAAGCGCGCTGGGAATGGGAATTGCTACAACGTTTGTTTTATTGGGCGCAAATATATCCATTTCGCTTTTAAGAAATATAATTCCTGATAAAGTCAGAATTCCATGTTTTATTGTTTTTATAGCCGGATTTGTAACAATTACTGCTATGGTAGTTGAAGCTTATGTTCCCGATTTATATAATTCGCTTGGAATTTTTCTCCCGTTAATAACTGTAAACTGCATTATTTTTGCGCGCGCAGAAATATTTGCAAGAAAAAATTCTGTTCTTAACTCTATTTTTGATGCTATTGGCATGGGTGCAGGTTTTACAATTGCAATTTTTGCTCTGGCTTCGATTCGTGAAATATTCGGTAATGGAACATGGCTGGATATAAAACTGCCTGTTTTATCTGATTATAATATTCCTCTTCTTATCATGGCTCCCGGAGGATTTGTTGTTTTCGGAATCATTATAGCAGTTGTTAACAAAATATCTGATGGAAAAGCCATTAAAAGAAAAGAATTTGGATGTACGGGCTGTCCTTCCTGCGCAGCATGCAGCAAATTAGCTGTAAATAAGGAGACATTGTAATGGATATTAAAGCATTAGTCATCATTTTAATGGGTACAGTATTAGTTAACAATTATGTTTTAATTCAATTCCTTGGATTATGCCCCTTTTTAGGCGTTACAAAATTATTAAAAAATGCAATTGGCATGGGGTTAGCTGTAACATTTGTTATGGTTCTTGCAACCGCTGTAACATGGCCAATACAGGAATATTTATTAAAACCTGGAGCATTAACCGCAGGCGGATTGGAATATTTGCGAATAATTGTATTCATTTTGGTGATAGGTTCTCTTGTACAGTTTGTAGAAATTGCATTAAAAAAATATATACCGCCGCTTTATGAGGCATTAGGTGTATACCTTCCGCTAATTACAGTTAATTGCGGTTTATTGGGTGTTACATTAATTAATATAAGAGAAAATTATACTTTACCTCAATCACTGGTAAATGCGCTTGGCGCCGGATTGGGATTTTTATTAGCCATGATTATTTTTTCCGGTATTCGCGAGCATACGGAAAATGCAGACCCGCCGAAATCATTCAAAGGCATGCCGATTACGCTAATATCGGTTGCATTACTTTCTTTATCGTTCTTCGGATTTGCCGGAGTAATAGAAAACTTATTCGGATAACAGGAGAAGAAATTGAATACTATTATTATATCAGTCATTTCTGTAACCGTTATCGGAATTATCTGCGCGATTGCACTAAGCGCCGCTTCTAAACTAATGTATGTAAAAGTTGATGAGCGCATAGCTAATCTTCAGGAAAGCCTTCCCGGAGTTAACTGCGGCGCATGCGGTTATCCCGGATGCGCAGGTTACGCTGCTGCTCTTCTCTCCGGCGAATGCAAAAAAACAAATCTTTGCACTCCCGGCGGTCCTGATGTAGTTTTAAAAATAAGCGCTATTTTGGGCGTTACTGCAGAAGCATTGGAACAAAAAGCCGCTGTTGTTCATTGTAACGGCGATTTTAATGCTCAGCAGAAAAAAATGAATTACTTTGGCATTCAATCATGCGCCGCTGCAAAACAGCTATTTGGCGGAGAAAGTTCCTGCGCATTCGGCTGCCTTAGTTACGGTGACTGTCAAATTGCATGTCCATCAAATGCAATCTGCATGACAAGCGGACTTGCCCGTGTAACTCCCGGTCTATGCACCGGCTGTTCTCTTTGCGTAAAAGCGTGTCCCAATAATTTAATTATAATGATGGACTCCCGTGTGCCAATAATTATCGCTTGTAAAAATATAGAAAAAGGCGCAGTTACAAGAAAAAAATGTTCAAGCGGATGCATCGCATGCGGTAAATGCGTACGCGAATGCCCGCAGACAGCAATTACACTGGAAAATAATTTGGCAGTAATTAATTATGACAAGTGTAATGGCTGCGGGAACTGTATTAAAACCTGCGCTACCAGGTGCATTACTTCCCCGCTGATTCGTATATAATCTGCATTGTGCGCTCAGCGCATGCATCCCAGGAAAAAGCCTTTGCTCTTTCTAGCCCAAGACGCCGGCACTCGTTATAAATTTCGCGATCTGTGCTGACAGTAATCATGCGATCTGCCATATCTTCGACATTAACAGGATCAAAATAAAGCGCAGCATGTTCTGCTGCTTCCGGAAGCGAAGCAGCGCGGGCGCACAGTACAGGTACTCCGCAAGCCATAGCTTCAACAATACCCATTCCAAAACCTTCATACAAAGAGGGATAGACAACAAAATCAGCGCCCGCATAAAGTTCAGGAAGGCTTGTTGTGGGAAAATGTCCTGTAAAGAAAATATCACTGCGCCATTCGGAAGCAGCGGCAGCATCCTTAACTGCAGAGGCATTATTGCTGTCGCCGCCTGCCATAACAAGCCTGTGCGGGTATTTTGTTTTTTCCTTAAAAATACCAAATGCCTTAATTAACCTGACATGATTTTTAATCGGATGATCAATCCGCGATACGCATAAAACATATGGTCTTTTAAAACTGAATGGCTGTATTAACAATACACTTTCTTCGTTGCGCTGCCGCGGATAAAAAGATTCAGAATCAATCCCATTGGGAACAACTTCTATTCTGTTTTCTTTTACATGTACCCGTTCAATTAATTCCTGTTTTACCCATTCACTTACAGCTATAATTCTGTCCAAGCGGCGCAGTGAATTAGGTAAAATCATTCTTAAAACAGCGCCAAGATGCACTCTCATTTTACGATCACTGTAATAGGCTGCCATATCATGAACTACGCCAATCGTTGGACACGGAGATTTATACGGAAGACATCTGTGCGCTGCAGGAAAGAAACATGCATCATAATGCCTGTTGGAAGCAAATTCAGGATACTTATAAATATGCCATAAGGAGTTTGCAGTTCCGCCATGAATCGAACATTTAGGAATAAAATCAAAATTCGGAGCTACATCACTGTAGGTGTATCGATCATATTCCCATCCGAAAAGCTCAAAAAGAGCCTGCGAAGGTTTAATGCGTTTTAATAATTGGGTTAAATACATACCCACACCGGACTTGCCGCCGTCGCAGGCAAAAGTATCAAGCCCTATTTTCATTCATTCCTCCGCGTTACGGTATCATAGCATAAAAAAAGACCGCGGGAAAGCAGCCCTTTTAAGCTAACTCCCCACGCGGCCATAAACTAAAATCCCTTCAAAAATGAAGGGGTCTGCCGTCAATCCTATATCCAGGATCCCCCCTTGCCGGCAGATAACCTCAAGTCTTTATATGCTCTACTCCAACTTTCTTTATTTCTTCGATGAACTCATCCAGGTCGTTAAAATGCTTATAAACCGATGCAAAACGTATATAAGCCACTTTGTCCAGTTTTCCCAGTTTTTCCAGCATTAAATCGCCTATTATTGAGCTTGATATTTCCCTGCTGCCTTTGCTTAATATCGCTGTTTCGTCCTCAATTTCGTTAACAAGGCTTTCTATCTGTAATTGAGAAACAGGTCTCTTTTCCAGTGCTCTTACAACCCCGCGTTCAAGTTTATGCCGGTCAAAAGGCTCACGCCTTGAGTCTTTTTTAACCACCATAAACTGCCTTTCGTCGATTTTTTCGTAACTAGTAAACCTGTAACTGCAGCTTATACATTCCCTGCGCCTGCGCACGGCATCCCCGTTTGCCAAAGACCGCGATTCAATTACTTTGTCTTCTATGGTCCCGCAATGGGGGCAACGCATATAGTGTACCTTCCTTAAACAATACTCTATATATAGTGCCATACATATAGTGTACTTGTCAATACCCCATACACCATATTTAGTATACGCAGTTCAAGTGTGAAAATACGCCCCCTTCACTTAAATAAATCAAATTATCCGCTGATTAACGCGGATTATACGGATTAACACGAACCTAATACTTTAAAAAATAATCCGTGAAAATCCGCGAAATCCGCGGACTCTTGTTTTTTTTGCTATGTTTTAGTTGAATATAGTAATGACTTCTGCAGATAAGCAAAAAGTAGCCCAATTTCTCGATTTAACAGCGGATTACCTGGGATCCGGGTATAAAAGCGAAAAAAAGGAATATACCTTTAATCAATCCCAGCCAAAAACCGACCCAAACACCATCGAAGGTATAGCCGAGGAAATCCGCTCCTGCAGGAACTGCGCTTTATGTGAAAAAAGATTAAATGCCGCTCCCGGAGAGGGTGTTTTGCAGCCGCTTGTTATGGTTATTGGCGAAGGCCCAGGTGAAGATGAAGATAAACAGGGACGCCCTTTTGTCGGCAAAGCAGGGCAGCTTCTGGATAAAATGCTGGAATCTATCGGTCTTTCCAGAACAACAAATACATTTATCGCTAATGTTGTAAAATGCCGTCCTCCGAATAACCGCGATCCTTATCCGGAAGAAACAAATGCTTGCTCTCATTTTCTTGAGCGCCAAATATCTCTTTTAAAACCGAAATTCATTCTTATCGCAGGCAGAGTCTCGGCGCAAACTCTTTTAAAAACTACAGAATCGATTGGTAAACTGCGCGGAAAGTTTACGGAATTAATTGTTGGAAACGATAAATATCCTCTCCTTGTTACTTATCATCCTGCTGCTCTTTTACGTAACGAAGATTATAAACGTCCTTCGTGGGAAGATTTAAAACTTCTTAAATCCAAACTAACGGGGGAATAATTGTCATCTTTTTACGATTTAATTTTTGATATCCCGGCGGATCATTCATTCACCTACCGTATTGATGATAAGGGTGAAGCATCTGTCGGAAAAAGAGCAATGGTTCCTTTTGGCAATAGAGACTGTCTTGGTTATATAATCGCAGAGAGGGAAAATCCTCCGGAAAACGTTAAAGACGAAGTTATAAAAAAAATCCGCCGTGTTGTTGATTCAGAGCCTTTATTCGATACCAGAGATATCGATATTGCCCGATGGATGGCAGGTTACTATTTATGCAGTACCGGGCAAGCGTTATCTGCAATGATTCCTTCTGGCAGAAAAATGATTGTCCCCATTTTGCCCGACAGCGATGAAGAAGAACAGCTTTTACTTTCGATATCTGATGAACAGGCGGCAGCGCTGCATGAAATTACTTCTGCAGAAAATGCCTCAGGCACAAATTCAGGCGCAGACAGAAATCTTCCGCCTATGTTTTATCTTTATGGAATAACAGGTTCCGGAAAAACTGAAGTATTTCTTAGAGCTGCGCAGCACATGCTTAATGCCGGAAAATCGGTTATTTATCTTGTTCCGGAAATCTCTCTTACTCATCAAACTGCAGAAATGATTGGGAATCGTTTTGGATCTCAGGCAGCAACGCTGCATTCCGGAATGAGTCCTTCTACCCGGCTTGCTGAATGGGTCAGAATCCGTAATGGAGAGGCACCGATTGTTGTTGGCCCCCGCAGCGCGGTGTTTGCGCCTGTGCCTAATCTTGGACTAATTATAATCGACGAAGAACACGACGGTTCATATAAATCGGGTAATACTCCCCGATATCACGCTCGTCAAATTGCTCTTAGAAGATGTCAAACCGAAGGCGCGCGCCTTGTAATGGGTTCTGCCACTCCATCTGCAGAAGCCTGGAAATTGATGTCAGACGGCGGTATAAAACGTCTTGATTTATCACGGCGTCTTTCCGGCGGAGGAATGCCGGAAATAAAAGCTGTAAGTCTTTCAAAAACAGAAGGATGCTTATCCAAGGAATTAAAAGATGAAATTTTATTAACTCATCAAATGGGAAGACAAACAATTTTATTTTTAAACCGCAGAGGTTTTGCCCATTTTTATCATTGTCCCGGCTGCGGATGGGAACTTGTATGCAAACGCTGTTCAGTCTCTCTTACATGGCACAAAGCAAGAGGCCGCTGTATATGTCACTACTGCGGTTACACAGAAGCGCCTCCAAAGGTTTGCCCCAAATGCGGTAGTCTTGAAGCCGGGTACCGCGGATTCGGCACTGAAATGATCGAAGAGGAAGTACGGCGCACTTTCCCGGATATGAGGCTTCGCCGTGTTGACGCAGATACCGCAGCAAAAAAATCCGGTTCGTCTTCCGGCAGTCTGGAAGACTCGCTTACATTATTTAAAAACGGCGTTATTGATATTCTTCTTGGAACACAAATGGTTGCTAAGGGATTAAACTTTCCCGGTGTGCGTCTTGTTGGTGTTGTTTTCGCCGATACGGGTCTTCACCTGCCGGACTTTCGCGCGGCAGAAAAAACCTTTTCGTTAATCGTGCAAGTTGCAGGCCGCGCCGGCAGGTACTTTCCTGACAGCAAGGTGATTGTTCAGACTCTGCGTATGGAAGACCCTGTTATCACCCGTTCCTGCGCTTTGGATGTTACGGGTTTTTTTAACGCCGAGTTAAGGCAGCGAAAAGCGCTTGGATTTCCGCCTTATTCAAGGCTTATCCGTTTTGTTATCCGCGCAAAGGATCAAAAACGCGCCGAGACTGCCATTAAACGCCTTGCATCTCTTGCGCAGGATCTAATTCCTAAAGAAGCCGATATGTTAGGCCCCGCAGAATGCCCCATTGGTGTCATCAACGAAAATCACAGAAGGCAGCTAATTTTACGCAGTCCTTCCATGGGCGGTATTCACGCTGCCGCACGGGAACTTATTACCCGCTACGAAAAGGGCAAGGATTCAAAGGTGTATCTGGAGATTGATGTGGATCCGGTTAGCATGCTGTAAATTAAAAAGTCACATTTATCGGATTGAAAATGTCACAAATATCGGGTTAGAAAAGTCACATTTATCGGGCGCTCGATAATGCACGCGCATGCGTGTGGATGAATAAATTAGCAAAGCGTGGCGCACAACAAAAGTCAATGAGTATTGATAATGCACGAACGCTTTAGCGTGAGTAGCGCGCCCGGGCAAAAAGTCACAAATATCGGATTGAAAATGTCACAAATATCGGGTTAGAAAAGTCACATTTATCGGGTTAAAAAGCTTACATTTATCGGGTTGATATGTTATAATTTAAGTATGGAAAACTACTTTAATCGTTTTATGGATAAAACTCTGCAAGCCCGCCTAAAGGAATCAGGCGCTATTTTAATAACCGGCCCAAAAAGCTGCGGAAAGACAGAAACTGCCATTCAAGCGGCAAAAAGCATTGTTCGTTTAGATACTGACGATGAAATTCGCGCCTTAATGGAAGTTGACCCAAAAGCAGTTTTAAAAGGCGCTGTCCCTCGCTTACTCGATGAATGGCAGGAATTTCCCCAAATATGGAACTATATCAGGCGTGAAGTAGACGATAGAAAAAAGAAAGGGCAATTTATACTCACAGGCTCTGCTAATCCAGAAGAACGAGCAAGACTTCATTCCGGCGCAGGACGCTTTTCCGTACTCCGCATGAGGCCTATGTCATTTTACGAAAAAGGCTGGTCTACAGGCGAAGTAAGTCTAGCAAAAATAATGAAAGGCGGTAAACCTGCTTCAGATCAAGTTAATTTTAGCCTTGATGAACTTGCCGAAAAAATAAC
>Ga0123356_10001085_pt1 | contig 30118 bp, 27 predicted proteins | sample TergutEmb28metaG_2_FD_92546 | JGI IMG/M metagenome (GOLD analysis project Ga0123356, IMG submission 92546) | Embiratermes neotenicus P3 segment gut microbial communities from Petit-Saut dam, French Guiana - Emb289 P3 | ecosystem: Host-associated > Arthropoda: Insects > Digestive system > Gut ...
GCATGTCCAAACAGGCATAGTAATCCCTGCACCTGGACATCAAGGGTTAATACCGGCATTTGCGGCAACCTGTACGACAGCGGGAAATAGCGAAATATCAGGAACCTGTACCCGTGAAGGCTGTGGGCAGACTGTAACAGGAACTGTAATTCCTGCACTTGGGCACACATTCGGTACCTGGACAAACCAGACTGCCGGTATTTGGCATTTAACAACTTCAACTACTTGTCCGCCAACTCAAAGAGTAGACCGAAGGGATTGCACTGGCTGTGATGAATACCAAACACGCACTTACTGCCGAGGCACAGAAAACCTTAACTTCTCCAACAACAACACACTCGGCAACAATGGAACTTTGACTGCATCCCATGTATGCATACCGGACTTTCACCCAACTGCGTTAACGCCTATTACAGCAATTGGTGCTGCAGCGTTCACAAACAACAGTTTTATAAAAACTATTAGAATACCCGCAGGTCTTACTTCAATAAACCAACAATCGTTCCGAGATTCAGGAATAACAAATATTACAATTCCCGCAGGCATTACTACAATTGGAGGACAGACGTTTTCCGGGTGTTCTGATCTTACAACCGTAACATTTGCCCCTGGAAGCCTGCTTGTTACCATTGGTAATAGTGCGTTCCGAGATTCAAGAATAACAAATATAACAATACCCGCAGGCGTTACTATAATAGACAGCCACGCGTTCTATAACTGCACAAACTTGTCGACCGTAACATTTGCCCCTGGAAGCCAGCTTATTACCATTGGTAATAGTGCGTTCCAAGACAACGAACTAACAAATATAACAATACCCGCAGGCGTTACTTCAATAGGCAACAACGCGTTCCATAACTGCACAAACTTGTCGACCATAACATTTGCTGGAAGCCAGCTTGAAACCATTGGGAATAGTGCGTTCGAAAATACTGGTCTTACAAATATAACAATACCTGCAAGTGTTACTTCAATCGGATTACGTGCATTCTGGGGCAGCAGAAATCTTAGAACTGTAACTATCCTTAGACCATCGACAGGCGGATCATTCAATGGTACTGCACTAAGTGTTTTTACTTCATTCACTGACACTCACACTACCCTGCGCATCATCGTTCCTACCAACAGTGCAGCGGCATATCGGGGGGCTGATCAATGGAATAATAGTTCTCCTCCTATAATTTTACGAGGAAGAATTCACAATGAAAATTGTGTTTTGCCTAATACAACTTCAGTCTGCACTTGTAATTAGGAATTTAGGGGAGGCAATGGTGACAGGTATGTCAGGCATCTTTTGCGAGAGAGAAATGAAAGAGGCGCTAACAGTTTTTTATGAGCCATTCACGTTAAATCTTGTATCAGGCAATGTTTATCTGAATGGCGTTACATTCACCCGAATTGGGAATAATGCTTTTCATGATTGCGAGAATCTTACCAGCGTAATCTTTGGGACAGGAAGCAATATTACTACTGAATTCGGAACAAATGCATTCTTTAATACTGCCGGTACTGCCGATCTGTGGACTAAATACGGCGCTGTAACCAGACCGTTTACAGCGAATACAAGGTTTAACAGATCGGGCGATGTTTGGACGAGGCAGTAAACGTTAGAGTGTGCTGGAAGCTCACCCTTCGGGCTCGCTGCAAAGACAGGCACGAGAAGATCGTGTCTGACACGAGAAGATCTGGGAATATTATAGATTTTCTGTGGTTCGTTTTAACGTGAGACACTGCGTCCGATTGACATATTCATTAATTATTGTTAAAATGTTGTCATGTGACTTTTTTCTAACAATATTATTTTTATACACAAATATCACAAAAAGGAATTATTAAATGAAAATTAGATGGAAATTGTCAGGAATTATTGCGATCTTAGCACTAATTATGATTGTCATGACAGGATGTGATACCGGCGGAAATCACGAATATGCTAAAGCTATCGATTTTACCGGAACACAAAAAGTAGGACAAACACTTACTGCTGTAACAACAGGAGGTAGCTGGGAAGGTAATTTTTCATGGAGATGGCATACGAATCCAGATAATCAAGGAATTGCTGGTGAAATTATTTATGGATTATCTGGTAGTAATAACAGAGAGCTTTTCATTTCATCTGAGCTAGAAGGAAGATATATAAGCGTACATCGATGGAATCCTTCTATATCTATTTTAGCGCCCGTTTCAACATGGCCTCCTAGAGGTCCTATTTTACCATAAGGTTTTAAATGCCCTGACCCCATAATTCCATGTAATTATTACCTGTAGCATTAAGCGAATAACTTAGTCTATTATTAATAAATAATATAAGGAACAATTATGACAATAAAAGAAAAAGCAGAACAATTACATAAAAAAGCTGGAACATTTTTTATTACTTGTGTTGCTGCAGATGGTTATCCTCTTGTTAAGGCTGTTGTGCCTGGAAAATACAGGGATTCTTTAAAGGAAATATATTTCTGTACAAATACTTCATCAAAATTTGCGCACGAAATTTCCAATAACCCCAAAAGTTGCGTTTATTTTTTCAGTAAAATATTATTTTCATGGAAAGGATGTTTATTAAAGGGAAATATGGAGATTGTTTCGAACATGGAAATTAAAAAGAAATATTGGCAAAATATATTCAAAGACGCCTATCCAGAAAAATCTTATACAGATCCAGATTTTTGCGTATTAAAATTTTCTGCCATTTCCGGCAGGTTTTATTCAAATTTCAAACTTGAAGATTTTATAGTTTAAAATAATTACAGCTTATAAAAGAATTATTGTGTTTATCCCAGAAGAATCAACACTGATATCTATTTAAGCTTGACAAAATATAAGCAAACCAATAACATATTAAAATGAAGAAAATAGTTTTATTTTTAATTATTGGTTTATTAATTATAGGCTGTTCAACAGCTTATAAAAGCATTACGGCTCAAATGCCCGATTTATCACAAATAAATGACGGTGTTTACAGAGGATTTTATGATGTATCAGGTACGCCTGTAAAAGTAACACTTGATGTAATTCTTCAGAATAACAGAATAACAAATATAGAAATTATTAATCATTTTCGTTCGCCAATCGGAAAAAAGGCAGAAAATATTATTTGGCAAATTATAGAAAAGCAAAATTTGGATATAGATGCCGTTAGCGGCGCAACTGCCAGCAGCAAAGCAATATTAAAAGCGGTCGAAAACGCTTTTCAATAATGACAGCTGCTGCCAGTTTTGATTAATATCAATAATTTATTATAAAACATTTTTTTGTTGTTTTTTTTCTGATTAAGATATATATTATAAGTATGAAAAAGATATTTTTTATGCTATTGCTGCCGCTTTCATTATCAGTTATTTTATGCTGCTACGCGGGCATGTATGACGGCTCCGGAGATGGTTCGTATTCTGGTTCCAGTTCAGGGGAAAGCAGTAATCGTCCTGCGCCTGGCCAATTAACAAGCGGTGAATGGAGCGATATAAATAATTATGATTTTTATCTCAATTTGTTTAATATCATAAATGATCCAATTATCGAAGAAAGCCAAAGAATAAATAGTTTTAATCAATTTATTAACTATTTTGGATTTGAAACTCGTTTTATGGTTACAGTTATTGTAGTTCACAACGAACTTCCTGTTAGCGGCGCATCTGTCGATCTTTATAGTTCTGACAGTCTGTTGTTTTCGGCAGTAACCAATAAGCGAGGAAATGCCTTTTTATTTCCATCCTATGATTTAAGCGGCGAAGAAATTACTGTCAAAGTAAAAAGCGGAACCAACAAATCAAAGCTATCATTAACCTATGAAGCAGAGATTCTGCAGATTACTCTGGAAGAACGCGAAGAGCCTGAATCTGTTTTAGATTTGATGTTTGTAATTGATACAACAGGTTCCATGGGTGATGAATTAAGGTATCTGAGTTCTGAAATTGCGGATGTAATTGACAGAATTTCGCAAGACAATCCAGATTATACTATAAACCTGGCGTTGCTTTTTTATCGTGATATTGGCGATGAATATGTTACAAGACCTTTTGATTTTACTACAGACATTGCCCTGCAGCAACTAAATCTATCAAAACAAAAAGCAGCAGGCGGCGGAGATTTTCCGGAAGCCTCAGACAGAGCTTTGGAAGAAGCTGTAAACATGAGCTGGAGCAGTGGTTATGCAACACGATTAATTTTTCATGTTTGTGACGCGCCGCCGCACAGTATACAGGAAAACATAACAAGATTTTTTAATGCAGTTAAAGCGGCTGCTCAAAAAGGCATTCGAATAATTCCTGTGGCATCCAGCGGCATTGATCTTGCTACCGAGTATTTACTCAGGCAGGAAGCAATAATGACCGGCGGAACCTATATCTTTCTTACAGATGACAGCGGAATTGGAGACCCTCATCTGGAACCCACTGTCGGAGAATTTACAGTAGAATATCTTAACGCATGCATGATACGTGTTGTTAATGAATATCTAACCGGAATTAAAACCGAACCTGTCCCATTCGACGGTTCACGGTGAGCCTTTATAACAATTATTCTGCCCAATGGCATGACTTTAACCGACAAGAGATTTTATGTATGTAATATTCCAGAAAAGTGTTTAAACCAATGGCTCTACGTACAGACGGGGCGGACTGCGGGGCTGCGTGCCGCAAAAACAATCTTTTACCGTTCTTTATTTTCACAATTAGCCAACACTACCACATTATGCAAATGTGTTATCTTAAATCTAAGTGTACAGGCGCTCGCGGCAGCGGGATCAGAAAAAACATCTTCCGAAATTCTCCGGTGAAGAGACCGAGCGCAGCGAGAGGCTCGTAACCGGGTTCCTGAGGGGTTTTTTCTGAGCCCGCTGCCGCGAGCGCCTGTACAGATAGCAATTTAATTATCAACACCTTTGCGGAACAGCTGCACAAATCTCTCCGGCAAAATATCCACCGCTCCCAAAGCATTTTTGTATTTCAAAGGCATACCCAGATCAAAAAAGGAAAAACCGTTATCTTGCAGATAACGGGCGGCAAGAATGATCTGTACTGTGCCGGAGTTTGGTTCTTCATAATAACCGGAATAACTGGTGTAGACATTGCCGCAGACGACGCCGAATTCTCCCGCTACCAGTTTGCCTTCACGGTAAAGACCGAATGAGGCGGGATAGGCGTTTGCTGTAGGGGACAGTATTTGCGGGTGGGGGGCAGCGAGGCGGATTTTTTTTATGCAGTCAACAAGAGGCGGGGTGAGCCAGGCTTCGCCCCATTTTTCTACGCAGCGGTCGATAATAACGTTGAATTCTGCGTCTGCGCGCAGTTCGTAAAGGGGCAGCAGTTTGCGGATGGATTTTTTAACGCGAAGATTTTCAAAAAATAAGGCGGAGCGTTCAATGTGGAGCTTTGGAAGCACAAGATAAAACGGGGCTTTGTTTTCCGCTGCGGCGTCGGTTGACATAATTAAAAAACCGGCTTCCATGAGCCTTGCGACAAAATCAGGAGCAAAACTATTGGCTATGCAGAATTCCTCGTTGTATCCGGTTGCAAGCATTTCGTCTACAACCATATTGCAGTCATCTTGCGGGGAAATAAAAAGATAGCCGGAAGAGGTATAATGCAAAAATTATTTTCTCATATTGCTTTTTACAAAAAGCGGATCAAAATATTTATCTACCTGTATTTTTGTCAGTAAAAATTTTAATGCAACACGATAGACAATAAACGAGATCGCAAGGGATGCCAAAAAGATAAGAATAAAGCCCCATGCGCGGCCCTGTTCCGGTATCAGCTTCATTATAAAATTAACATAAAAGGCTGTAAATATAATAAAACTTATTACTGCGACAATTACATTAAACAATGTTGCTCCCAGTATAAAAAGAATCGTATTTACTTTTTTATTCATTTCTTTTCCTCTGCGGCTGCTTTTTTGGGAACAATTAAAAGCGAAATAAACAATAAAATACAGCAGACAACAACAGAAGAGTCGGCAACATTAAAAGTCGGCCAGCGTTCCATGCCAAAAAGCCCGAAAATCCTGACGCTGATAAAATCTACCACTCCGTCCGGGCGGAAGATGCGGTCGATAATGTTTCCGATACCGCCGCCGATAATGCCTGCAGCAGCCCAGCGCTGAAGAACAGTAAAATCGCTGGATTTAAAAAAATACCACAGCAGAAACCCCAGCACCAGAACGGGAATAACTATAAAAACAATGGGTTTAATGGCTTCCGGAAGATTTTCTCCCAAACTAAACGCGATTGCCTTGTTCCGTACATGATAAATCCAGAGAAAATCATTATCAAATACATCTTTTATCAATCCCCTTTGCGGCTGGATGTTTACGATTATCGCTTTTGTAATCTGATCTAACAAAATGATAAACGCTGTTAACGATAACGGGAGGATTTTTTCCTTAGTAAAATTTTCTTTAATAAAAGATTTCATTTAATATACTCCATAATTTTTTTTAAAGCCCCGTAGGGATATCTATAAATTCCGAATCAATTCGTTCTGCAATACAATGACGCATTAATGCCTGAAGCCCCCAGACTTCGGTATTATAATGCCCGCCTGCAATCATGTTGAGTTTCCCCTCCAGACACTCATGATAAATTGAATGGGAGCTTTCTCCCGTAATAAATAAATCCGCACCCTCTTCAATTGCCTCTCTGGCATTTGCAGAAGCTCCGCCTGATACAATTGCCGCGCTTAGACATTCTTTTCTGCCGAAAGGAAACACCCCTGCCGGCGGCCGGTCTGTAAAACTGATTTTTTTTACTGCTTCATCAATTGTTACAGGTTTGGGGAATGTCCCTTTATAACCGATTTTCCGTCCCTTATAATCGCCAAAAGGTACGATGTTTTCCAGCCCCAAAAGCTGCGCAAGCACAGCATTGTTCCCAAACTGCGGATGCTGATCGAGCGGCAGATGTACAGCATACAGGCAGATGTTATGGTCCAATAAAAACTTTATTCTAGCCCTAAGATTCCCGGTTATCCTTTGCGGTGCGCCCCAAAACAGCCCATGGTGAACAAAGAGCATACCTGCATTCATTGCGGCTGCCTGTTCAAAGGTTTCCATAGCGGCATCCACGCTAAAGGCAATTTTACGAATAGCAGAACCGTCATTATCGACCTGAATTCCGTTTAGGGAATTATCGTTAGAAAACGCATCTATCTCCAGAAAACTTTTAAAAAACGCGTCCAGTTCCAAAGTAGTTAATTCTGCACTCATGTGGAAAGTTTAGCATAAAAAAAGGGTGCCAGGCAATGCCCGACACCCCCATTACCGGCTAATAAATCTTAGCCGAATTTCTTACTGGCAATCAGTAAGGAGGAAAGTACCATAACGTGTACTGCGAGTCTCTGTAATACGTACCAGAAACTATCAAAGCCGCTGATGACCCAGGAAATAATGCCAAGTACTACATATACAGCCCAGATAATTGCAACAATCAATATCAGGGTATCAAGGAAGGAAAGTTTAATATTAAACATTTCCAACAGTACGGCAACACCCGCTACCAGAGCGATAACACCGGCAATGACTACTAAAATATCGACATTGCTTCTAAATACGCTTCTGAAAATAATAGCGAAATCTCCGCCTTTGCTCAGACCCAGAACTCCGTTTGCAATAAGATACAATGCAACCGAAATCTTCCAAAGAAAATTTCCCAATCCTGCTTTCATACTAAAACCTCTTAACATTTGTTTATTTAATGGATGCTAAATAAAGCATATTTAACAACCATTATTATAGCTCAACGAGCTACTTGGTCAGTATATCATATATTTGCTAAAATAGCAACTTGTTAATAGTTACTTTGTCCAGTCTTTTAGGAATATTTTCAAAAAAAATAATAGAACAAATTCGACAGAATTTTATAATATTTTACCTTGACAATACATGGATTTATATACATACTATTCTATATATAATTATAAGGAGTATAATATGTTATTAGAACCCAAGCAAATGGTACCTATTACACGGCTACAGAAGGAACTGACACAAACTGTTCGCAGTTTATCTACATCTGGAAAAGCGGTATATATTTTAAAAAACAATAATTTGGAAGCTGTATTACTTACTTATCATGAATATGAATATTTAAAAGAAATAGAAGAAATATATAAACGCCTGGAAATAAAAAACAATATTTTATGAGCCTTTGTTGATTAATTTCTCAAAATCTTCTTTTATTTTAATCCAAATTTCTTCGATTCCTAAGATAGATGGTTTCATTTCACTCCATTTAAATTCAGAGCTATACGAATGTCTAATATAATGTCGGTATAATAAATATTCGTTCAAATTTTCTTTAATTTCATCCCTAAATATTCTTGTTCCATTTGCATTATTTTCAAACATCATTTCAAATAATGTTTTATGCCATCTTATATCACCAGGTAATTTTTTACCAATATTTTTATAGAATAATATTACAACACTCTCAACTCCGTTATAGAATGAATGTAATATTTGAGCTGCCGCCGATATTTCAATAAAATCTGGATCTCTTGTTTTACATAAATCAAATAATGGCTTTGCATCAGAAATCAATTTTTCAATTCGAGATATTTCATGTTCAATTTTAATTTTTATATTTTCATCCAAGTTGAACAATCTCCCCGATTTTTTTTAACATTAAATAAAAATCATTATTTGTATCAAAGTCTACAAGGTCAATATTATTGTCAAAATTAAAATATATCTTAGAATATATTTTAAAGAATTTTCCTTCTGGATATCCTTTAATACCAATATCAATATCCGAATTTTCGTTTATTTTCCCGGTAACCAATGACCCAAACAAATAAACAGCTTCACAGCCTTCGCCTTTGAGTAACTTTGTTACATTTTCTATATCTTGACGATATCTTACCGGAACATTTAACTCCATAATCTATATTATATATGATTATTTACTTATGTCAATAAAATTGGCGCCTTCTTAAATTGCCACCACCCCTCAACATACAATATTAACCAATTTATCCGGCACGCAAATCACTTTTTTAACCGTTTGCCCTTCAAGCCACTTTTGAATACCGGGCAGGGCAAGGGCAGTTTTTTCAAGTTCGTCTTTTGGGGCGCCGGCTTTAACGGAGAATTTGTCGCGGATTTTGCCGTTTACCTGAACAACAATGTTTACCTGATCATCGAGCGTAAGCGCTTCGTCATAAGACGGCCAGCGGCAGGCGGAAACTGAGCCCTTGTTACCCATCGTTTCCCAGAGCTCCTCGCACAGATGCGGCGCATACGCACCAGCCATAATCACGAGCGGTTCCCAAAGAGGACGGGGGATTTCCGGAAGCCTGGCTAATTCATTGGAATAGATCATCATCGCGCTGATAGCCGTATTAAAATCAAGGCTGCCCGTATCCTCTGTCACCTTCTTGACAGTCTTATGCAGCAGTTTCCTGATACCCAATTCCTCATCGCTAATTTCCCTATCAATAATTTCCCTGGTTCCAATGGAATACAGCCGTTCCAAAAACCGCGACACGCCGACAAGACCTGCCGTAATCCATGGCTTGCTAACCTCCAGAGGGCCCATGAACATTTCGTAAACGCGCATGGTATCCGCCCCGTACTCTTTAATTACATCATCGGGGTTTATAACATTGCCGCGGCTTTTGCTCATTTTCTGATTGTCCTCTCCGAGTATCATGCCCTGGTTAATCAGGCGCTGGAAAGGTTCGACAGTATTTACAAGACCGCAGTCATAAAGGACCTTGTGCCAGAAACGGCTGTAAAGCAGATGCAATACTGCATGTTCCGCGCCGCCGACATATAAATCGACGGGGAGCCAATAATCGATTTTTTCTTTTGCTGCAAAAGCTTTGTCGTTTTTTGGATCAAGATAGCGGATGTAGTACCAGCAGGAACCTGCCCACTGGGGCATGGTGTTTGTTTCGCGTTTTGCCTTGCCGCCGCATTTGGGGCAGATGGTATTCACCCATTCATCAATTCCGGCAAGCGGAGATTCGCCTGTGCCGGTCGGCGCGTATGATTTAACCTGAGGCAGTTTAAGGGGCAGATCGCTTTCCGGGAGAGGGACGATTCCGCAAGCCGCGCAATGTACAACAGGAATGGGTTCGCCCCAATAACGCTGGCGGGAAAAAAGCCAGTCCCTCAATTTGTAGTTAACAGCATGTTTGCCGATGCCTTTTTCTTCAAGCCAGATTGTAATTTGACGTTTTGTTTCGGATGTAGGTAATCCACAGAAGGAGCCTGAGTTTACAGACCAGCCGTCTGCAACGGTACATTCTGCCGGCTCGCCGCTTTGCCCCTTTACGGAAGAAACAACCTGAATAATGGGCAGCTTAAACTCTTTTGCAAATTCCCAGTCTCTTTCATCATGAGCCGGGACTGCCATAATTGCGCCGGTACCGTAGGATATCAAAACATAGTCTGCAATCCAGATGGGGATCCGCTGTTCATTAACCGGGTTTATCGCGTAGGCTCCGCTAAAAACGCCGGTTTTTTCTTTGGCAAGATCGGTGCGTTCCAAATCGCTTTTTCTTGCCGCTGTATCAACATATTCGGTTACCTTTTGTTTTTGCTCCGGTGTAGTAATTTTTTCTACCAGCGGATGTTCCGGAGAAAGCACCATGTAGGTTGCTCCAAAAAGAGTATCGGGGCGCGTGGTATATATTTCGATAGATTGATCAAAGCCGTCGATTTTAAAAATTACATTTGCGCCTTCGCTGCGTCCTATCCAGTTACGCTGCATCAATTTTACAGGCTCCGGCCAGTCGAGGATATCAAGGTCTGTAAGAAGACGTTCCGCATAGGCGGTTATTTTGAGTATCCACTGGCGCAGCCGTTTACGGGTTACCTTTTCGCCGCACCTGTCACAAAGACCGTCTTTTACCTCTTCGTTGGCAAGACCGGTTTTGCAGGACGGGCACCAGTTGATGGGGCTTTCCGCTTCGTAAGCAAGTCCTTTTTCGAACAGTTTAAGGAATATCCATTGTGTCCAGCGGTAGTAATCTTCATTGGAGGTATCGACTTCCCTGTCCCAGTCATAGGAAAAACCAAGCGCTTTTATCTGATCGCGAAAACGATCAATATTTGCCGCTGTGGTAACGGCGGGGTGGGTTCCGGTTTTAATCGCATAATTTTCTGCGGGCAAACCAAAGGCATCGAACCCCATAGGATGCAGAACATTATAGCCGTTCATGCGAAGGTAGCGGCAGTAAATGTCGGTAGCCGTATAACCTTCGGGGTGGCCGACATGGAGCCCCTGAGCCGATGGATAGGGGAACATATCAAGCACATAGCGCCGCTTGTCTTTGGGAATTGCGGGGTTTTCCGCAGCTTTAAAAGTTTTGTTTTCTGCCCAGAATTTCTGCCATTTGGGCTCAATTGTTTCAAAAGGATATTTAGCCATATTTAAAATTATAAGGAATTTATGAGAAAATGAGAATAACCTCCCGTCAATCGAAGGTTCCTGTCTTGACCAGCGTCAAATTATATGTAACTATTATATGTATGAATTATGTATTTGCTCAAACGCTTACAGAAATCTGTGAGCATTCATACGTGGCTCCGGGGCGTCCATTACGCTGTATGATAATCGTGAATCCGGTTGCCGGCGGTTTTTTTATTGCCTCTAAATGGGAATCTCATCAGAGAACATTAAGCAAATATCTGGAAAAAGCCCGGCAGAATCCGCACAGGCAAATTTATAAAAATATTATAATTAATATTACTGAAGGCAAGGGGTCTGCAAGGGAAATAACCAAGTCTTTTATAGAAAGAATGGAAAAAGAACCTGAACCTTTCTACCTTATAATCAGCGCCGGCGGCGACGGAACCCATAGCGAGGTTATGTTTTCCATTTACAGCGCGCCCGCTCATATCCGTTCAAATATGGCAGTAATCAGACTCCCGCTGGGAACAGGCAATGACGGCGCCGATAACGCCAGTTTGTCAGAAGCTTTAAATTTGCTTCTTAAACCTTCCCATGTTGAATTTGCTCCTGCCGTCCAGTTAATAACAGCTCACAACGGACCGTCTCACTGGAAAGGACCTTTTCTTGCTTTTAATATACTTTCTGTCGGGCTGGATGCCTATGTTACCCACATGACCAATAATATGAAAGGAAAACTTCCCGGCAACTCCTATAAATTGATGGTTGATCTTGCCGCAGTATTTTATGATAAAAAATACAAAGTTGATTTTATGAATGTACGGGCGCTGGATAATAAAAACAATGAACTTGTCTCTTTCAGGGAAAAACTGCTTTTACTGGCGATGGGTGTTACCGGCTACAGAACCTACGGCTCTCAGCAAAAGATTCTCCCGGACGACCGGAATGTTTGCGGTATAAAACAAATGCCGCTTTTTAAAAAACTGGCTCTTAAGGGCAAAGTTGCCTGGGGCAAGCATGGAAAAAGTCCCGAAGTAATGTTGTTCAACGCGCACCGTCTGGAGTTTTCTGGAAGCCACCAGATACTTGCGCAGATGGACGGCGAAGCAATACTTTTACAGCCGGAAGATTTCCCTGCCGCAATGGAACTTACCGCACCGGTAATCCCATTGTTAAAAAAGGGATAAAAAATAATTAAAGGAGAGTGATACAATGGCTGCAGCAGGCAAAAAAAAGAAAAAAATACCGCCTATTGATCAGGATTTCCTTGATAAAATGGAAGCGGCTCTATTGGTTTTAAAATCAGAAATTGTTGACAATTTAATTGCCAGCAATGAAGATTTCAAGGAATTAATGGACGGCACGGAACCAAAAGATCTGGCTGATATCGCGTCAGACGATATTGACAGAAAAATTCTGGAAGCAATCGGCACCCAGGAATTAAAGCGCCTTAAACTTATTGAAGCGGCAATTACACGCATTAAACAGGGTAAGTACGGTCATTGCATAAAATGCAGCAAAAGGATTCCCCCGGAACGGCTAAATGCCATCCCATATGCTTTAATGTGTATTGAGTGCAAATCCGAAGAAGAGCGGCGCAACCGTTGAAAAAAGTTATTGTTCTGCTGGCAGACGGTTTTGAAGATGTCGAAGCTGTTACGCCGGTTGATTATCTTCGCAGAGCAGGAATCGAAGTTGTTACCGCATCTATCAGCGGCAGTCTGGTTGTCACAAGCAGATGGGGCGGCATCAGGATAACAGCCGACTCAATTTTAAAAGAGGTCCTGACAGAAAACTGGGATGCTGTTATTTTGCCGGGCGGAATGCCGGGCGCTGCAAACCTCGCGTCTTCCAAAGAGACAAATGTTTTATTGCAGAAAATGTCGGCAGCCGGAAAATTGATCTGCGCCATCTGCGCCTCCCCGGCAGTAGTTCTAACACCGCTGGGGCTTCTTGCCGGCAAAAACTTTACCTGCTACCCGGGACTGGAAGTAACAGACGGCAATTGGCTGAATGAAAAAACAGTAATAGACGGCAATATTATTACAAGCCAGGGCGCAGGAACAGCAGGGCACTTCGCCATAGCAATAATCGAAACCCTGCTAGACAAACCAACCGCCCAAAAAATAGCCAAAACCGTTTTATTATAACTTGCATTTTACTTGCAAGGACTCTCGCTGAGACGCAGAGGCGCGGAGAACGCGGAGTCGTTGTTTGAATTCTTACCTTTAACCCCTAGTAATCTATGATAGTTAACATATTTTTCTAGGGATAAAGAAAAGATTTCGAACCACGGCTCCGCGTCCTCTGCGCCTCTGCGTCTCTGCGAGAGTCTTGGCAAATTAAAAAATGGGGACTGAGAGTTTTGAGGGGAAGGGGTTTTTTTGCGTAAAATCAGGCAGCCATTCGTTTCCTGTTACCAGTTCCTGGCAGAAACCTTCTTCTATGCCTAATTCCTCCAGCCATCTCATGACAATTTCGTATTCTTCTTTTATTACATACCGTTTAGGAGCTTTTTTCTCTCTGCCGGGAATCGGCGTATATTGCGTCATTAAAGACAATAAAGCGCGATCTTTTACATTATCTGCAAACCAGCGCAATACCGAATATGTAGATTCAAGATAACCCGGCAGAATTAAATGGCGGATTATCACTTTATTTTTATCCTGGACCATATCTGTCATTTTTAAAATCGCGGCGGAGGCGACTGCCGGATAATCGGGCGCATTAAAAAACTTTTTTGCTATTCCGCTATCCAGTGTTTTTAGGTCGGGCAGATAAATATCAACATGATCTTTTAATAATTCCAGCGCTTCAAGTGTATCATAACCGGAACTATTCCAAAGCAAAGGTATCTGTACACCCGCTTTTCTTGCGGCAGTAATTCCTTCCAGAATGCCCGGAATTGCATGGCTGCCCGTTACTATATTGATGTTTTCCGCTCCCGCGTCACGCAGTGCTATGCAAATACCGGCAAACTCATCGGCGGATACGGCTCTTCCCAAACCTTCCTGCGAAACCTGCCAGTTCTGGCAAAAAACACAGCCCAGATTACACCCGCTGATAAAAATCGTCCCGGAGCCTCCCGTCCCGATAAGCGGAGGCTCCTCTCCGCGGTGAATTACAGCAACGCCAATGCGTAAATCGGCAGTTTCACCGCAATAGCCGGTTTGCCCGGCAATACGATCTACGCCGCAAGCGCGGGCGCAAAGTGTGCAGGATTTATAGAGAATTTCCCTTTGCATGGGGATTTATTCTACTTTAAACTTTGCAACCTCTTCCTGCAGCAGAACAATATTCTCACGGTTTTTAACGCTAAGATCATTTATATGGTGAACAGCAATATTAATCTGTTCCGCTCCCTGCGCCATTTCGTTAATACCGGATGAAATTTCCTGGGTTTGTTTTTCCAGCCCTTCACTTTCCCTGATAACTTCCTTTGAGCCCTCAAGCATTTCCTGTGAACCGCTGTTTACCTGCCTGGTAATATCGTTTACATTGGCAATACCCTGCAGGATCTGCTTGCTTCCAATCTCCTGCTCTTCCATGGCATGACGGATATTCTCTTCCTGCTGCACAACGATTGTAACGCCTGAATCTATAGCTTCGAATTTGTTAAGTACGTTATCGGTAGAACTGGTTATCTTGTCTATACAATCTTTTATTTTTTTAAGTACAACGCCTGTGGTTTTGGATTGCTCGTTGGAACTTTCAGCCAGCTTGCGAATTTCGTCCGCAACAACCGCAAAGCCTTTGCCGACATCACCGGCATGAGCCGCCTCAATTGCGGCATTCATTGACAGCAAGTTGGTCTGGCTTGCAATATTCTGCATTACGGAGTTAATTTCCAGAAGACCTTCCGACTCGCGGGCAATTTCCTGAATATCAGACGCAACATCCTGCAATCCGTGCCGTCCTACTTCGGAAGCTTCCCTAAGCGCTTTTACATTGGCAGCGTTTTTAACAAGCGATTCTGTAACAGAGCGGGTATTCGCCACCATTTGTTCAATGGCAGATGAAGCCAGCGATATATTATGGGTCTGGCTTTCAACATGCCCGTTTAATTTATTGATATTTGTAACTACCTGATCCATAGTAGCATGAGTTTCACTCACGCTGGCGCTCTGGTTAATAATGCGGGTTTTGATACTCTGAACATTGGCGTTTATTTCATTTATGGCGGCGGCGGTTTCGTTCATATCACTTGCAAGATCGTTGCCGATTTCTGAAAGAACTGTCGTATCCTTTTTAATGTTTTTAATCATGTTTTTGATTTTTTCCAATGTTTCATTAAAATACTTTGCAACATCGCCAATCTCGTCTTTGGAACTGACAACCAACTGATGCGTTAAATCCCCGTCGCCTTCTGCGATATCCTTGAGTGTAACTGACAATTCGACAAGCGGCTTGCTTATAGTCCGTGACAGGAATATTGATATAACAACTACAACAAGAAGAATTACAACGCTGATAATAACAGATAATAATATCATGCTATATACAGGAGCCATAACAGTATTCACCATGATCCCTGCTACATAACTCCAGGGAGTTGAAGTAGTCCCTATGGAAATAGGAATTGTAATAACCTTTGTATCGGTTCCAAGCTGCCTGTAATAATTTATAAAGGAAATATGTTCGCCTTTTTTGATTGCGTCCATAAAGGCATTCAAATGAGATCCTGTTAAGGCGCCCTCTGTATCCCTTGCATATTTCCCGATACGGCTTCTGTCATAGTGCCCGACTATGACACCGCCATTGCTTACTATCATGGTGACAGCATCGTCATAAGGTTTATTGGTCTGGGAAATTTCCTGAAGTTTATCCATGTTTATATCAACGCCGGCAACTCCCAGCACTCTCCCGGTAGAAGATTTAATGGGGGCAGTAATCGATGTAATTAATAATGTCTGATTCCCTACTTCATATAGATAAGGTTCCAAAACCTGCATTTGACCGGAATTTCTTGAAAGCAGATAATAGTCACCGTCACCGGGTACGTCAAAATCAACTAAAAGATCCAGCTCGATTCTATTGCCGGTGCGGAACCAGTAGGGGACAAAACGTCCGTTAGAGGTGCTTCCCCGTGTACCGGCATATTCACTGTCATTGCCTTCCAGGACATTCGGCTCCCAGCAAACCCAGATAGCCAGCATATGAGAGTTATCCCTTAGTATAGATTCCAGCGTTCTGTTTATAAAGGCGCGCCTGTCAGATACTCTGATATCCTGATAAAGTTCCATAAAGACACCGGTAGTTTTAACGATGTCCCAATAGGGCTCCAGATACATTTCAACCTGCAGCCCTGAATCATGGGCTTTACTGTAGGTGTACTCCTCGGATAAATTTCCTAAACTTGAACTTGAGCGGACAAGCAGGGTAATGCCGACCGAGCCTACACAAAATAAGCCCAATAAAATCATAATTAATGTGAGTTTAAAACCGATTTTCATATCATTATCCTCCAAAATATAGCCTAATATAACATTATAAATTAGAAGATTATTATATGCAAGCAAAAAAACATTTTTTTTTGAGTCTAATGTACAATTTGCAATTTACAGGTAAAATAAAAAGCCGCGCCCTTGTTTATTTCGGATTCCACCCAAATTTTGCCGCCCATCATCTCGATTATACGCCTGGAAAGGGCAAGACCTATCCCAATACCGCCATGTTTCCTGGTCAGACTGCCGTCAACCTGCTCCAAAATTTTAAAGATTCTGTCCTGCTGCTCTTTGGCAATCCCTATGCCATTGTCAGAAACTGTAATTTGAAGGGTAATTGAATTATTGTCACTGTTGGTTACGCGGGCATCAAAACAGATTTCTCCCTGTTCTGGGGTAAATTTGACCGCATTTGCCAATAAACTGATAATAACCTGCTTCAGACGGTATTCATCACCCATCAGCACAGCAGGTATCGTAGGATCAATATTGGATTTAATAATCTGGTGTTTTTTGGACGCATTGTAGGATACGGTTTGCAATACATCTTTAAATATCAGATTGGCATTAAAATTGGAAAGCGAAAGCTTGATTGCTCCGTATTCCATGCTGGATATATCAAGAACATCATTTATCAAGTGCTGTAAATCATGGGAAGATTTATCGATTGTATCCAGATAGACCTTTAAATTTTGCGGAACAATGCCCATATTAATGACTTGCATCATACCCATTATTCCGTTCATGGGGGTGCGCATTTCATGACTCATTCGCGAAAGAAATTCGCTCTTTGCACGGCTTAGATGTTCAGCCTCTTCCTTTGCGGCGATAAGATCGGCTTTAAGTTTTAAAACAACATTCAAATCATGCTCAATTTCGTTGCGCTCAAAAACACCCGAAAAAATGCTGGAAACAAAAACAGCAAGGTTTATTTCACTTTCGCTCCATTCCCCGCCTGCGCTGATTTCCCGCGAGAAAATCAGAATTGCCCGCATTTCCCCTTTAATAAAAATAGGCGTCGCTATAAAATTATTAATCTGTTCTGTTTTCAGGTTAATCATTTCTCTTACAGCCCGGTCTTTGGAGTAAAGGCATAAATCATCTGCGTTTTTTAAAAACAATGATTCTTTTGGTTTAAACTTGCCGTCTATACATGTACTTAAATTTAAATCCGGCTTTATCCATTCGTTTTTACACACAAGGATGTCATCTTCAAGTTTATACAGCAATACCGCCGCCAAATCCATAAATTCGCCTGCTAAACGCAGTGTGTCTGTACTCAATGTTTCAATGCGGGAGTCTGAAAGAAAACTATGCGATATTTTCGCCATTAAGGCTTGCTGTCTTACGCGTTCAATAAGCTTAATCTGATTGCGAACCCTTAATTTTACAATAGAGGAATGAAACGGCTTTGATATATAATCTGCGGCGCCCAAAGCCAATCCTTTTTCTTCGGCTTCATTGTTATCAAGCCCTGTAATAAAAATTACCGGGATATCCCGCGTTTTTTCTGATTTTTTTAACGCGGCTATAACTGCGTATCCGTCCATTTCCGGCATAATAATGTCAAGCAGGATAACATCCGGCAAATCTTCTTCCGCCGTTTCTGCAGCTTCTTTGCTATTTCTGATCGCATGCACCCTATATTCTGTGTTAAGTATATCTGCCAAAGCAATGATATTGGATTTTTCATCGTCTATAATAAGAATGCTGTATTTTTTTGTCTTACTCATGGTGTAATCTCCTTTTTTAATTTATTTAGAGCTGTCAATGCAAGTGTAAAATTATAATCTTCTATCTGGCGTGCAAGTTCCTGTGCGCCTGCAATAGAATAAATATCATCCAGCAGATTCAGACATTCTATATTTTTGCTTTGCAGCAGCGGCTCCAGTTTTTCCAGAATTTTACGCGCTATGTCTGTGTCTGTTATATATTTAATATTTTTTTTATCTGTTTCTGCAGGCAGCAGATGTGCGTACTCATAAAGAACCGAATTTAATTCACATTCAAGAATGTGCAGCTGCTCATCATTAAATATTCCTTTTGAAAACGCAGCTTCCGCAGCCGCGGCAGCCGATTGAAGCCGTTTTTTTCCAATCTGCCCCGCATTGCTTTTTAATGTATGCGCCAGCCTGTGCGCCAATTTAATATCATTGTCCTTTATCGCCTTTTTTATTTTTTCATAAATAGATTGATTTTCCCTGACAAAATTAATCTTGAGTTTATTATACGTTTTTTCTTCTTGTTCGGACAGATGACGCCTGTCTATGGAAGAATAACTTTCTACCGGAATAAATTTTATAAGACACCGCCACAGCTCCTGCGATGTGAACGGTTTGCCCAGGCAGTCAAACATTCCGCAGGTCTTATAAAGCTCAATGTCGTTGAACATAACATTCGCCGTTAAAGCTACAATAGGCGTCTTTATCCCCATTTTAACCATCTTGGATGCGGCATCCAGACCGTCCATCACAGGCATGTGGATATCCATAAAAATTAAATCAAACGGCTTTTCATTGGCTGAATAACGCTTTGTGACAATTTCAACACCTTCCCTGCCGTTATATGCCACTGTAGTATTCAGCCCTACTCTCTTTAAATGATCGCAAATAACCTGCTGGTTTAAGACATTATCTTCGCAGATTAAAACATCGCCTTTAAAATTGGGTCTTTCATATACATTAAGATCTATATTTTCAGATGCGTTAAATTCGGCATCGTCAATTAGATTAAATTTTATTTCAAAACTGAACTTGCTGCCGATCCCAAGGGCGCTTTCTACATTGAGAGTTCCTCCCATCAGCTCGATAATATTTTTTGTTATTGATAAACCCAGCCCCGTACCGCCGAAATTACGGGTAATACTGTCGTCCGCCTGAACAAAAGGATTGAATATTCTTTTAATCTGTTCCGGGCTCATGCCAATGCCGGAATCTTTAATTTCAAAATGAATAACAACGCTGTCTTCGCATGATTCTCTGAAGGATGCCATAAGTTTTACAGTCCCTGAGTTTGTAAATTTAACAGCGTTGGAAAGCAAATTCATAAGCGCCTGACGCAGCCTGACAGGGTCTCCGATCAGCTTTTTTCCTACAGAAGGCTCTGCATAACAGTATAAAGTAATTCCCTTTTCTTCAGCCTTGGATGTAATGGCAGACTGACAGCGGGAAAATATATCCGACAAATCAAACGGGATATTTTCCAGCACGATTTTGCCGGATTCAATTTTGGAAATGTCCAGGATATCATCAATAATTTTAAGCAGCCATTTTGCATTTTCCTGTATATTGCCCAGATATTCCTTTGTACTATCCGGAATTTCATCAAATTGAGCAAGTTCAGAAAAACCGATAATGCTGTTCATGGGAGTTCTTATCTCGTGGCTCATATTGGCTAAAAAATTGGACTTTGTCTTGTTGGCGGCTTCGGCTTCCATGCGCTGTTTGTCTTTATGAAAAAGAATTTTTTTCGTTTCGGTAACATCTATTAACGAACCTGCAACGCGTACTCCATTGCCGTCTTTATCCCGAATGGTTTCGCCGGATGCATGGTAATATGAGTATTCGCCGTTTTTTCTAAGCAGCCGGTATTCAATGTCATAAGGCGTTTCTCCTGTTGTATCAAGCATATGGTTTTTAAAAGCATCAAGGGTTCCGTCTTTATCTTCCGGATGCAAAAGATCGCTCCAGCTGCTTAGTATATTTGGAAAATCATTTTCGTCTGAATATCCAAGCATGTGCCTGAATTCATCCGACCACATGAAAACATTATTGGGGTTTACAGGATCATCCTTTATTATTTCCATATCCCATAAACCAATTTTTGTTGCATGGACAACCATATTTAATTTAGCCAGCTGAATTTCATTCAGTTCATTTGCTTCATGCATCTTATTGGTCCGCTCTATAACCAGTTTTTCAAGTTTTTTTCCTTCATTCTGGTTTTTGTAAAACAGGAATAACAACAGGGCAAGCGCAATTAAAGACATGGCAAAAACGCCAATCAGCCATGGACGCTGCGCTTCAATCATTTTTGTGCGGTAATCGTAGGTTCTCTGCGTCCACTGTGAAATGATCGCATCGGTATCCATAATTTTAAGCGCCTTATCGATAATGGATCGCAGAATAACTTCATCTTTACTGAATGTAATTCTGGTTTCCAGCGGCTGCTGAAAAACTATATTTGCCTTGTAATCAACCAGCTCCTGAAAATGCGTAAGCTGCATAACTCTTCTTTGGGTCGACATTACCATGTCAACATCGCCGCGTAAAAGGGCAGCAAATGCCTGATCTATACCGTCGTATTCCGCAATATTATTATGATTTGGGAACCATAACCTGAACATGGAAGCATGCATCGTACCCCGCGCCATGCCAACCTTTACATGCATGATTTCATTTATGTTTATGTTACGATGCTCCGCTCTGGAAATAAGCGCGTAATAATCATCCAGTATAACGACATCTGACCAGACAAAGTATTTTTCGCGCTCATTTGTCCGCACCATTTCCGGGATAACAACCGCTTCTCCGTTTAAAAGCATTTGATATATTACAGGCCAGTTGGTATCCCCTTCATGGGCAACCTTAAAGCGAAGCCCGGTAAATGATGATATTTCATCCAGCAAATCAAAATAAATACCCTGCCAATTATTATGGTGCTTATTGTAGAAACTTAAAGGATAGTTGCTGTTGAATGCCGCAACAGGTATTTCGGGATTGTTTTTTATATAAACGCGTTCTTCTTCAGTAAGCCACCTGGACATTTTATACCTGGTGTAATCTGTATGTCCCTGATTATGCAGATAGCCGAGATAGGGCAAAGCGCCGTTTCTAAGCGCCTTTGTAACAACAGAAATTACAGGCTCCAGCGCAGGGTTTGCCGCTGCCATTGAAACAGGGTTAAAAACCAGCGGATAAAAATTTTCCATGACTACATTGTCATAATCAATAAAAAATGCGTCGGCGATACTCGCTGTGATAAAAGCATCCGCGTCTCCGTTTACAAGGGCGCGGTAGGCGGCAGGATAATCTCTTACCCATTGAGGTTCATAACTTCCGGGCTCTGTTACTTTGGCAACATTAGATTCCATCGGGGTGTTTGCAATAAATACAAATCTTAGGCGGCGTTCCCTTGATATTTCATCCAGACTGCGGCTCCCTGCAAGCCGAATTGTTACAAACAGCCGTTCGGCAATAGTATCGGTCAAAAAATAAATTTTTCGGCGTTCTTCGGTGGGCATAATATTTCCCGAAAAATCTATTTCGCCGTTATTTAATTTTTCATATATTTCGTTAGATGTATAAATTCCGGGTTTAAATTGAATACCAAACAGCGCGGTTAACCAATCGCAAAAAAGCGCAGTATATCCGCCGATTTCTCCGTTATCCTGAACAAACGCTTCTGTCGCCAGTATCATCCCGTAATTAAAAAAAATGCGCTCTTTTTGCAGGGTTTCTATAGCTTCAATTTCACTCTCCGTCACTGTTGGTATGTCCCTGAACGATTCAAACGGAGGTTTCACAAAGAACCCATTGACAGCGGAAGAATTATCCCTGCAGCCAGCCAATAAAATTGCAAACAGTACGGCCGCCGGAATAATGTTAAGATTTCTTATATTCACATTTCTCTCCGTAAATAATAAAAAACTTCTACAGTTTTTAATTATATCATTATAAAGAGAAAAATACAATCCGTGTTAAGAAAGCTCTATCTTTTTTAGCCTATTTATCCGGAATATCATCATATCTGCCGACGCTGTTCCAGTATGTATAACCGCCTGTGCCTGCTTCGCGGACACCTTCAATCTGACGGCGCACATAATCTTTGTTGTAGAATTCGCGATCGTACGAAACATTTATAAAAAACGCCTGTGTCCACGAACGGATAATAACCTGTCCCCGGCTGATTCTGGCAGTTCGTAATGTTCCGTAATAATAAATTCGCCATGGACGCAGTTCCGGCGGATTATGGGCAAGAAAAGGCTGATCAAAATGACTTGGATAATACATGGGGCAGATTATATCTACCCATGGAGTGATAAGTTCAACTTCCTGACCGGTACGCGCTCCGGTACGATACCATCCGTTAGCGCCGTAAATATCAATGGAAATAGGAGCATTAACCCTTAAGCGGACATGACGCAGGAAAGAAAGTATCGCGCTTTCCATATCCATATCGTTTTCCTGCCATCTGTAATGGGCATCGCGCAGATTAAAACCGTCTGTCGGAAAACGAATATAATCAAACTGTATTTCGTCAATACCGCGTTCATAAAGTTCTATTGATATTAATGCTATATATTCCCACACCTCTTCCGAATACGGATCCAGCCAGCGTTCATTATAAAAAGACCCGTTTGCATAAGTACCTATCCACGGCGCAGAAGTCCGCGCATTCCACACAGCATACTTACCGCCGAATTTGTTTACAAGCTGATGATCCTTAAATACAACAATGCGGGCTACAGTATAAATACCATGCTTTTTCATTTCCGGTATAAATGTTTCCAGGTCCAACGGCTGAAAAACAGTACCCATCTCCCTAAGAACCGGATTGTTAGGTGTAAACCTGAGCCTGCCCATCTCATCTTTCCCGTCAATTACAATCATGTTAAGACCGGCTCTTTGAATTGTATTAATATGAGTGTTTAACGCATTTCTGTCTCTTAATTGCTCAATCGGAATAAATATTCCTTCCTTGCCGTCTGCAATATGGGCAGTATAATCCCTGGGTTCGTCCAGCAGCCAAAGTTCATTTAAAATTATTCTTTGCGGAGCATTTATAACAATACAATTAATCTGAGTATCACCCGAAGCGCCGCGAATGGCTTTTGTAATATCCGGCTGATCTTTTTCTATAAAGTCCGAATAATTAATTGACGCTATCTTTCCTTCACGGACAAAATAAAGCTCGCCGCCGCTATAATAAAGGGAATCAACAGTGCCGAACGGGTTGCCGTCTGACCAGACAGGAATATATTTTTTTTGCTCCCAATCTAATTTATAAACACGCCGGCGGAATGTTTGAGAAACAAATATTTCCGGCTTCGATCCCTGCTGCACAACAGCAAAACAGGAAACTTCATCCGGATTGGTTGTTGTCTCGATATTTTCGATACCTTCATTTAGAAATGTCCAGGTATTGTCCAAATCCGGCTGAAGATAATGTATGCCATATAAACTATGCGATACAAACACAGTTAATTCCGGCAAAAAAGCCGAGGTAACAGCTTTAATCCCGTTTGCATTATAACGAAGCCTTCCTAAATCTGTCCATGTCTGCCCCTGATCGCGGGTAAGATAAATACGATCTTTCGTGGCGCAGACCATAACTTTTGAGTCTGCAGGATTAATCGCAATATCTTTAATATCCTGCATCATTGTAAGAAATGACTTTGTTCCGTCTTCATAAACTTTTATGGTTTTTTCCGGCAAACCATTGTTGCGTTTTTCCCAATTTTTTAAATCTTTGGAAATTAACACCCCTTCGCTTGTTAGAATAATCCAGGTATCTTCTTCATTCGGGACTGATAGAATTTTTTTTACAGAACCGCCTGTCCATAAATCTGTTCTCTTTCCCGCAAGATCAACGGAAAAAAGACCTTCATTGGAACCAACTATTGTAAGCCGCTTTCTCTCTATTGATCCATCAACAACTTTATGTCCGGAACAGGAGAAAACCAAACCTATAAAGATACATATAATTACAGATGTTTTAATCATTTTAAAACTTATGTTCATTATTCTGGGCAAAATCAGTTACCTTTTTTTCTGCGCTTTTAAGCTTGTCTACCAGCTCGTTACTGATCATCTGTCTGCCCGTTACAGCCTGAAATATTGTAGCAATAAGCGAAAGAAGGCCAAATGCGCCGAATATGAGAGCTACAATCATAACCACAGGAACATCTTTAAACTGATGACCTTCCACAACTGCGCGTGTACCGATGTAACTAACCTTTACTTCGCGTTCCTCTCCGTTCCAAACACCCATACTCTCCAATCTGGATCGGGTGAAAGCTCCGGCTGTATCTGCCATAAAAATACCTTTATCGGAGGAGTTTACGCGCAAATTCAAAGAATACAGGATCTGAGAATTTCCTCTGTTGGAAGACCTCCCGGCTTGTTTATAGCCGATAACTACAGCATTTGCTTCAGTTCCTTTGCCATTGTGAATAGCAAAATCGCGTAATTCGTTAGGTACAACATAAAATATAAAAAGCGCGGCAGCTCCTGCCATTATAACCAGACTGGAAAACAACCATAATACAATTTGCTTAGGTGTAGGTTTCATTGATATACTCCCAAATATAGAAATATACCGGCGATCAGACTTGAACTGATACATACTCGCGTATGGTAGATTTTGAGTCTACTGCGTCTGCCATTCCGCCACGCCGGCTTTATAAAATTATACCATAAATTCCGCTTTTATGGCAAGACACTATTCGCCGATGATTTTAATCAAAAGCCGTTTTTTCCGCTGTCCGTCAAATTCACCGTAGAAAATCTGTTCCCAGGGACCAAAATGCAGTTTGCCGCCGGTAACTGCGACAACTACCTCCCGCCCCATGATTGTTCTTTTTAAGTGTGCATCGGCGTTAATTTCGCCTGTATTGTGGCGGTAAGAGGAAACCGGCTCGTGGGGAGCAAGTTTTTCCAGCCACACATCAAAGTCGTGGTGCAGCCCCGATTCATCATCATTGATAAAAACACTTGCAGTTATATGCATGGCGTTTACAAGGCAAAGCCCTTCCTGAATGCCGGATTCCCTCAGCAGAGCTTCAACTTCACCTGTGATATTGATGAACTCTCTCATTTTTCTGGTGTTTACCCAGAGTTCTTTTGTTATTGATTTCATGGGATATTCTATCTTGCTAAATCAGCTTATTCAATACATAGTTTGCAGCGTCAAAAGAAATTTTATATCCATGACACGCTATCGGGTAGGCAAACGGCTCCAGATCATCAGTTATATTATTGCCAATAGCCGCAACACATGCGTCGTTTATAGGGCATTTCTCGCAGCCTTTGACAAACCCCAGATTATTAACTTTGTTCAACAGCATTTGATTCATACCCGTAACAACATTGCCTAAACATAATTTCTTGTTACCCACAGCCGATGCGTACGGATAAACATCACCGTTGACAGCGACTGAGTATACCAAATCACGCCGTACCCGCGTTTTGCTCAATCCGAATTTACCCAAACACGCTTTTACCATATCATCAATCTTGCCTATAAGAACTTTATCGTCTTCTTTAATCCATTTGATATACGTGTCTGCAATTTTGAAAAATTCTCTGCGCATAACATCAACATGCTCAGGCTTCCATGGTGACGAATAATTAATAAAAAAATTCATCGCTTTAAAGCCCAGGCTTCTTAGGTGCAGTACATTTTCATGCCATATACCTACATTGTTTACATCTATAACGCTTGCAGACAATATACCGTACTTATTAATAACGTCTCTGTATTGCGTTATATCCAAAACAGGCTTCATGTTCTCGTTAACTCTGTTAGAATCGTTCAATAAACCATCATACGATATGCCTACTTTAATGCTGTTTTTATCGGCATACTCTAAAAACTCTTCTGTTAATAATGTTCCGTTGGTTAAAACATCCAGCAAAACCGGAAAACCTGATTTTTTTTGAATATATTCTGTAATGTGCTTTATTAGATCAAACTCTAATAAAGGCTCTCCGCCAAAAAACGTTACTGTGGCATAATCACCACATTCTTGCAATAAATAATCAACAGCCGCTTCTGCCACCTCTGCCGTCATACGCCCGTTTCCGGGTTTCATAAAACAATACTTGCAGCGCATATTGCACTGCTCGGTCAAGTGTAAGGCTAAATTATTTATATTCAAGCTTACTTATCCCCTGCGCACTCGTCGTCCGTACATTCACAGTCTTCACACTCACATTCATCGACCGAACAGCTATGATACCACGAACCTGCACCGCCGGCAACAATTGGAATACAGCCGGATAAGTTAAACAGGCTCAACGATAACACAACCGCTCCGCCCGCAGCGGCTGCACGTTTTACCAACGACTGTTTTTTGGTTTCAACTTCCTTTGCATCGTAGTTTTCTATTTGTAAATCTTTCATGATTGTAAGTATATCATGTATTTGGTTATTTATCCAGTAATATGGCAATTTTTTACCTTGTTAGAATCTTAAAAAAATGGTAAGATGGCGCATATGAAAAAGGGGTATAAGGAGCATTACATGAGGAATGTTTTTAAAATTTTCGGAATTATCGCCATTGCTGCGGTAATTGGGTTTTCTATGACAGGGTGCGATAATGGCACTACAAGCGGCGGCGATGAAAGCACAGGACCAATTTCACTGAGCGCGGGACAATGGCGAAACGGCGAAATCACCAACCCTGAAAACGGTATTGAGTATACCTTCGACGTAAACGAGGGAACAACCTACCGTATCTGGACAAATAACAGAACTGTCGGCGACGGCACAAAATCATTGCCAACTCCGCTTACTTCCGCTACATTCCAAAACGGAGCCGAAGGAACACTTTCTTCTGGTAATTTAAGCATTACAAAATCCGGCAGAGTCATTATTGAGGTAAATTCTCTGGCAATCGGCATTAGAACAGGCACATTTGCAATCGCGTATACAGTTGGCGCAACTTCAACAAGGCCGGATTTTCCCCCATTTAATCCTGCCGCAACCACGCTTACTGCAAATACCTGGTTTGACGGAAATATTACAAACTCTTCTGACATGCATTGGTATTCTTTTAATGTAACAGCAGGGACCACATATTATGTCTGGTGGAACGGCGGTTATTCTATTGGTATAATTCCATATGGAGATGGAACGAAAACACTGGATGCAGTGGCGAGCGGTTATTATAACGACGGAACTTCAATATTTTCCGATGTTAATAACGGCTGGAACACTGCGTGTTCTTTTACACCAACATCAAGCGGCAGAGTCTTTATTAGGGTGGTTCCATACGGGACAACAGGCGGGACAGGCACCTATGGCATTGTATTTAGTACAAATAATACAAGACCTGGCACATTAAATACTTCTGGCGCTATAACGCTTACACAAGCTCAATGGAGCCAGGGTACAATAACCGCTTCCAATCAAACACTATGGTATTCTGTTACTGCGGCAGTAGCCGGAATTCATCGTATTTGGTGGAATGACGCGGGACAAGGCAACGGCTCCGCAACTGTAGATGTCGAAGTTAGCGCCTGGCGCGCAAATGATGAGGCAATTTTTTCAAATGCAGATTCTGCATGGAATGCTGAAAGAACAGTTAGTCTTAATTCCGACGAAACAATTTTTATCAGGGTAACGCCTAAAACACAAGGCGCAACAGGAACTTTTAATATTGTTTACCATGTCGATACTGTAAGACCATGGCTTGCTCCAACTGGCGCTGCCGCGCTTACTGCAGGTACATGGACAGACGGAGAAGTTACCAGTAATGTAGAAAAGTGGTATTCTATGAACGTAACTCAGGGAAAAACTTACAATGTCTGGTTAAATACTACAGGAACAAATGGCGATTATACTAAAACTTTAAATGTTCGCGCGCAAGCTTTTGACGGTATTAATGGAACTACTCTTTTTGCAAATCCAGGTAATACTGCATGGGGCACTCCGCAAACATTTACCGCAGCATCAACTGGAACTGTCTTTGTCAGAGTATATCCCAATACTTCAGGCGGAACAGGTACATTTGGCATTGTTTATACCGAAGACGAAACGACAAGACCTGTACAATATACTCTTACCGGCACTGTTAATGCGCTTACTGCAGGACAGTGGGCAAACGGCGAAATTACAGCCGGCTCCGGCGGAGAGGTTTGGTATTCGATTACTGCTACAAGTAATGCTACTCATCATCTTTGGTGGAATGACAGCTTAGCCGGCAATGGAGATAAAAATCTGGATATTGTTGTCAGTGTATGGAATGCCAATGGAAATGCATGGGTAGCAGATAATAATTTGGATTCTGCATGGAGTGTTTCACGAAATGCTTCTATAACAAATGACGCTACTGTTTATATAAGAGTAACTCCAAAAAATGCCGGAGCTAGCGGAACTTTTGCTATTGGGTATAATACTACTAACACAAGACCTTGGCTTCCTCCTGCCAATGCAACTGCACTAACAGAAAATCAATGGGTAGATGGTAACATTTTCAGTACAATAGTAAGTGAAGCATGGTACTCGTTTGATGTAACCGGCGGGCAAATATACTATGTTTGGTGGAATGACACCGATGCAAGCGGCACTAGTAAATCGCTTGATGTAGTTACAAGCGCTTTTTACGAAAACGGTGTTTCAATTTTTAATAATGGCGATATAGCATGGAATACACCGCAGAATTTTACTCCTGCTTCAAATAGTACTGTTTATATTAGAATAACCCCAAGGTCTTCAGGCAGTACCGGCACCTTTGGAGTTGTATTCAGTACTACTAACACAAGACCGCAAGTAACAATCTTGCCGGCAGATATTTCATCTACTGCAATACCGCTTACTTTCGGCGAATGGAAAAGAGGAACTTTTACTTCCTCTGTAAAAGAAATTTGGTATTCGGTAACTTCCCAAATAACGGACACCCATAGATTATGGTGGAATGATTTATTGCAGGGTGATGGCGACGCAACAGTCGATGTATTAGTAAGCGCGTTTAGAAGTGATGGAACAACCATTTTTGCAGATACAGATTCCGGTTGGACTACTGCAAGATCTTTAGGTTCGCTTACATTAGATGATACAATCTATATAAGAGTAATTCCAAAAAATCCTGGCGCTGCAGGTGTTTTCAATATTGTATACAGCACAGTTTCAACAAGACCGATAATAATTCATACAGGTTCTACAGTTATTTTCAGCGAAGGTTTTGAAGGAACTAATTCATTTACAATTGTAAACGGCACACAGACAAATCAGTGGCATGTGGGGACTGCGACTGCCGCTTCGGGAGGTACCAGATCTGCCTACATTTCGAACGACAGTGGAGTCTCAAATACATATACTACAAATTCTATTAGTAGAGTACATATGTATCGTGATGTTACATTTCCTGCAGCGACAGGACCATATTATCTAAATTTTGACTGGAAGCTGCAAGGTGAAAGCTCATTCTCGGATTATGACTTTTTAATTGTTTCTTTAGTGTCAGCATCAAGTAATCGTCAATTTAAGCGGTGATAAAGCCAATATTTTTGCGAAAAACCAGAGAAAAAATTAAGATTTAAAAATATTCCAGGGAAGCAGTTTTTCCCAGTCTTCAGGCGTTGAAGATTGGTTA
>Ga0123356_10001086_pt1 | contig 30101 bp, 28 predicted proteins | sample TergutEmb28metaG_2_FD_92546 | JGI IMG/M metagenome (GOLD analysis project Ga0123356, IMG submission 92546) | Embiratermes neotenicus P3 segment gut microbial communities from Petit-Saut dam, French Guiana - Emb289 P3 | ecosystem: Host-associated > Arthropoda: Insects > Digestive system > Gut ...
AAAAAATATTTTTGTAGGCACCGGCGGAAAAGAAGCAATTGATAAAAGCCATTTTACCGGGGCTGCCTATGGAATGGAAAAAATAATGGGCAGAGCCGATACTCCTGTCCGCGCTCTTTTTGACGAAGGCCTTCGCCGTTCCTATAAAGAGCTTCCGCCGATACTGTGGGTGTTAACTGTAATTGGAGCGAGAACTGATAATGAAGCTGCCTCTAAAGGCAAAGAGCGGGGTTCTTTAGCTGTCCGCGGTCTTTATATAGGTTTTGGAAGAGAATGTTTTGAAAAAGCAGCCGAGCTATCCCGGGAAGTCAATGTTAACATAATGAACGAAACCGTTAACAAAGCGGTTGTATACCTTGAACCCGAAGAATTCCGCACAACATGGCTTGGAAACAAGGCGATTTACCGTACACGTATGGTAATTGCGGACGGCGGCGAATTAATAATACTCGCCCCTGCCCTTGAACGTTTCGGAGAAGATTTAGGGATCGACTCTCTTATACGCAAACACGGATACAGACCTGCAAAAGAAATCCTGGCAAAAGCGGCAAGTGATACTGAACTTGGCGGAAACCTCAGCGCCGCCGCCCACTTAATTCACGGCTCCAGCGAAAACCGTTTTACCATCCGCTACTGCCCCGGAGATAAAGTTTCCAGGCAAGAGATTGAATCCGTAGGTTTTGAATGGGGCAGCCTAAATGACATGAGAGAAATATATGATATAAATCAACTCTCCTATGGCTGGAACACTGTTCAGGGAGAACGTATCTTTTACATCCCAAACCCCGCCCTCGGTCTATGGGCCGAAAAACACCGCTTCGGTTGATAATACAAATACTTTTTTATTAAATGATTACCCAATGAACTCTCGCGGAGACGCAGGGGCGCAGAGGACGCGGAGTTATTGTTCGAAATATCTATCTTTAACCTAAGAAATCTCAGATAACTACAGAGATTTCTAGGAATTAAAATAAAATAATCGAACTACAGCTCCGCGCTCTTTGCGCCCCTGCGTCTCTGCGAGAGTTAATTTTGACAATTTTTATTGTTAAAGCCTACTAGTTATTTTTATTTAATTAATAGATAATTTATAAATGAAACAATTATTACAAAATATCGGTATAATAACTTTATTGTTTTTCCTGTTTACTGGTTCTACATGTTCCAATACGCCAAATAATCAGGAAGAAATATTGGAATCACAGGAAATTGTAAATGAAGAAATAGATGACGAAGAAGAGGAAGAAGAAGATTATCCGATGCCGGATATTTTTATACCTGAGCCAGGCAGTGAATTGCCTGTATCAACATTCAGGGAAGTATGGGGTTATGTTGTAGCGGGACAGGAAGCCGCGCTTTTAAGAGGACTGCCAATTACAGATGTCGGATACTTCGGCGCAGAAGTCGGTCAATACGGTCAGCTTATAAGTGTACCAAGACGTCAAGCTCTCGCATATTTTCCCGGAAGGGTTCATTTAGTAGTAACATGCGGCAGTAACGCTCTTACATATTTCGCATTAAAACCCGGCAGTGAAGAACGAGCCGCATTAATTGCCGATTTAATTGCGGCTACAAGAAATTTTGACGGACTGCAAATAGATTTTGAAAATATACCTCCAAGATCCGGAGATGCCTTTTTATCTTTCCTTGGTGAATTGCGGGACGGGCTGCCGGATAAAATGTTTACTATCGCTCTTTATTCCCGCACAAGAAGACTCCAAAATGATGTCTACGATTATGAAAGAATCAAACCCTATGTGGATCGAATTTTAGTTATGGGCTATGACGAACATTGGGGCGGAGGCCCTGCAGGACCTGTCGCGTCTCTTCAATGGTGCCGACGTGTAGCGGAATACTCGTTACGCGTAATCGGAGAAGATAAACTCATTATGGGTCTGCCGTTTTACGGCCGCGCCTGGGCAAATCAAAATCATCACCGCGCATTAATATATACAACAACAGAAAGACTGATAAATACCTACAACGCATCAGTAAGACGCGAAAACGGAATCCCAACCTTCGATTACAATGTTACTATCTCTGTAAAAGTATACTTTGAAGACGAATACTCCCTTTCCACCCGCATGGAAATGTACAAATCAATGGGTGTAAAAGCCATCGGCTTCTGGCGCATCGGCCAGGAAACCCGCAAAATCTGGAACATCCTAGCCGTGGACTAATGACTAATGACTAATGAGGAATGAGGAATTACACATTAGTAATTCCACATTATTAAGTATTTCCTTTGGCGATAACGACAATTAGGGCTTCTAGTAAGACAAAAAAGATGCCATAGAATAATAAGAGAAAATAAATAATTATCTTTATTGGATTTACTTTGCGTTTATGGCGGAAAATACGGTAGAAATTTAATAGTAATTTATAAAAGGCGCAGACAAAAACCATAAATGACGAATACCTGAGAATCGCGAGTAATAAAAACAGGATATCATCAGAATAACCCGATTCGGTAAGATATATGATTAATGAGACCAATGAAATAACCAGACAAATTACAAGAATCCATCCTGTGGGACTTGTTAATCTTAATTTAGGTTTTTCTTCTTTTTTAACCAAAATCTCTGTATCCTTTCCTGGCGTATCAATGAATTATTTCGCGCCAGTTGCCAAAAATTTAATATATGTATATTATAATATAGTATGAAAAAGATTATAATACTCTCGATAATCACTATAATTCTTGCGGTTACTGCTTTTATGTTCGGCTGGGTACAATTCGCGGTTCCTCCGGGAAAATATGGTGTAATAAATTCCAAAACCCATGGTCTGGATACAAAACTTGTTCGTGCGGGAGAGTTCCGCTGGTTATGGTATAAATTAGTACCAACAAATGTGAAAATTGAAATTTTCCACCTGGAACAAAGCAAATTTCCCATACATTTCAGCAGTTCCCTGCCTTCCGGAAACAATTACGCTTCTTTTGCCGGATACCCGAATCCGGATTTTTCATGGAATCTTGACGGGGAAATATCTTTTGGTATAAACCCGGAAATGCTTATCACTCTTATATCCGGACAAAACTTTTCCAATCAGGAAGGTTTAAATGCTTATTTGCAAACAATAGCTAATGATATCGAGGTTATAATACATCGTGTTCTTTCGTCTGCCGGAGATGACAGCGCCAGGCTGGAACGTATTTTGAATGGCAGCCGGGACATGGAAATGGAACGGGAAGTTATAAATAAATACCCGGAAATAACTGATTTCGCGCTTTCCATACATTCCGCTAAGTACCCGAATTTCATACTTTACAGGGAAAGCCGGGAATTATACGAATCATTTCTGTTAAGCCAGCGTGATTATTTAACATCTACATTTGACGCAAGAACAGATTACCATATGGAAATACAGCGTAAATTCAGTGAATTGGAACGTTACGGAGAATTACTGACAAAATATCCGATTTTACTGGATTATTTAGCGTTAAACCTGGATTAGTAACCCGCAGCCTACCCTGTTTGTTGTTGAATAAAACATATAAAAAAGGTAGAGTTAGAAAACCACTAATGATCTAACTGAGGTTTTAGTGATTCCTATAATATCTATAAGGAGTTCAAATGCATAAAGCAGGAGCTTTTTTCTTAATACTTCTCCTGGGTTTTCAAGTTTTGCTTTTTGCCCAGGATGATAATGACCCCGCTATCGAGATTGACTGGGATGATTATACCATAGATTTATACGCCGCAGGAGATCAATCTTTTATAATGGCGCTTGGCGTTGTCTTCCCGACAGTTTTTATTAATAACGGTACAGTAATCGATCACCAATTTTCCCCTCCTGTAGGCGGAGCTGGTACATTGATCTATAATTATTATCTGCAGCCTTTTTTGTTTACCGGCGCAGAAATAGGATTGATGTTCCTGCCTACAATTGGCGGTAATACAATTTTTCTTGTTCCATTAGGTTTAAGATTCGGCACCCAATTTTTAATCTGGCGTTTGGAATTTCCAATTTCTCTTACTGTTGGCGTGTCCTGGCACAATTACTTAAATTTAGGGTATTTTGGTCTTTTTGTTAAAGCCGGAGCAGCTGCCTTTTACAGAGCAACCTCTGACTGGTCTTTTGGTTTAACCGCTAACTGGAGTTTGTTTCCGCAATGGACAAGTGATCCAAGTAAAAACGTATACGGGAACTTTTTAGAATTAACATTATCCGCGCGATATCATTTTTAATTATTATGGTGAAGTAAATGAAAAAGAATATTATTGTATTATTTTTGACTCTGGTTATTTTAGTTATCACGGCGTGTAACGACCCTATTTTTTATACGATTTCGAAGGAAACACCTCTTCAAAAGCCGCGAATAGACGGATCTCCGACAAAGTTTGTTGAATTTGACGGGGCGATGTTTGTAGCGTCAGGGAAAAGCCTTTATTATTATAAAGACGATATCTGGAATCGTATATCACTTGAAAATTGGATCAGGGATATCGCAGCGACTTCAGGTCATTTATATATATGTACCGAAGAATCCGGTGAAATGATATGGAGAGCTTCCGATTTAAATTTTCAATGGAACCGTATATCCACAGGAACTTTAAATGTACAAAAAATATTTGGAGTAACTAACGCGTTATATATCAGTTCAATCACCGGTTCAGGAAGTACTTTTACATACGCTATTCATAATTTACCAGACAGCGGTACATCATTGCAGGAAGTCAGTACAGGTACTAATGGTGTATCTATGCTTAACGGAGTTGCCGCTTCCGGATCGGATGTATTTCTTTGCAGTACTTTTGACAATACAGACAGAAATAATGTAAAAGGCGGAATATTTCATACAACTATCGGTTCATCCGCCGCGGCATTAGTTCCTGGTTCATTCATCCCTGTTATAACGCAGGATACTCCAACTCTCCTTAGATTTACAGGAATTATCAGTCTGGATACAACTCCCAATATTATCGCGGCAATTGATTATAACGGACGGCTTTATAAAGTTACACCTTCCGGCTTGGATGGTCCAGTTGCTGAAATTAAAGATGGCCGCAGAACCACTGGCGCTCTTGGTATTTGGCAAGATAAAAATAATCCAACCTCAGACAGGCTTCTTCTTGTAGGAAGACAAGATATTGGTTATTCATTAACTACAGGTTTTACATACGGTTATATAGAATTAAAATTTAGCGTTGATGGTACTATAAATGCTGAATTCAAAAATCCTGGAAGTGACCCTTTACCTACAACCATCTCTAACTATGAACAATTTTTATCTTCGTTAGGAAAAAATCCTATAAACTATATTCACCAGTTTTCCGGTAATGGAATGCTTTTTGCTTCAACACAGTACAGAGGCGTCTGGTCGTATAAAGTACGCGAAGGCTCTCTTCAATGGAACGCGGAAGATTAAACCGCTCTTTTAAATGGATGAACTTTTTTCCGCCAAAAACGATTCAACCCAAAGCTGCAATCCCCTGGCGGACAGAATGCGCCCGCGCTTTTTGGAAGATATTATTGGACAGGATCACATTGTAGGACAAGGAAGACTTCTTCGCCGTGCGATTCAGGCGGATCGCCTTTCATCAATTATTCTTTACGGCCCTCCGGGGACAGGAAAAACATCTCTTGCCGCAGTAATTGCCAATACTACACGCGCTTCTTTTGAAAAACTAAACGCTGTCCTGTCCGGAGTAAAAGATATCCGGGAAGTAATCGACAGGGCGGATAACCGTTTCAGACTGTACAGTAAAAGAACAATTCTTTTTGTAGATGAAGTCCATCGCTGGAACAAAGCTCAGCAGGACGCTCTTCTGCCCTGGGTAGAAAATGGAACTGTTATTTTTGTTGGAGCGACAACAGAAAATCCCTTTTTTGAAGTAAACCGTGCGTTAGTAAGCCGCAGCCGTATATTCCAGCTTAAACCGCTTGAAAGTACCGGGCTTATGGAAACAGCTGTCCGTACACTAGCGGATAAAGAACGCGGTTATGGAAACTGGGATGTCCAATTTGAAGAAGGCGCTCTTGAACACCTTGTAGAAGTTTCCAGCGGAGACGCTCGAAGTTTATTAAACGCCATGGAACTGGCAATCGAAACTACTGTACATTCATGGCCTCCCGTACATGGAACAAAAATACTTATATCCATGCATACCGCGGAAGAAAGTATTCAAAAGCGCGCTTTATTATATGACCGTGACGGCGACTATCATTTTGATACAATCAGCGCATTTATTAAAAGTATCCGCGGAAGCGATCCGGATGCGGCTTTATACTGGCTGGCAAAAATGGTCAGGGCCGGAGAAGATCCAAAATTCATTTTCAGACGAATGATAATTCTTGCAAGCGAAGATGTCGGTCTTGCTGACCCTCACGCTGTATCGGTAGTTATATCCTGCGCGCAGGCGTTTGAGCGCATCGGGTTTCCGGAAGGTAACTTTCCTCTGGCTCACGCCTGCCTTTATCTTTCTACCGCTCCAAAGTCCAATACAACTCTTGCTTATTTTGACGCTCTTAAAGAAGTAGAACGGGAAGATGCTGAAGTTCCGAATCATCTTCGCGACGCAAGCAGAGATGCGGAAAGTTTTGGTCATGGCGAAGGTTATGTCTATCCTCACGCCTATCGCGATCATTGGGCAGCTCAGCAGTATCTGCCAAATTCACTGCGGGGCAGAACCTTTTATATTCCTTCTTCAGTAGGTTACGAAGGTAAAATCCGCGAGGATGTTTTACAAAAAAGAGAACTGCAGGCGGCGATTGTATTGGGTTCCCAAAGAGACAATGAACCGGAAGGAAGCGGTGAGTTTTTAACCTGGTCAGCTTCATCAAAAGGAAGAGAGGGTTGGTTTAAACGCCTGGAATCCGGACGCGGCAAACTATTATTAAATGATAGAGACCTGATTTTTAAAACTGCTTCTCCTTCAAGGCAGGATCGTGTTCTGATTCCAATGGCAAATGACGGTCTTTTATTATGGGAAAGTCTTCGCCGCTGCCCCGAAGGTTTAACTGCCGCTCTGGTAAGTAATACAAACGCGAGTGACGCGTTATTACGATATGCCGCTGTTTTAGACGAAATAGAAAAACCATTAATTGGCATAACAGAAGAAATACTGCCCTCTCCTCAACAATGTGAAGAATGGTTTTTATGCTCAGAATTTGATCATATATTGTTTAGAGCGGTAAGATTAAATGTTGAGCCAGTAAACCTAACCCGCGCTGTTAAACCTCTTCTGGCTAAAAATGGTAATTTTATATTACTATGTTCTCCGCCGCGTCTTGGACAGCGCCTTTCCCGTATCCTTTCCCAGGAATGTTCTCAAAATGAACTTGCTTTAAAATTGGAAAAAGCAGAAGACTCTTTTTTTAATAACATAAATACCCCCGGATTATGGGAAGAAAATGATTTGATTACAGCGTTTGAGGAACAATCCTTTAAAGTAGATATTCAAACTATCGACCAGAAAGAAGAACGATTAATAACAGAAAAAGACCTCGTTACCTGGTTTAATACAGAGCAGTCAAGATGGGGTTCTTTTATAGTAAAAAACCTTGAAAAAAGTGACTTTATTTCTATTGAAGAAGCTTTACGTATAAGAATTAATAAAGGTCCGCTTTTATGGCAGTGGAAAAGTCTTTGCTTGCGAGCAGAAATCTAATATTTATATAAAAAATTTAACAAAATAAATTCACAAATTGGATAATTTATGCTATATTACAATAATAACATATAATTAATTCTTAAATGAGGTGATATTTATGAAAAAATCTACCCCGGCAAAAAAATCATCAAAAAGCGTCACTAATCAAACCAAAAAAACAACGGTGAAAAAAAACGCGTCTAAGTTACAACCCGTAAAAACAACAAAAGCCGCACCTAAAACTAAAGCGGTAGTAAAACCCGTTAAACCAATAAAATCTGTTAAACCAGCAGCAGTGAATGTAAAAAAGGCTGTTCCCAAAAAATCAGCTTCTAAACCTGCTTTAAAAACATCAATTAAACCAGCAGCTAAACCTGTTAAAAAATCAGTCGTGAAACCGGCGGCTAAACCAGCGGTAAAAACATCTGTAAAACCAGATAAAAAACCGGTTATTAAACCTTCGGGTTCATTACCAATAAGCAAAATTGATAATAAAGCGCAAAATACGCTAATAAAACCGGATAAAACCGTAAAAAATGAAGGCACTGTAATAAAACCATCAAATGAAACACAGGATATGAGCCTCCCCGATGGCAGCGCTCTGCAGCAAACCGGTCAACGCCGCCCCTTAATAGTGTTCCCAAAGTAATTTTTAAAGAAAATACGAATTTTTTTATCTCGCAGAGACGCTGAGCCGCAGAGTTATTGTTCGAAATATCTACTTTAAACCTATGAAATCTCTGATAACTATAGGGATTTCTAAGGAATAATATAAAAATCCGAACTACAGCTCTGCGCTCTCCGCGTCTCTGCGTCCCCGCGAGAGTTAATTTTGCTTATTAAAAATTTTCATAAAATTTTTAATATTTAATTAAAGTTTTTTTATTGGGTTGCCGATAATAAAAGTGGAGATTTATATCCGGACAGGATTTCCGCGGATTTTGACCGGATGTATTATTCCAAACGGAAGCATGGATGCTTCTGTACCAGTTCAAGGAGGATCTTATGATCATCAATCACAACCTGAGCGCAATGTTTGCGGACAGGGCCCTTAAGGTAACTCAAGTTTACCTCACCAAAAACATGGAGAAACTCTCCTCGGGACTTAGAATCAACCGTGCCGGCGATGACGCGTCGGGACTGGCGGTATCCGAAAAATTACGGAGCCAGATTCGTGGTCTTAACCAGGCTTCAACAAATGCCCAGAACGGCATTTCGTTCATCCAGGTATCAGAAGGATATCTTCAGGAATCACAAGACATACTTCAACGCATCAGAGAATTGGCAGTACAGTCTGCAAACGGCATCTACAGTGATGAAGACAGACTCTACATCCAGGTCGAAATTTCACAGCTTGTTGATGAAATTGACAGGATCGCCAGTCACGCTCAATTCAATGGTATGAACATGCTCACAGGACGTTTTGGCAGATTAACCGGAGAAAATGTAGTTACAGCCTCCATGTGGTTCCATATCGGCGCTAACATGGACCAAAGAACACAGGTCTTTATTGGCACCATGACCTCAAAAGGTCTTGGCATCCGCAATATGGACGAAACATTTATCAGTCTTCAGACCCCGGATGATGCCAACAGGACTATTGGCACTGTTGACGCTGCACTTAAAATCATCAACAAACAAAGAGCAGACCTTGGCGCTTATCAAAACCGTCTGGAACACGCTGTTCGCGGTATTGACATCGGCGCTGAAAACCTTCAGGCTTCTGAATCCAGAATAAGGGATACCAATATGGCCAACCAGATGGTTGACTATGTCAGGGACCAGATTCTGAACCAGGCCGGAACCGCGATGCTCGCACAAGCCAATCAAAGAGCTACATCCATATTGTCATTATTGCAATAATGTGTTACAATTTAAGGTGTCAGATTTATATCTGATGCCTTATAAGGCAGCCTGATTCAAAAACCGTGGAAAATGATTCAGGCTGCCCTCTTTGGTTTGATCTCAAAAAAAAGGTGGTCAAAAAGTCCGTTATTTACTATAATTAAGTAACGGCAGAGTTATTTGACAAAAACCCTCCAGCCTTTCGGTCTTTAATTTTGGTTAGTCCGTAAGATTAAATGGCAGGATGCGTGGGACAGCTCGAAACGGACATGTATTCATTGGTAAAAAATACCTGGAATAGATGTTCGTTTCGTTCTGTTTGCGGAAATACGGGATGGCTCAATCTTTGATTGGCGCGAAACCTTCCCTGAAGTCCGCTCCCGCGGAACGGCTCCGGCATGGATAGCTGGAGCAAGCAAACATGGAGGGTATATTAGATGATTATTAATCACAACATGAGCGCAATGTTCGCCGATCGTCAACTCGGTGTAACCCAGCTCACATTGACCAAAAACATGGAACAATTAAGTTCCGGTTTAAGGATCAATCGCGCTGGTGATGATGCGTCCGGACTGGCAGTTTCAGAAAAAATGAGAAGTCAGATACGCGGATTGCAGCAGGCCGAACGAAATATTCAAAACGGTGTATCTTTTATCCAGGCAACTGAAGGTTATCTTCAGGGAACACAGGATATTCTGCATCGTCTCAGGGAACTGTCAGTACAATCAGCTAACGGCATCTATACCGATGAAGACCGTATGCAGATTCAGGTTGAAGTTTCCCAGCTGGTTGATGAAGTTAACCGTATCGCTAGCCATGCTCAGTTTAACGGCATGAATATGCTTACTGGAGCGTTTTCAATGGACTCACAGTCCGGCAGAATGATGCAATTACAGATTGGTGCGAACATGGATCAAAACGCGAGAGTCTATATTGGCGATATGTCAGCTACCGCGCTTGGTTTGACAGATTCACAGGGTAATACAGGCAAAATTTTAATTACAGACCCAGCGGAAGCGAACCTTGCAATCGGTACTATAGACAGCGCGTTGAAACTGGTTTCAAAACAGCGTGCGGATCTTGGCGCTTATCAGAACCGTTTCGAAATGGCAGCTCAAGGCGTAGCCATCGCAGCGGAAAACCTGCAGGCAGCAGAATCCCGAATCAGGGATACAAACATGGCATCCAAAATTGTAGATTATACAAGGGATTCCATCCTGACCCAGTCAGGTGCCGCTATGTTAGCACAAGCTAATCTGCGCAGTCAGGCAGTATTAGCGCTGCTTTCATAAAACCGCAGCTAAGAAATTCGAATTAAGAGACTTCTGGACGTCGTCTTTTATTCGGACATCTACTTATTTGACCACTCATGAGTGGTCAAATAAGTCAGATAAAAAAACAATGAAGTTCGCGCCTTTATTGTTTTATTCAATACCTAACCAGGTGTCATACAACTTTTGTTGTACGACTAAAGTCATACAACGAAAGTTGTACATAACACCTGGCAGGTACTGAATATTTTTCTCATCTGCCATGGATTGGCGGATGGAAGGACCCGGTTTATATGGGAAAGGATCGGGCTATTACATGGAGGTATAATATGTCAGTTGCCAGTGTGGGATTCAATACTGTCTCACCGAAGCCGCTTACTGGCGATCTAAACTTACAAGCGGTAAGACAGATAAAAACTCAACCAGAAAAGAAAGTAAGTCCTCATATAATTCAGTCCAAAGTGGCTGATCTGCAAAAGATGGGGAACGCTTTTAATAAAAAATTGCAGTTTGTTGTAGATCACAAGTCCAATGATGTGATTGTCAAGGTAATTGATAAAGAGACCGATAAGGTGATCAAGGAACTTCCGCCAAAAGAATTGCAGCGATTACATAGTAACCTTAAAGAGATTATTGGTCTTTTATTTAATGAAATGGTCTAGCTCAAAAGAGCGGCTTTTATAGCGACTAACTGCTAGTACTAGCGGTTATAGCCTGTATATGGGGAGTTATCAGGTCTATGTCCGATATTTATGTTCCGGGAGTAAGAAGCAGATTTAATTCAGATCAGATTATAGAAGACCTGATGAATCTGGAAAGAATCCCCAGAGACAGAACCCAGCGTAATGTTGATACTCTTCAGCTTCAAAAAGGCTATTGGCAGGAAGTAGGCCGCAGAATAAATTCATTACGCGACAGTTCCCGTATGCTCTTTTCATTTCAAAACCCCTTTAATGATAGAATAGGCCGCAGCAGTGACAGCAATGTAATCACCGCTACCGCCGGCAGAGAAGCAATTGAACAATCAATGCGTTTTACAGTCAGACAAGTCGCCTCTGCGGATCGTTTCCTATCCCGGCCTTTGGATGAAAGAACCAGAGTAGAAGCCGGGGATTATATATTTACTGTTGGAAACGATGAAATCGCAGTTAATTTCCGGGGCGGCACTTTAAGAGATTTTGTAGATACTATTAACCGCCGCGGACGGGATAAAATCGCGGCTTCCTTAATAACTGTACAATCCGGGACCAGATCCCTTTTAATAGAATCAAAAGTAACAGGCTCAGCAAACAGACTTGGTTTTTCAGGCGACGCTGCTGAACTAGCCGTACGTTTCGGCATGATGGAAGTAAATAATGACACACGCAGAGATATAACAATCAATGAAAATAATGTGCGAATAAGCGGACAAAACGCCGCGAATGTAACGATAAATGACGGAGTAGTAAAAGTAGCTCCGCTCTCAACAGCGGCCCTGCCCGTCAATTTAGCTGTTAGTTCCGATTCTCCTCTTGTTCTGCGCCTTGAAACCCAGACTCGCGTAGAAGCGATCGATACTAGTATACCACAGGCTCCGCCTGGTCCTACCGTCCCTTCAGGTTCGGTAACATTTAATGATATAACAATACAAAACGCCCCATCAAACGCTCCTATGCCGGAGTTTACACCTCCGCCTCCTCCGGTACGCCGTGATGACATGGCTGTTTTAAACCTGGTTTTTTCCGATGGTACAACCGCGAAACTACCTGCCATAAGTGATAGTAATTCATTTACAGCCAGACAGTATAATCTCTCGGAAGCAGCCGGCGGAAGAACAATTGTCTCATTAAATATAGAAAATTCAAATACTCACCGGGAAGTTTCCATTGGCAAAATAGAGATTTTTGATCCTACATCTACAGGCGGGTTAAGGCCGTTAAACGCTGTATCTACTGCGCGGGACGCAATTATTTCCATGGAAGGCATCGAAATAACCCGCTCCACAAATAATATTGATGACCTTATTCCGGGAGTTACCCTGAATGTCAGGGGAGTTTCTGACAGACCTGTTGAATTAACTGTCTCCGCTGATATAGAAGCGGTAAAAGACGCGATTATATCTTTTGTCGGAAACTATAACCGTCTGATGGCAGAGATAAATGTTCTTACCAGAAGAGATGATCGCGTTATTGATGAGCTTACATATTTAACAAATGATGAAAGAGCGGCAATGAGGGAAAGGCTTGGAATTTTTTCCGGGGATACTACATTAAATACATTCAGAAGCAATCTTCAAAGAATAGTTACAGCGCCCTACCCTACCAGCCTTGAACGGGAACTTTCCCTTCTTGCACAGATTGGCATAAGTTCCAATGCTTCAAGAAGCAGCGGTTATGATCCGTCACGTTTAAGAGGATATCTGGAAATTGATGAAAGAGCTCTTGATGCCGCGCTGGAAACAAAAATACCAGCGATAAAAGAACTATTCGCGAGCGACACAACAGGCAGCTTGCTTGCCGATACAGGAGTCGCTTTTAATGTTGATGCGCTTGTAAGTCCGTTTGTGCAAACCGGCGGCATAATTTCCTTAAAAACAAGCACAATTGATTCACGTATAAATCAGGACGAAAGACGCATTCAAAATCTTGATCGTCAACTTGCGGCAAGGGAACAGGAATTACGTATCCAATACGCCAGAATGGAAGCCGCGTATTCCCGAATGGAGCAGATGTCCAATTCTCTGGATAATTTTAGTCAGCAAAACCGGGGCAACAGGTAATGGAAATAAGAATTAATGATAAACCTCTTGATTTTTCCCTTGACGATGAAAACAACTTAGGAGAAGTTTTAGCGGGTCTTGAACAATGGCTTGCCAGCGCCGGACACAGAATCGCCAAACTTTCGATAGACGGACAGGAGATAAAAACGTCCATGATTGAAGACGCATTTACAAAAAATGTTGATTCAATAAAATCACTGAATATACAAACAAATATAATCGCTGAACTTACAACCGCCAGTCTTATGTCCATTCTTAATGATATAAAGGATTTCGAGAATCTTGGCGCGGAAGAAAAAAACAAATTCTTTAACAATTGGAATGAAACCGCTCAGGCTCAGTATGTTTCCGCGGAGATTCCGGATTTATACGCTTATTGTATCAGTACATTCTCGCATGGCGATATGCTTCCTCAGACTCTTTGCGCCATAATCGAAGAAATACAACGGGAAGTAAATGATCCTGTAAACGAGTTAAAAAATATAGAACAAATTTTAAAAGATATATGCGCAAGACTTATAGACATTCCTTTGGATATTCAAACCGGGAAGGACGCGCGCGCAGCTCAGACAATTCAGGTTTTCTCCGCTGTTACAGAAAAGATATTCCGTATTTTCAGACAATTGGATACTCAAGGTTATTTATCTGTTATATCCGGCCAGAAAACTCTTTCTCATTTAATAACACAATTTGGAAATGTTTTAAAAGAACTTTTGGAAGCTTATGAAAAAAATGATACTGTTCTTGTAGGAGATATTACAGAATACGAAGCTTCTCCCAAAATAAAAGAACTTTACTACGCCATTTTAGAAAATATTAAATCAACAGATGCGTTACAAGGTAATGCCAGGATAAAGGTTTAATAATGAATGTCTTTACGTTTTTTCCATTACAGGTATCCGCCTCAGATTTTCAATTGGATTCCAGTATTGATCCAAAAAGTATTATTATTGGCGGTATTTTTGTCGTAGTAATTATTGTTGCCTTAATAATAATTAACAGATCCTCCAAAAGGGGTTCTGTCGGCGGAGCAAAAAAAGGCGGCTCAGGTAGCGGCGGCGGCGGTTTAGGTATTTTTTCCGGTTTTACTCTTAGGCGCATAGCCGGCAGTGTAGGGCTTAACCGCGAACAGACTAAAATGCTCGATTATATATTCAGAACAGACCAGGTAACGGATCCTGAAAGTTCCATTAATAACCCTGTTCTCTTAGACAGACATTTCAGGCGGGCGTACAGAATCATTGAACAGGGTTCCGGCTCCAAGGAAGAAGCTCAGCGTAAACTCGCAGTACTTTTTTCCACAAGGAATTTACTGGAAAACAGCATATTAAGCAGCCTTACATCTACCCGTCAATTAAAGGATGATACAGTTCTTATAATAAATACAGGCAAAGAAAAAATAAATGTTCATACGATGTCCGCAAAGGGTGAACACCTGGATGTAGAGGCTCCAAAAACCGTTCTGGGCAGTCAAATTAAAATACAAAGAGGAACAAGGCTTTCTATATTATTTTTTACAAAAAGCAATAAAGGATTTTCTTTTGAATCCCGCGTTATTGGGTATTCAAGCAAGGGAGGGCATCCCAGCATGCAGCTTGCCCACTCAAATCAGATAAGATTCCTGTCTCAGCGAAGGTTCCGCAGAAGGCAGGCGGTTATTGCCTGTTTTTTAAATTTGGTATATGTTGAAGGCAGCGGAAAAAAACAGCGATTGGTTGTTGACAAACGCCGCTTACAGGGAAATATAGCCGATATATCTGTAGGGGGTTGTTCAATAAAAACAATGGCTCCTGTACAGGTTGGAGCCAGGTTTAAGATTGAATTCGCTCAGGGCGATTCCAACGTAGCGGCTTTAGGGCAGGTATTAAGATCAAATAAGGCGGGTGTAAATACTGTGTTTCATGTTAAATTTTTAAAAGTCACTTTGCATTCCATGAACCTGATAAATGCCTTTGTTTATGAGTATGGAAGGGAATAAATTAAAAAGGATTGAAACATGAAAATAATCAGTATAAAAGACATGATAAGAAAAGATGTCCCCATTTATTATCGCAAGCTTTATACAGGCGTCGCTGTTATTGAGTTAAATAAAGACCCAGCCGATTTCCGTATAGATTTTTCCATCGAAATTAAACCAACAGGTCATAAAGAAGTAAATGTCTCATTTATTGATACGATTGACTACCCTTTAATTCCGGTAACAAAAGAATTAAAACAATATATACTCGATTTAGAATCTGTAGACGGACTCCCCGATTGAATGTTAGAAATTACATCCAATTCTCCTGATGAAACCACTGCTCTTGGTAAACGTATAGCCGGTTATCTTTCAAATGGCTCAGTTGTCGCCCTGGAAGGCAGACTAGGCAGCGGTAAAACATGCCTTGTTAAAGGTATAACAAGCGGGTTGGGTATAACCGAAAATATTACTAGTCCTACTTATACAATAATTAATGAATATACAAGAAATAATCTTTCTCCGATATACCATATAGACGTTTATCGTCTTTCCGGAGATAAAGACTTTGAAGATATTGGCGGATTGGAAATAATCAACTCTGATGGAATTTCATTAATTGAATGGAGCGAACGAATACAAAAATCTCTTCCTTCTGATACAATCACAGTTTCTCTTTTTATTACAGAATCATCTTCCAGATTAATTAAAATAAATGGACTGGAAAGTATATGAACTTGCTGGCAATTGATACATTTTGTTCTATTTTATCAATAGCTGTTGTTAAAGGGGAAGACAACTACTACATTGAAACAGAAGCCGGAACAAGACATTCAGAACTTGTAATGGATATAATCGATGAACAAATGAAAAAAGCCGGACTTGAACCAAAGGATTTAAACGTTGTTCTTTGTATGGAAGGTCCTGGTTCTTTTACAGGGCTCCGTATTGGTTATTCAATCGCAAAAGGCCTTGCTCTGTCTCTTTTTATTCCAATAATTCCTGTTTCTACATTAGACTGCATAGCGTTAAATACTGACACACTGGTTATAAAAGATACGCTATGTGAGAATGACTATAATAAACTTATTTTATCTGTTATAGAATCCAGAAAGAATTCGTATTATTACGCATTTTACAGTAATGGACAAAGAATCACAGATGAAAAAGACGCGGAAGTTTCTTTAATTCAGGAAGAAATAAAATGTTATAATAAAATGATAACCATTAAAGGACCTGGCAGCGTGAATCTTTACGAATCCATACCTCTGGAACTGAGAAGAGACCTTAATTTAAACTATTTTAAAAAAGGTTACGCTAATGAAATTATAGCCATTGCAAAACAAAGAAAAATGCTGGATAATGACAATAGTGTATTCTTGAGTTCTGGTCCAAAATATATCAGAAAAACAGACGCGGAAATAGGAAAATTGAATGGGTTACATAATTGAAGAAGAATTAGAACTCCTTGAAGATCCCGAGGAAGTAAAAGTTGATAGTATTCCTTCTGACAGCATTTCATTAGCCGAAGAACAGGCTTTATTATCATCTTCTCATATTCCATTTAAAGCCAGTATTTTTCCTGTATTAATATTTAACAGGCAATTAAGGATAATTTATACCAATGAATCCTGTGAACAAATGTTCACTGGATTTCCCAGCCTTCCGGGAAAATATTTCTTTGATTTATTCGGAAAAGCCTTTGATTTGGAAGACGCGAGAAAAATCAGAGATACTGTTATCAATGGGGGGAATGGATTCTCCTGGAAAGGCACCGCGCAGTTAAAAACAAGAGATACTGTTTCTGTACAAATAAGGGTATATATATTTCCCCTGGAAATGGACTTAAAAGCTCCAAGCGATTTTGTCGTAATGTTTGATGACTTTACCGAAGAAAATAAAAAACTTCTGCGTTCTGTCTTTCTTTCATTGCTTGAGGCATCCAAATTAAAAGATAATGACACAGGCAAACATATTATCCGTGTTAATGAATATTCAAAACGGCTTTCCAATGAACTGTATAAAATCGGCGGAGACACATATAAACGAATTGACGCTGATTTTATTGACAATATAGGTTTTTTATCGGCAATGCATGATGTCGGAAAAATAGGCACTCCGGATGACATTTTAAACAAGGAAGGACCTCTTACCGATTGGGAATGGGCTGTTATGCGTGAGCATACCAAAAACGGAGCATTCATTCTTTCTACATATCCTAACCCCATGGCAAAGGAAATAGCTCTTTCTCATCATGAAAAATGGGATGGTTCAGGATATCCGTTCCAGCTGGAAGGAGAAATGATTCCTCTTTCTGCACGAATAGTAACAATTGCCGATGTATACGATGCCCTTCGCATGGAACGAAGTTATAAACCTTCATTAAGCCATGAAGTTTCCATTAAAAAAATTATTGAGCAAAGCGGTATTCACTTTGATCCAAAACTGATTCATGTATTCCAGACCATATCTGATGATTTTGAGAATATTTACAACGCTAATTCGGATTAATTTTTTTTAATATCCAGTTCTTTAAAGGCATCAGATATAAATTTATTAAGAAACATCATCTTATTCATTCCTTCCCACTTTTCCAATGTTCGGGGAATACATTCTTCTATACTGAACCCGAACCTTTTATTAAATAATTCCTGATTAGGGCCGTCTTTACAGCGGAAACCCATAAGAAGGCTTTCTTTTATCAAAGTAATCTTATCTAATTCCTCGTAAACAGCATTTTGTATATGCGGCTCTTTTATATATTTATCAATATCCTGCAAATACGTATATCGTTTGGCTGTTCCTGTTTCTTCATTTATAATTGTACCGCTTGCGGCAGGGCCAACGCCAATCCAGTTTTGCATTTTCCAATAACGCGTATTATGAAGGCTTCTTTTGTTTTTAAGAGCGAAATTGGAAATTTCATAATGTTCAAAACCTGCTTTTTCCAGACTTTCCTTTCCAGAAAGCCATAAATAATCAGCAAAATCCATTGATGGCATATTAACAGTTTTATTTTTTATTTTATCTTCCAAAACAGTACCGTTTTCTACAGTAAGACTGTAAAGAGAAACAAACGATGGATTAATTTCCATAATTTTTTTTATATCATTAAGAGCAACCTCTTCATCCTGAAAAGGCAGCCCTGTAATTAAGTCAACTGAAAGCGAATCAGGAAAATATTTAATTGCAAGATCAATCCTGTCTTTAATCCGTGAAAATCCGTGAAAATCCGCGGACACACAATTTCCAATCCCCCGGTTAACGGTTATAAGGGAAGGTTCATGGAAAGTCTGTATTCCAAGGCTAAGTCTGTTCACTCCCCCATCACGGCAAATGCATAAGAATTCTTCAGTTAAAGATTCAAGGTTGGCTTCTATTGTAAATTCAACCGGATTAAAACCCGGAATAGATTTTAGAGCGTCAAGAATAATACTAATTTTATTTCCAATAACTGACGGTGTTCCGCCGCCTATATAAACAGTTGGGATTTCATTAATGCCAAAATAATTAATCTGACTATAAATATCTTTTATTACAGCTAAAAGATAAATGTTTATATAATCATCTTTATATGTATTTTTTAAAACAGAAAAAAAATCGCAATAGTCACAAAAAGAGTCACAAAATGGAATATGAATATATAAAGAAGCCTGTATTAAAGACCTGGATTTCAATCTAAAATGAACCTATCTTGTTAAATGGCCAAATCCGCACTAACGCTCTAGCCGAAATTAAAGAAGTAGAAACAACGCCCCATGTCCGTGAATCATTGGTATTACTGCGATCATCTGATATAACAAAACATTCATTAGGACCAAGAATTATTCTATCCATGCTGCCGGAAAAAGGAATTGAATTATCCCAAAGTTCAGATACTTGCGGAATAGCGGGATGATATGTCTTGGTAGAATGTTCTAAAGCGAAATGTTCAAATTCTGTATACTCATGCTGGCTTCCCGCTGCTTTTACCTTAAAAACATAATTACTCATGGAAACTTCATCTCCGGGAAGAGCTATAACCCGTTTAATATAGTACTGCCCTTCTCCGGAAAATATTGTTACCTTTTGGAAAGTAAAAAATCTGACAAAACCGTCAAGGATACGCAAAGGCAGTTTTTTATCTTTATAATGCCTCATATCAACCAATACAATACTGCCCCTTTTAAAAGGAAGCGAATTAATATCATTTTTATTGTTCCATGGCGGCACAAAAGAAGTAAATATCAAATGGTCGCCTTTGTTAAGCTGCGGCTGCATTGTATTGTTGTCTACAACCCATACAGAAAAGAAAAAAGCGGTCAATAAATTATAAATAATGTAAATTATAAAAAAAGCAAGAATGTATTTTAGTATCTTGTGACGCTGTTTTTTCTGGGCTGTATATGAATATTGCTTCCATTTGTCAAACATAATAACCCTGTTTAATTAATTCCCCTGATACGCGGTAACGGCCAGTAAATAATCATTCCTTTGCCAAGTATCTTTGACTTTTTAACCGGACCAAAAAAACGTCCGTCATGCGAATTGTCACGATTGTCACCTAATGGTAAAATCCTTCCTTCCGGTATATACCAGCCAAGGCGGTTTCTTGCAAATTCTCTGGAATAATTTTTATTATGCGGGTCATATTTTCTTAATGTCTCATACCACGCTTTAGTTAGTTCAATATTACCATTAAATCTTACTGATTCAGCATTTGACTCAAATGGGCCCGATAAAATCCTGCTGTTCCTTGCTTCTGTTTCTACAGACGCGATATAAGCGGGATATTGATCTTCATAAATTGATCTTGTGACATTGTGTTTCCATCCGCGCTGTTCATTATATTCAATTTCATCAACCCAGCGATCTTCACCGGCAAAACGAATTTTTAATCTTCCGTTTTCCATGGTTAATCTGTCTCCGCCCTGTCCAACAGCGCGTTTGATCAGAAAATGTACTCTCGGCTCTCCATTTTCGTCTCTATCTATATCAACAAGGGAAAGAGTAAGCATATATAAAATTCTTTGTGTAATGTCAAAAACAGTTCCGCGGGATATATAAGCTGGAGATTCAAAAATAATAATATCATTATGTTTTGGCTTAAAAACGCTAGGGAGCTTTAAAAAACCCGGTAATAGTTCAGGTCCATAAACAATTTTATTTACAAAAACATGGTCTCCGATATTCAGAGTATATATCATGGAACCGGAAGGAATGCGGTAAGCCTGTACAAGATATTGGTTTATTAATAAAACCATGCAGGCAGCCCATAAAAAGGCCTCAATCCAGTCTAAAATAGGGTTTTTAGCTTTTCTTTTTTCCTTTTTTATACGCCGTACTCTGGCTCTATAAGTTAAAAATTTTTCTGTAACAAGCTGAATTTTGTCAAAAAAGTCTATTTGTTTGGCTTTACTGGACATTTGAAGCATTTTATCACAGAAAAGATATCTAGATCAAGCGGATTTAACTTTATAGCTACTTTAAATTACATTAATTATGCTGGCAATTAGGTGTTTTCCTTGACATGAACACTATAATTGTATTATTCTCCATAAATAATACCTTACGGAGGATTCTATGCCGCAACGTTTTTTTCTGTTTGTTTTATTATTACTTATTATTTTTCCTGTCACAATTTTCGCGCAGCAAGGAGCCTCTTCTGTCCGCGATTATGTAGGTTTAATTAATCAAACTTATCATCCAAATATTGTTTCCTATTTTGAAAAAGCAAAAGAAGAATTTACAAAACGCGGAGAAAATGATGTTGTAAAAATGCTTGACATCATTTTAAGCGGAGGTTTTGGCTCTGGTTTTCTTTATAGTGACGCTAATGGTAATTTTTATGTTCTAACCAATAACCATGTAATTTCCCAGGCGCATACAATCTCAATTACTTTTGAACGATTAGACGGCACCAAAAAAAAGATTGATAATCTTAGAATTATCGCTGCAGATGAAGAAACTGACCTCGCGATACTCGCTTTTCCTCCAGGAGAATCACCTCTTGTTAACCGCGGTTTAACATTATTAGACAGAGTCATTGAAGGCGAAGAAGTTTTTTCTGCCGGGTTTCCCGGATTGGGAATAACGCCAATATGGCAGTTTGGAAACGGCAGGGTATCAAACGCTTTTGCGAGGTTTCCAAAAAGTCTTGATGATGAAACTTTGATGGGACCCTATATACAACATACTGCCCAGATTGATGACGGTAATTCAGGCGGTCCACTATTGGTCGCTCAGCAAAATGCACCTTCTGGTTATGCTGTTATCGGCATTAATACATTAAGCGGCATAAGAAGACAGGCTGCCAATTACGCAATTCCAGTAAATAGAATTCAGCCCTTCATTAATAATGCTTTAAATCCAAAACCTGAAACATATAAAGCCGCATTGGATGACAGACTTCTTCATTTTATTGACGGCTTTAATACGAATACAGCTATTTATCCGCACATAGCGGAATTTCTATCTGCAATCTGTATAGGCGAAAACGCAGAGTATGCTTTTGAAGAAATGCTTGATAAAGGCAGCAGAACAGTTGTCCGCACTTTTATCGATAAAGCCAGAGAAGATTTTATCGGCGCCATGGGTATCGCCATAGCATGGACTATAGAAAATAGCGTAAGATCAGGAACAGGAGTCATCAGAGCTTCAATAAAAGAAGTAACAGGAAGCGATGAAGAATATACTGTAATTTTTACGATTAATAATAAAGATGTAAGTTCTGTATGGATACGTGAATACGGCAATTGGCGGATAAAAACTTTTGGTACTGTAGCTGCAGGGGATCAATCCCTAATAAGACGCAGGCAAAATCAAAGAGAAGCAGCAGCAAATTTAAGAATTAACAGCGATATACACATAGAAGCAGGATACGCAACTTTATTTGACAAGTCTCCAGCAGCCTTTTATGCTTCCTTTGAATATAATAATTTCTTTGGAGCGAATTTTTATTACGCTGGTTCCGATTACCTTAGCATTGGTCTTTTTTACGGACTTCGTTTTGGTATTCCTGCGGGAAATTTTGGTATTATGCCGTATTTTAGAGCTGGTGTAGCGTATAGCCATGACAGCGGCTGGCTGGAATCAAGTGATTTTGGTTTACCCATATCTTTATTCGGACAAGCGGGGATTAAAGTAACAAGTACTTATGTACCTGGTCTTTATGCAGGCGCGGGTTTTCAATATAATTTCTTAAACTTCAGTAGTCATTCCATGAAGATGGGTTTGTCTTTCTCAGCGGGTTACGCGTTTTAAGTTACCCTGCAAGAGCTGATAGTTTTTCTCTTATAAATTCGCTCTTTTCCTTTAAGCCGATATTCCCCGCTGTTAACAGCAGAATATTCGGCTTTTTGGGATCCAGCTTGACCTTAGATGCCGATTCCTGCATTAGCCGAATTAGTCTTTCTACTTTTATACGGGAAACTTTGGAAAACTCTATTCTTACAATGCCCATTTTTTCTTTTAATGAGGATACAGCTAATTTACGGCATATAATTCTAATTTCCGCCAGTGAAAGCAAAGAAGCGGCCTCGTCAGGCAATGGACCAAAGCGGTCAAGTAATTCAGCGTAAGCCCTTTCCAAATCATCATTATCCTTGATAGCCGCGATCATTTTATAAACTTCCATTTTTGCCTGCGGTGAATCTATATAAAAGTCAGGAATAAAACCTGAATATTCAAGTTCGAGCAATGTTTCTGTTTCCGCTTCGTAGTTTGAATCTTCCAGTCTTCTTACAGCTTCATCCAGAAGTTTAACATAAAGGTCAAAACCAACAGAATAAATATCGCCGGACTGTTCTCTTCCAAGCAGATTTCCCGCTCCTCTTATTTCCATATCTTTCATCGCGATTTTAAAACCCGAACCAAGCTCTGTAAAATCCGATATTGTCTGCAAACGTTTCATCGCTATTTCCGAAAGCGCTTTTTGCTCCGGGTAAAAAAGATACGCATAAGCGACTCTATCGCTTCTTCCTACCCTTCCTCTAAGCTGATACAATTGAGAAACTCCGTACATATCGGCGCGATCAATTATTATTGTATTTACATTTGGTATATCAATCCCGTTTTCTATAATTGTTGTAGAAACAAGCACATGAAAGCCGCCGTGAATAAACCGTCGCATTACATCTTCTAGTTCACGAGCGTCCATTTGTCCGTGCGCTATTTCTATGAGTATTTCCGGCAGAAGCCTTTCAAGTTTTAAACGGATATCTCTTAGTGTTTCAATCCTGTTATGCAGGAAAAAAACCTGCCCTCCCCTTTCTACTTCCCTTCTTATAGCGCCCGCGATTAAAAAAGCATCGTATTCTTCTACAAATGTTTCTATTGGATGCCTTCCCGTAGGAGCAGTAGCCAGAAGACTCATATCCCTGATTTTAACAAGGCTCATATGAAGTGTGCGGGGAATTGGCGTAGCGGAAAGGGTAAGACAGTCAACATTGGTTTTTAGTTCTTTAAGGCGTTCCTTATCTTTAACTCCAAAACGCTGTTCTTCGTCAATTACAATAAGACCAAGATTTTTAAATACAATATCCCGTTGAATTATACGGTGTGTGCCGATTAATAAATCAATTTCTCCTTTTTTTAACTGTTCAATAATGATTCGTGTTTTTTTCTTGTCCACAAAACGCGAAAGCATCGCTACATTTACAGGGAAACGGGAGAATCTTTCTATAAAGTTTTCATAATGCTGTTCTGCCAGAATAGTTGTAGGAGCCAGAAACGCTGTTTGCTTGCCTCCCATTACCGCTTTAAAGCAGGCACGTAATGCGACTTCAGTTTTTCCGTATCCGACATCACCGCAGACAAGCCTGTCCATGGGAGAAATACTTTCCATGTCGTTTTTAATTTCCTGAACGCATCGCAGTTGATCTTCTGTTTCATCAAAGGGGAAAGCGGCTTCGAACATGGTTTGCCATTCTGTGTCTGCCGGAAAAGCGAACCCCTGGGCTTGCTTGCGCTTTGAATAAAGTTCTATAAGTTTTTCCGCTATATCTTCTACCGATTTTTTTACTTTGTTCTTGCGGCTTTCCCAGCTTTTGGAACCAAGGATATCAAGCCGTGGCGGCAGCCCGTCATTTCCAATGTAGCGCTGGACAAGATTGAGCTGTTCTACAGGGATAAATACTGTTTCTTCTTCCGCATATTCAATTTTTATATAGTCTCTTTCATTTCCCAGCGCGTTAAGACGTTCAATCCCCTTAAATAATCCAATGCCATGATTTACATGAACAATATAATCGCCGGGATTTATTTCTACAAATGTATCGATTGGGCTTGATCGTACAGTCTTTAATGAGCGCGGCGGACGTTTTCTGCGGCCAAAAATCTCATTTTCCTGTATCAGCATAAACTTGATATCAGGCAATGAAAAACCGGCTGTCATTGGAATTGCCATAATCGAAAGGGATTTATGAGGCTCTAAAATCATTTTTATCCGATCCGCCTGCGCATGTGATTCCGCCGCTACAGCTATTTGCCAGCCGCCTTTAATTAATGATGCAAACTCTTCGTTTAGATAATTAATGTTGCCAAAAAAACTTCTCGCCGGTTCACAGGATAACTCAATATGGGTTACATCCTGTTTTGGCTCTCCTTTTATTGACCTGAAAGATATTTTCCGGGATGAACGTTTTTTATAATCATCCATAAGCTGATTAAAATTAATAAGTAATCGTTCAGGCAGCGGATAATAAATTTTTTCTCTTACCGCTCTTGAGTATAATCCCTGGTATTCCCGCGAGAAGCTTTCATAGGCGTTTTCCAGACGTTCGCTTTCTATAAGAAAAACCAAACCTTTCGTATCAAGGTATTCAAGAACATTACCCGGTTTGTCAAACGCGAGCGGGAAAAACATCTCATCTCCCCTTGTATATCTGCGGGATATTAAATCTTCAATTATTGCTTTTCCGCCATCGGTAAATTCCTTTAATGAGGATAATCTTTTTTCCAGAATATCAATTTTATCATCTGTCCAGACAACTTATTTCATAGGCCGGATTATCAATTCTGAAAGTATTTCGCTGCCTGTACCCTGCATTATTGGGTCAAAATACTTTATTGTTTCTATCCTGTCAAAATCGAAAAGAACCCTTACAGCCTGATCTTCGCCGCCCATAAATATATCGAGTACTTCCCCCCTAAGAGCAAACTCACCATTTACCTGTACTCTTGGGACCCTTGTATAACCATAAGAAACAAGTGTTTTTGCCAAATTGGTAGTATCAAATTGTTCACCGGACTTTAATGAAATTAACAGGCTTTTGATATAATCCGGAGGCGGTACATAAGTTAAAAGAGCTCTTTCGGATATAATATAAATACCGGGTTTGTTAAGCGCTAAACCGGATAAAACCTTGACCCTTTCGCCAAAAACAGCCGCCTGAGGCGTTAATTCCCGGTAAGGCGCACTGCCCCACCAGTTTAATTTAAAACATGGAATTCCGGATGTTTCCAAATCCATCATTAAGCCATCCGCTGTAGTATCATGCGGGACAATGATAAAAAATTGCCCTTTTCCTCCCTCCGAGTTATAAATATGTGTTATAATTAAAGAGTATAAAGCTCCTTCGCAGCCTTCAATTTCTATAGGGAATTTTCTTTCTTTTACGGTCAAAGAAAGGGAATTTATCGATTTAGAGGCGGCTGTTTTTTTTATAAGCTCAGGAAATGATAAGGTATTCATGCGAATCTACCGATTACTATAATATAGAAGTGTGTTCAATTTGAACACCCTTGAGCCTGTTATAAAACATGATTTGTTTTGGAACAGCCTCATTTAACATAATTATAAGGAAGTATGATGAAAATTATATACCGGACACTTATTGTATTTTTTATGTTATCCTTCAGTTTTTCATCCCTGGCTGCTTTTGACGCTGCCGGACAGGTTGAATTTAATATCCGTTTTTATGACAGGCGTATATATTATGCGGAATCTGACCCTATTTTGGTACATATAACCATAACCAATAACAGCCCCGCTCCGTATCGTTTTAAACTTGCCGACGATCGTGTTTTTTCTGTTGATTTTGATATAAGAACGATGACAAACCGCCAGTTACCTCAAGCGGATTCATTAACCCGCAAAAGAACTCAAAACAGCCAGGTCTTTTTCCGTGAAATAACGATAGAATGCGGTGAATCCTTTTCATTTACAGAAGACCTTCGCGATTATGTAGCGTTTGGACAGGCAGGTTCTTTCAGGGTACGGGCTTCTGTATATCCTGAATTATTGCGTTCTTCAGCGTCATTCCCGGCAATTCATTCAAATTACTTAAACTTAAGCCTTCGCCCAGAAATTATTCATGGACCGGATGGCATTCCTATAGTAATGGATACTGCTACAGGCGCGGCTTTGGTAAGACAAAGGCTTCCTCCTGATGAAGTAGTCGCATATATGCTTACTGCCCGTCAGGAATCCCAATGGGAAAGATTTTTCCTTTACCTTGATCCGGAAGCAATGCTCCAGCGGGACGCTGTTCAAAGACGCAGATATATGGCGGAAAATGAAGCCGGCCGTCTGCGAATGGTCAATGAATATAGGCGTAATCTGCAAAACTCCGTTGTTGACGGAGACATTGTTGTAATACCAACAACTTTTGAAATACTCAGAACCGTATATAACAATAACGAAGGCACTGTAGTAGTTTTACAAAGATTCAGACTTCCTAATTTTACCGAATTAAGACAATATACATATTTCCTTGAAAAGAAAGATAATTACTGGATGATTGTAAATTATTCAGTTCAGGGTATGGGAACAGAAGCCAATCGTTGATTGACGCCTGCATATTAATTGTATAGGATAATATAGTGAGTAATACAGCATTAATTATTACAGATGGTACAAGTTCAATAGAAAACATCTCCAGATTAATATCCGGCGAATTGAATGGCGTTAAGGTTAAAATATGTTCCGCAAAAGACTTTGCCGGGACAGATCTTCTTCCTGCTGATATATTTTTTATTGGCTGTGAGTTTCCCTCACCTTCTTCTTTTTCCTATCTTGAACAAATGCTTAAACATATCAATCTCGCTTCCAGAAAATGCGGTGTTTTTTCCGTCAACTTTAAAACATTAAAGTATCTTTGTAACCTGGTAAAAGATTGCGAAGCCGATTTAGGCGCTCCTTTACATGTCGCTAGTAAAGAAATTAATAAAACCAAATTAAACAAATGGATAAATAGCGTTATTAATTAATAATTACTAGTGACTAGTACTCTGTAACATCTAAAACTACACAATGAATTATATCTAATTTTCTCTCGCAGGGACGCAGAGATCGCAGAGTTATTTTTTGAAATATCTATCTTAAACCTTAGAGATATCAGATAAATACAGGGATTCCTAGGGATTAAGATAAAAATTTGAACAACAGCTCTGCGTACTCTGCGGCTCTGCGTCTCCGCGAGAGTTAATTTTGTAAGGATTTAGCTGTTACGGAGTACTAGTGTGTATTGATTAATATGTAATGACTAATGTATTATTAGGGAATTATATTTAAGGGGATTGATATGGATAATTTGAATTTGGATGATTATATTAGGAAGGTTCCGGATTTTCCGAAGAAAGGGATACTTTTTTATGATATTACGAGTATACTTTCTTCACCTTTAGCTTTTAGATACTGTATTGAAAAAATGGTAGAGATATATAAGGATTCTCGCATAGAGGCTATTGCCGCTATTGAAGCACGTGGTTTTATATTCGCTTCGGCGTATGCTTTTCATGCTGGTATTCCATTAATTCCAATCCGGAAAAAAGGAAAACTTCCCGGTATTACATTGTCAAAAAAATATGATCTTGAATATGCTCAAGCGGAAATTGAAGTTCATAGCGCTGATGTCCCAAAAGGCAAACGTGTACTCTTAACCGATGATTTAATCGCGACAGGCGGTACATTAAATGCTGCCCGTTCTCTCCTTATAGAAGGCGGAGCTGAGGTTCCGGAAATATTCGGTGTAGTAGCTCTACCCTTTCTTAATTACCAGGAAATTCTGAAACCTACTCCTGTTACGACGTTAATTGAATATCATTCTGAATGAGTTCGTTTTATTAACCACGAACTTTTAGTTTTATTAACTCTGTTTATAATTTGGTATTTAAAGCTCTATTAATCATATTTAATGTATCATTATTTGTATTTATAGCTGTTATTATTGTATTGTAATACATATTTTTGAAAACACGAAATATTTCGTCCGCGAAAGCTTGTCCGATATAATCAACATTATTAAAATCCAAGGTAACATCTTTAAACAATTCAAGTCCGCTTAATATACGTCTTGCTTGTGAACGGGATACTAAATCACTTGAGTTCGCTAAGGTAACAGGAATTATTGTTTTATCAAAATCGCCAGGTATTTCTGTTGAAAATTGATCAAAAACATTTTTTAAAATCTTATTACTGTTTTTTGCCAGCCGTAAATATACCATTGTAGAATATTTTATTTTATTATTTAATATCTGTACATTTTTATTTTGGTTTACATTATAATTGATTCCATTTGAAGTTATTAAAAAATCATCAAAAACCCTTGATGTAAAAAATATTCCCTGGCCTGAATGTCTTGTATTATCTGTTGTTCTCTTGCCTTTTGCCAATTCAAGCAAGGCGTCTTTTTCATCAAATAGATCAAAGCTTTTCATAATATTTTTAAATATGCCAATTCCGTCATCATATATAAAAACTGATGTGAATAATTTATTTTCCTCTATAATTACATTTATCTTTTTTCCTTTAGAATGATCGATAGCATTATTAAACATTTCCATAAATCCATAAACCCATATATTCCAGACATTAACCGGCAAACCAGAAAAATGTTTTTTTATATCTTTTTCCCATACAGTGTCTTCTCTTAGTGTTTTATTAATTAAATAAGTATATTTATACTTTATTGATTTTAAAACAAATAAACCAGCTTTCTTTATAAGTTGTTTATTCGATACTAATCTGTCTATATGTTTATATACTGCCGGCAGCGAAATACTGAACCTCTCTGCTGTTAAAGCGGCAGTATTTCTATTATCTGTTATATTTTCGAGTATAAATTCACGTATTTCTTCTCCTCGTTTTCTGACTCCCGGCATTTTTTCCTCCAGTAATTACTGTAAACCTTATATGATTTAATTGTAAACCTTATTTCATATGGATGTCAACCTTATGGTTTATATAGTATATATTTTGCCGCTTGACAATATAATTTAATTAATTATTCCAGTAAGTATGGAATTAGATTATACATATTGGCAGGATGGAGATTTTTTCGTAGGTTTTCTTAACGAATATCCAAAGGATTCAACCCAGGGATTAACTATTAATGAACTTGAAGAAGCGCTTTTAGAAGTTTATGAAATTAGACAGGAAGAAAAAAAGCATTTAGCTGCTATACGAAAAACCGGAAAAATAAAAGTCCCTGCATGAAAAGAGAACAACTACTAAAGATAATGCGTAAATCAAGTATCTCTTGATAAATTAAATCCCTCTCTGTACAGTCGCGGCAGGCAGCGGGCGCGCGGGCCGTAAAAACTAGTTTGCGAGAACTCGCTTATGGAGTCTCAGATATTACTCATCTTTTTTTATTTATCGAATAGTGTTAAATGTAATCTTGCGCTGAGTCTCCTCCAGCGAAGAGCCGCAAAAAGACGTTTTTCCGACCCGCGCGCCCGCTGCCTGCCGC
>Ga0123356_10001087_pt1 | contig 30100 bp, 23 predicted proteins | sample TergutEmb28metaG_2_FD_92546 | JGI IMG/M metagenome (GOLD analysis project Ga0123356, IMG submission 92546) | Embiratermes neotenicus P3 segment gut microbial communities from Petit-Saut dam, French Guiana - Emb289 P3 | ecosystem: Host-associated > Arthropoda: Insects > Digestive system > Gut ...
CATTTTGTGAAATGCACAAGTTACATTATATAAATAATATGCGTTTAATATTTTACTAAAGCGATCTTGATTATATTGAATAAAAAGGGACTGGATTGCTTCGTACGCTCGCAATGACGAGGAGTTGATTATTATTCACCCAATGGGTGAAAACGGGTGGGCATCGGGGTCGCGTAGCGAGGGCGATAAAAAGTGTCTGTGATGAGTTTCTACTATCTCAGGTAGGTTACCTTTTTTTGGAATCTTGATGCGGGTTCGTAGAGTTCGAAGATTATTGTGTCGTTTTGTTTTTCGCTTTTTGATATATCGTGACCGGGTATTAGTGTCCAAATGATTTTCATTGGTTTCATCAAGCGGCATAGTTTTACCAGCAATGGACGACGTGTGTATTTATATGCTATGAAGTGCGGTCGTGATATGAAGTTTGTCAACAGGTTTCCTAACATAAAGGCTCGGAAACCCGATATTCCTTCCAGCTCGTGAGGTCGGCAACTGAGTTGACCCCTTGGTACGTCGGGTGCATTTTTGCGAAACCATGCTACTATTGCCGGGTCATAACTCTCAATGCACCAACGATGTCCATATTTCCTCAGTATTTGTAATGTTTCCTCACAAAGTAACTCGTTATCCTCTCCTGCTGATTTGAGCTCTACAATGACCGGTGTGTCTCCCAATGTCTCAAGGGCTTCTTTCAGTAGCGGTATCCTTTCCGTTGTATCATAAAGCAGAAGAGATGACAGTTCCTGCCAGTCCAAGTTGCTGACAGGTATGTCTATTCCGCAAACACGCTTAAGGTCGCAGTCATGGAAGACTACGACCTGATTGTCTTTTGATAGCTGCACATCAAGCTCAACTCCGTAGTTTCCGTTCTTTGCTGCTTCAAATGCGGGAATGGAGTTTTCAGGGATGTGGTGGTCTTTTGTGTGCAAACCACGATGTGCACAATTCAGTCCATAAAAAACTCTGGCTGCTGATTTAACATCCTTTGACATTCTTCCGGGTGCAATGCAGAAAAGCACTGCTGCTTTCAGAACGATTATAACTCCTACTATGATGAAAACCCAAAGCATAACAATACCTCGATGTTTAAGTAAACAAATGATACCATGTATTGTGGTTATATGCAAACAGAAAATCCGGGCACGCTATTAATCATCACTTGCACATTTGAAAAGTTTACTATATAATAAAATCCTCTTTATGTGGCTGAGCCGACCGGAGGATTTTTATTATGAGCTTGTTCGTTCCGAGCAAATTGACAGTAAGGGAAATGGCAATCATAGCACTACTCATTGCTATTGAGGTTATTTTATCCCGTTTTCTTTCTATCCAGACACCTATTGTAAGAATAGGTTTCGGGTTTTTACCAATTGTGATAATAGCTGTAATGTATGGTCCTGTTTATGCCGGTATCGCCGGTGCGATGGCAGACTTTCTCGGTGCAATGCTTTTTCCGATCGGACCTTTCTTTCCGGGATTCACCATTACCGCATTTTTGATTGGTGTTGTTTATGGTTTTTTATTACACAAGCGTGAAGCAAATGTTATAAGGAGTCTGATTCGAGTCGGAATAGCAGCATTTATTGTCACTGTTCTTTTACAGCTTGGATTAGATACCTTATGGATCTCAATCATCACAGGCAGTGAGTATTCGGCATGGTTACCGCTACGTGCTGTACGAACAGCTTTTATGCTGCCGATACAGATAATTGTTATCAGTCTTGTGTTAGCCAGCAAGCAACTTTTCCCGTTGCTTTCTGATAAAACCGATGTTGAAAAGCGCAGCTTCGCAAGTCCCGGATTCTATAATAATGATGCAGATAAAGCTGAAGTCGATGTCTCTGATGAGGCTGAGTCTGTAGTTGAATCTGTTGGTGAGTCTGATAACTCCGTTGTTATTGAGCCCGAGGACGATGAGAAATAGCACGTAAAAAAATTGCTAAGATGACGACGGCAGAGGTTAAACCTCTGCCGTTTTTTATACTTCGTTGCTGTAGCGGCGTCTTTTTTTTCTTATTAGGTTGGAGTAGTCTTCTGATACTATGCTGATGCTTCCGTCGAGCTCTAGTACAGCGAGGTTTACGTCTTCTATCGTTTTGATTCCGTGCTCTCTTGTGGCTTCTTCCAGCTCCGGTATGCTGACTCTTGCTTTGCTCATGTTTTCAGGGATAGTTTTTCCGTCGTATATGAGCATGATGGGGTGCCCCTGCACCCATTCGGATACTTTTGGGATTTTGTAGATAACATTCTTTAACACAAAGTTGACTATAAAAAGTGTAATGGCGGAGGTGACGCCTCCCCAAAATGAAAAGTCGGCTGCTATCATTGAGTTTTGAACAGCGTTGCTGATAAGCAGGATAAAGACTATGTCAAATACTGATAGTTGTGAGAACTCTTTTTTTCCGAATAGTCTTATAGCAATGATCAGGAATATATAGACTGCTGCTGTACTGCCTATTACTATCAGGTATGGCATGATATGCTCCATAAGTATTATCAGCTCCTTAGGTATTAATGCTTTTCAAGCTGTGCAAGAAATTCCTTTGCGTGCTTCTTTAGTTCATCTTTTAGATGCAACGGTTCGATCACCTCGCACAAGTCACCGAATTGGAACAGCCAGCCGTAGAATATCGGAGACAGTGCGACTCGCACTCTGATTGTGAAATGCTCGTCTCCGTCTGATATCATTATAACGTCTTTCCCGAAACGGTCAATGACCGAGCTTGCGATTTTGTTTTTGATGCGCAGTTTAACGTCTGCTTCGCTGCCGCCGAACATGCCGAATATCTTTTTTGAGTACTCGGCAAGCTTAAAGCCCGCAGCCTCGGAGCAACGTGACTCCGGAAGCTTTTTCACATTGCTCATTCTGTCGACTCTGAAGTGTGTTAAACCTTCGCGATCGTCTGAGTAGGCTATCAGGTAGTAGTACTCTTCGTTCCATGTGAGGGCGGCGGGGCTTACAGTGTAGGGCTCTCCGCCTTTGCGGAATACCTGTTTCTTTTGTACATCGTAGTTTGAGTATTTGAAGCTGATTTTTTTGTCTTCGGAAATCGCTTCATGCAGGGCATCTATGCTGTAGTATATGCTTTCGTTCATGCTTTTGACGCGGTTTTGTACGTAAACTTGACGCCTGAGCTTGCCTGCGTCGTGTTTGCTCATGAGTCCCTCAAGCTTTTTTATAAGCTGAAGTGTTTTTCTTTCTGTGATGAATTTTGAGGATTGCACAGCGTCGGCAAGGAGTTTAAGCTCCGGAAGCTCGAACTCGCGTGATGCTACGTAGTAGCCGTATGATTTAGTTTTTTCCATCACTATGTCGATCCCAAATTGCCTGAGTGTCTCTATATCGTCGTAGATGGTTTTACGCTCTGCTTTGATGTCGAGACTCGCAAGTTTAGATATGAGATCGTTTACTGTCAGCCTGTGGGTTTCATCGGTTTGGTCGAGCAGGATTTGCATAAGATGCAATATTTTTTGTTTTTGATTAGATGATTTTGACATAGTAATACTTATACCTTTCCTACTTTCTTACTATGTCAGTATATCAGATTTAACTGTCCAATAAAACGGATTTATTATGGTTCGGTGCTTAAAATTGAGGAATTTTTTATTTGTCGTCTCATTACTATAAAAACTATAAATGCTAATGCCTGTGTGCAGATCGTAAATATTTGTACATGCAGAACTTCAAAGTTCATTATCAGGTACCCGAATATAATGCTTCCTATCATTAGGGCAAGTCCAAATGCTGTGTTGAAAATTCCATAACCCGTGCCTCTTTTTCTTAGGGAGACTACATCTGCTATTGATGCTCTCATGATCGTTGAGTGGGTCGCAAGTATTATTCCGTATAGCAGAAATCCTGCAATAATAAGCATAACCGAGCCGCTCAGGAGCAGGAATGGAAAAACTGCACTCGCAAACGGAACAAAAATAAGCATCAACAATCCTGAATGTTTATTGCCTGTTTTCTTTTTTATTCTGTCATATAAAATACCGATAAAAACTGCTAAAATCGCATTTGTTGCCATTGCCACCGAATAAAGCAATGGTATTTGCGCACCTGTCATAACACCTGTGTATGCAAGATAAAAACCGATTGGTGTAAATGTTACAAAACCAATGAGAGAAAAAAATGTGAAAATACAGTATGTCCAAAACACCGCCGGGAGTTTTTCGGTTTCTCCTGAAGCTTCGACTGCTTTTAGTCTTGTTTCCATTATTTGTGCGTTTTTGACTTTTCTAAATGCAAGGAAAACCGTAATCAACAATAAAATGAACGGAACTCCCAAAAGCATATAACCTGTCGCATACTCCGCTAGACCGGATCGTCCGGTTATCATAAATACAACAGTAAAGAGCAGTGGTCCTACTGCCGCCCCGGCTCTGTCGAGGGCTTCCTGCCAGCCGAAAGCGAAGCCGGTGCCGACTTTATCTTCCCCTTCGGCAACAGTGGATATTATCGTGTCTTTTGCAGGGCTTCTGAGTGCTTTGCCTATTCTTTCCATCATTATGAATACAAGCAGGAATATCCATGCGTTTTCGCCTTCTTTTACCAATCCTGTCAATGGTACGGAAATTATCAAACCGTATCCGGCAAAAACAAACGGCCAGTATCTTCGTACTTTATCTGCCCATATGCCTGAGACTATTCGGACTGCATATGCAATAAACTCGCCAATGCCGGCTATAAGGCTCACTGTTATAATGTCTATCCCGAGCAGTGCCATGTACTGACCGTGATTTCCTCTGGCACTTTCATAAGCCATGTCGCCAAAGAAGCTTATAAGACCAAACATAAGTATTATTTTGATGCCGGTCGTAAACTGTATCTTTCTTTTTCCTGTTTCGTTCATATGAATATCCTTATAATGTGATATATTAGCGGGATGAATATTGCCGGGAGCATGTTCCCTACTTTTATTTTGGCGATTTGCAATAAGTTTAGTCCGATGCTCATTATCAGGACTGAGCCGACCAGTGACATTTGAGCGATAATTATTTCGCTGAGGTATGGAGCTATAAAAAAGGAAAGTATTGTGATCGTACCCTGATATAACCCGACGGTGAGCGCTGAAAACAGGACGCCTATACCCATTGTTGACGCAAAAACCATTGCTGTGATTCCGTCTATTGTAGATTTGGCGATCAATATATCGCTGTTTCGGTTGATACCGTCTTCTAGTGATCCGACTATTGCCATTGAACCTACACAAAACACAAGCGTCGCAGTTACAAAACCCTGAGCGAATGTAGAAGTTTCTCCGGGTTTCTCTATTTTTCTCTCGCAGAATTTGCCAAACGACTCAAGCTTGCCTTCAATTTGGATGAGTTCACCAATAACCGCTCCGATCGCAAGAGCCAGTATCATCATCAGGATATGGTTTGATTGGATCTTTCCGTCAACAATCGTAAACGCAGCGCCCAATGCGCCGCTTATACCTATTATTAATACAGCAAGCCCCATACCTTGCAATACTGTGTCAGTAATGCGTTTGGATATTACTTTTCGCAAGACCAGTCCTGCTGCGCCACCTATTATTATGGCAAAAACATTAACTATCGTTCCTAATCCCATCATATGTTATGTACTATACTATATTTCAGGATTTCTATCAATAGAGCAATCATTTTATGTATGAACTAAACACGGCATAGGATATTTGACCTCTTGTTATAACGAGGTAAAGATGTCCCCTTCTTAGGAGTCCAATCTTAGACCTCGTTGAAACGCTTGATTTAATGACTATGCACGGCATAGGATATTTGACCTCTTGTTATAAGCGTCATATTATGCTAAACTTTGATGGGAGTGATTTGGTCAGGTGTATCATTATGAAAAACTCAATTTATAAGAGAACCAAAAGACAGGTTTTGTTCATTTCTGCTGTAGCAGCGCTTTCGGTATGCGCAACAGCAGTTTTTTATATTCTCTATTTGCGGACGAACATAGTAAACAACAGCGAGATGCTTGGACGTTCGGCTTCTGTCGACAATAGACAATCACTTGAAGTCCAGATGGAAGATTCACTTTTGCATCTAGCTGACAGTAAAGCCGAAATAAGTGATGAGAAACTTTCATATATCGTGGATACTGTTTCTGTTTTAGCACAGAGCGTTGCAGATTTGTTATCACGCCCCGATCATTTTAATCCTGAATTTATAGCCTTTCCAAGTAGTATCAACGCCGGACATGTAGTCGCACAACTACGTCTTGCCGGGAACGTAGAGCAAGAATCTGTTGAAGATGAAATAGGATTGCTGGCAAATTTGTCACATCTTATGGTGACAAATTTTGAAGTGCTTGAGCATGTATCATCTCTTTATATCAGCACGGAGACCGGTATATCCATTTCTGCTGACAGGGATTCACATTTGAAAGAGGACATATATGACCCGAGAAGTCATTCCCGATATCAAAGAGCTATAGAAGCAGAGTCTCTCGTATGGACAGATGTGTATGCTGACAGCGCAGGACGTGGTTTGTCAATAACTTGTTTAGTGCCGTTTACCGGTCCTGACGGTGAAGTACATGGTGTTGCAGGGGCTGATATCTTACTGGACCTACTGATGGAAGTAGTTACCGAAACGGCTATCGGAGAAACCGGTTATGCTTTTATAGCGAATGAACATGGAGATATGATCGTTTCTACTACACTCAGAGTTGATCATGACAACAATCTGGTCACCGTAAACCTTTCCGAGTTTTTGACAGACGATACAGTTGAAAGGGTTTTAAACAGAAGCTCAGGCATAGACAGAGGGCTTATCAGCGGTGAAAACAACTTTATTGCTTTTTCTCCGCTTTCAACACTTCCCTGGAACTTTGTTATAGTTAAAACCGTTCGGGAAGTTGTTTTACCTGCTATTGAAACCGAAGCGTATATAATCAGTACAACTATGGATACAGTTAACAGAATCAACCTTGTTGTTTTGATAACTTTCGGGGTGTTTCTCGTTGCTCTTATTATTACGTTTTCAAGCAACTTTTTACTCGCAAGACGCCTGGCATCAAGCCTTACAAAACCTATAATAAAACTCAATGACGGTGCAAAAATCGTTGGTTCCGGAAATCTAAGCTATCGTCTTGATGTAAAAACCGGTGATGAACTTGAAATGCTCTCTAATACACTTAATGCAATGATCGACAGTATTAAGAGCATTACAACTGATAAAGAGCATAGCGGGGCTGAGTTGGATGTAGCTACAAATATACGCGAGTCCATACTTCCAAGGGTATTCCCTGCTTTCCCTCACCGTCCGGAGTTTGATATATATGCTGTACAACTTCCCACTAAAGAAGTTTATGGAGATTTTTATGATTTTTTCCTAATTGATGAGCACAAGCTTGCTGTTGTTATAGCCGATGTTTCAGACCGAGGTGTTCCCGCTGCACTTTTTATGGTTGTTGCTAAGACTTTAATCAAAAACACCGCAAGGCTTAACAGATCACCAAAAGAAATCTTTGATTTCGTAAACAGTCTGCTCTTTGAGAACAATGATGTTATGATGTCGGCTACTGCATTTCTTGGTATTTACGATATCTTCAACAGTACTCTTACTTATGTAAATGCAGGGCATACTCCCCCGCTTATAAGACACGGAGACGGTTATTTTGATCAACTTGATGTTATACCCGGTTATGCTCTCGGAAGTGCTGAAGGTACGAGGTATCAGCAGGATGAGGTTGCTTTGAGTAATGGTGATATGCTATATTTGTATACTGACGGTATAACTGAAGCAACCAATCTTCTGGGTGAAGCATTTTCCGTATTAGGTTTGCTAAGTGTTATAAATGAAAACAGAGATAAGGATCTTCGAGGAATCCAGCAAAGTGTTATATCTGAACTCGATTCATTCACTAAAGGTGTAGAGCAGACGGATGATATAACAATGCTGATCCTAAGAATCGAAGGAGACGATACACCGGTTATTCCGGGAGAGTTTTTTAGAGAAGGGAATGGTTATTAATGGTACGTAAAGAGTTTGATATAAATGACTATATAGAAATCGCGGAGGGTATTTACTGGGTTGGCTTTGCTGATATGAATGCCGGTTTTCATTGCAATCCGTATCTGATCGTAGATGGTGACGAGGCGGTTTTGATCGATAGCGGCAGCCGGAATGATTTTAGTACGGTCATGCTCAAAATCATGCGAACAGGTACAAATCCAAAAAACATAAAAAGACTTATTTACCAGCATTATGATCCGGATCTGTGCGGGAACATACCGCATATGGAAGCAATCATTGATAACAATGATCTTAAGCTCATTTCCCACCGAAAAAACAATATATTCATTAACTATTATTCGACCAGATCACCTAAGGAATGTGTCGAGGAAATGGGATTCAACTATGAGTTTTCGAGCGGGAGACGTCTGGAATTTACACTTACTCCCTATTGTCACTCACCGGGAAGTTTTGTTACTTATGATACAAAAACGAAGGTCTTGTTCAGCAGCGATATATTCGGGAGTTATGACACATACTGGGAGCTCTTTACACAAATAAACGAAGAGTGCCTGCATTGTGAATCAACTGAAGACTGCACTGTGACCGGGCGAAAATGCCATATGACAGGAGTTATTGATTTTCATAAGCATATAATGCCTTCAGCAAAAGCTTTGAGACATGCACTGGCGCTTATTGAAAAAATGGATATATCTCTTATTGCTCCACAGCATGGCAGTGTTTTTTACACCGCCGATTCACAACGGGCTGTTATCGAGCGGTTAAAGTCGCTGGACAAAGTAGGTATTGATCATTACCTTGAGGAGAGAGGCTTATGAATAGCGTGAGCGAGCATCTTTTATCCTTTGATTTTGAAGCCTTAAATCCATCCAATGACGAAAGATCAAAGCTTCTTTTTAACTCCTTTGCAGATCAGGTCGATAATGATTTGCAAAACGTTTTGATTTCTGAACTAATGGTCAGATACGCAGATATATCACGGCAACTTGAAGAGAAAAACCAACTCCTGAAAACTTATAATGAACAGTTGGAAAAACTTGTTCAAGAAAAAGTCAAAGAGATATCCGCTTCTCAGATAGCTACGATCCATGCGCTTGTTAAGTCGGCTGAATCCCGTGATGATGATACGGGAGCTCATATCGAGCGGACTGCAAGCTATTGCAGACTTATTGCCGAAGAGCTGCTTGAAACAGGTATTTACCCTGACATAGTAGACAATGATTTTATAGATAACATCGAAATGGCAAGCCCTTTGCACGATATTGGCAAGGTCGGTATTGAAGATTCAATTTTACTTAAACCCGCACGTCTGACCAATGAAGAGTTTGAGATAATGAAGACTCACGTAACGATCGGTTATGAAACACTAGCAAGCGTTGAGAGCTTATATCATGAAAATGCATTTTTAAAACTTGGTATGGAGATCTCAAGATATCACCATGAGAAGTGGGACGGCAGCGGATATATGGAGGGTACATCCGGCGAAGACATACCTCTGTCTGCCCGTATAATGGCACTTTCTGATGTTTATGATGCTTTGCGTGCCAGACGTGTGTATAAAGAGCCTTTTTCCCATGATACGTCGATAGGTATCATCAAAGAAGGAAGAGGCAAACATTTTGACCCTGTATTAGTGGATGTATTTCTTAAACACGATGCTTTGTTTGAACAGATTTTTGACAGGCTAAGTAATAATTAGTTTTGTTTGCTTCTACCCGGCGTATGAAAAAAAACCATAAGGCCCATTTTGGTACTTATGGTCTTTTTGAGGATGCAATATCAGTCCTTTAGACTTTTTCTTAGTTCATTTAGTGCGTCAAGTGCCGCATCAAAATCGAATTCTTCCATCTGTCTGATAAGGTTTTCGCTGCCATTTATCATTTTAAGTTCTGCTAAACGTTTTAAGCATTCGGGATCATTGTCTTTTATGATCGGTTCGATTTCATCTAAAAGCTTACTTGCTGCTCCAGAATCTAATCTTTTCCCCTCAACTTTCGGAGCTTCATATTCTTTTACAATTATATTAAACTCCGTAATAACATTATTCAGCTCTCTTTCCAGTGCTTTTAGTTGTTTTACCTTAACCTTGTTTTCTCCGTCTTTGAGGGATGCTTCCACATCTGCTGAGACTGTTTGCAAATCTGTCATTCTAAGCTGCCCGGCATTACTCTTTAAGTTGTGAACAAGTCTGTGTGCTAGTGTGACGTCACCTTCGTCTAAAGCTTCTTTAATGCAATCATACTTATCCTGATTGTTTTTTATGAAGCTCTTTACCAGTTTTTGCTGCAGCTCGTCCATTTCCTGCTGATGCTGCTTTGTATTCTCATTTACCCATCCCATGGGCCTGAGGTATGACAGCAAGCATCTCCATAACTCCTGAGAAGTAAACGGTTTGCCAACATAACCACTCAACCCTTTTGCTTTGTAAAGTGCTGTATCACTTGTCATGATGCTCGCAGTCATTGCTACGATCGGAATACCGACGTTAAGTGCGATTATTTGCTCTGTCGCTTCAAGACCGTCCATAACAGGCATATGTAGGTCCATAAAAATCAGATCAAACTGTTTTTCTCCGGTTTCCATTCGTTTTTTGACCAAATCCACGCCGATTTGTCCGTTTTCGGCTACTGTTGTGCGAATCCCAACACGTGAAAGATGCTCGCAGGCAACTTGTTGGTTCATTACATTGTCTTCACATAAAAGGATTTCTCCTTCGAAGGTCGGTTTACTTATTTCATGAGCTACTCCGCTGTCGCTCATGATATTATCTTTACCTGAATCAATTGTTTTGAATGGAAGATCAAAGCTGAATTTGCTGCCGGCTCCTATTGCGCTTTCCACACTAAGCGCTCCTCCCATCGACTCTATGAAGCTTTTGGTTATTGCCAGTCCCAGCCCTGTTCCGCCATATCTGCGTGTTGTGCCTGTTTCTGCTTGAGTAAATGAATCGAAGATCCTTTCGATCTGCTCTTCTGACATGCCTATGCCTGTGTCTTTTATCTCAAAGTACAGTCTGGCGGTTTCTTCACTTAAATCTTTTACAGTCGTGCGCATTTCTATTTTGCCGGCATTTGTGAACTTTACGGCGTTTGAAAGAATGTTCAATAAAATTTGTCTTAGTTTTCCCGAATCTCCGTACAGTCTTTTTCCTACGGGTGGTACTGCATAAAAACTAAGTGTCAGATCTTTTTCTTCGGCTCTGGGCAAAATTACCATTCGACAAGCATCAAAAACTTCTGTCATATCAAAGAGGACTTCTTCAAGCTCCATTTTTCCTGACTCTATTTTTGAAATATCCAAAATGTCATTTATTATTTGGAGCAGCCACTCGGAGTTTTTCAGAATATTTGTCAGGTATTCTTTTTGCTTTGGTTGGATAATGCTGTCGAGTGCAAGTTCCGTAAACCCGATAATGCTGTTCATAGGCGTTCTTATTTCATGACTCATATTGGCAAGGAACTCGGACTTCGCCTGGCTTGCCGCTTTTGCCTGCTCCAGCGCAAGTTTTAGTTGTTTGGATGTGCTGCGAACGTTTTGTACGTTTTCATTACGCTGATATGCATGTACAAAAAGCAAGCCGCAAGAACGGGAAATCGATTCTTCCGTCTCTGTGAATTTACGATTACTGTGAGAATCATAAAAACTTACAAATCCCCACAGTTTGGCTTGTATGAACACCGGCACTTTTAGTACAGATAAAGAATCGTTGGATAGGATCTGCGCCTCTTCGGCCTCTGAGATACAGCGCACAACGGAACTTACTTTATCTTCATTTGTGACTGTTTCATCCCACCCGACTATGTTTGTTCCGTAGGAAATAGTCACTGTGTATTCGCTTCTTTGCAGTGGTCTTGTACCTTCGATCCATTCGTATACCTTAGTGCTGTGCAGTTTATCGTCAAGGATGTGGTTTTTCCAAATGTTTATTCGCTCAACACCAAGTGCTTCTCCTATCTCGTTGATTGAGTAATACAAGTCATTTTCGAATGACTCGATGTCCGAGTTCAGCAAGTAAGCTGTTGATACATTTAGCGCTCTGAGCAAAGAGTCGCTGTAGTCTGTTTCCGATATGTCTCTGATAATGGCGATTTTATTTATTGCATCCCCATATGAGTCACGCTCCAATGTGAATACAAAGTCGCACACTCTGCTTCCTAATGGTGTGTTTATTTTGACCTTTTCATGAGTATGGTCTGTGTCAAAATAGGATTCATCCGTTTTTTTGTCTATTGAAACAATAAGGTCTGTAATATTCTTGCCCAACATGCTGCGCCCCAGAAAATCGACAGCAGCCTCATTTTCAAGACCTATTATGTTGTTGTGATCAAGCACAAATGAAGGAAGTGTTACAGACTTAAAAATATGACCCGAAACGTTTGGCATAGTAATGTTCAAAGTCTGATATGATCTCATTAGAATCCAAACAGGTACGGATATCATAAACACTGCGAATGCCCCGAGTGGAACGACGGTGGTGGTTGTGACAAGCGGGATAATAAAGTCGGTTGCTAAACCAATCGGTCCAATTAATAGTACTATTAGTACAAATGCGGCTGCTTGCATGCGCTGTCTCTTGATTTTTGCGTTTTGCCACCATTTTACATGTAAATACAGAATCGCAAGTATGTGGATCAAAACATTAATGAGCGCAAGTAGAATAAATAAACCGTTTTGATAATAGTACTGAACTCCCAGGTCGGTTATTGTGAAGCGTACATCGCTGAAAATAACTCCCGCCAGTATGATTGCTACAGTAACGATGGAACTGAGCCTGACAATTCTCCTGGTATGCTTTTTCTCAGGTATACAAATTTGCAAGAAGCATAATAGCCATCTTACGTAAAAAATACAACCGGCGAAATGACCGAATGACCAGAATACCCGTATAAGGGTTTCGTTTTTTGCGATCGTCATCAGACCAAAAGAAAGGCTGAATAGTGCAAGATAAAGACTTACAATTAAAAAGTCATTACGAACTTGTGAAGCGGCTGTCTTTACTAATGTAACTGCAAAAATATACAAATAACTCCCGCTTGTCAGAAAGAACAGCAGGGCAATCAAATATGCATGATTAAGTTCTAAAAACATATCATTCCTCCGCGAGCGCGTTTGGCGCATTTAAAGAACGGTGAATATCTTTTAATAATAACAATATTTATACCATATATTGCGTATAAATTCAATAATAATCATATGTTTATTGTTAGCAAACGCTTGTTTAAGTTCCTTTGTAGAAAAGGACATATAAAATCCGTGTGTTTTACCTTTGATTTAGACCCTATAAGTGTGGTAGAATCTTTATACTTGTGAGCCAAGGCTGGTTTTCGAAAGGCGGCAAAGTCAATATGGCGAGTTCCAAGACACCGCGAATTTTAAAAAGATCAATGTTTGTACGTATATTTGCTGCTTGTATAGTACCGCTTATATGCGTTTTTGTGCTGCTTGCTATTGCCATTGATCGAGTGGTTTTTAACCAAATAACTGCTTCTGCGATGGAGACCGGATCAATAATTGCCGATGAAATAACCGAACGTATCAATAATGACCATACAAATGTCCAGGCTTTGCTTGAGTGGGTAAATGACAGTCTTTTGGCTGCTGATCTTTCTACTCCTGAAGGAGTTGAAGAAATTTCTGATTTCATTACAACCTTACTTACTGCCACACCCTATGTCTATTGTATTTGGTTTTCATTTGAACCGGACGTGTTTATACCCGGAGAGAGACTCTCAATCGATTTTGTCGAAGGAGAAGATGGAATAATTCAGATGTTCGACTTTGATGATGACTCTCTTACAGACCCGGACCTTGCACCATGGTATTATTTCCCATTTACTACGGGTGAAATCTGGTTTGAAACGGCTGATTTCTATAATTATCAAACCGGTGCCGGTTATGTTTACACAGGCACGGTCAGCGTACCGCTTATAAAGAACGGAGAAATAGTTGGTGTTGCCGGAGTTGATACACTTTATCAGGATCAATTTCGATTCGTAGGAAACCGGGATATCGAAAATCAACGACGTTTTTTACTAATTACCCAGGAAGGTGAAATCGTATACTCCGGAGATAACCGGTTTATCACAATGTCTATTTTCGATAAATATCATGGTGATGATGAAGAAATCTACGAGGCACTAAACAGCTCTACTCAATCAGTCATAGACGGTATATCTCCTTTTTACGAAGTGCACTCGGTAATGTCTTTTACACCTGTATATACTGAGTTCGCAAGTCAACAATTATACTTATATATAGATAAACCAACCAGTACGCTTTTCAGACCTGCAGCTGTCGCGACACAGATGATAGTAATTCTCAGCGCACTGAGTCTGCTTGTCCTTGGAGTATCTCTTGCTCTGATCATAAGTAACTCTTTGAAACCAATCACCAGTCTGACAGAAAACGCTAACAGGATAGCTGCCGGTGAGCTTGATGTAGAAGTTGCTTTGGAGAATGAGGATAGCGATCGTCCTGTAGAAACAAAAAATGAAATAGAGTTGTTAGCTATAGCTTTGAGAAAATTGCTGATTAGACTGAGACAAGTACAAGCTCTTGAAATCAGAGAACAGACTCTTGTAGCTGAAAACGATATGCTTGATCGTTTGAATCGCATGAAAACCGAGTTTTTCCAAAATATGAGTCATGACTTTAAAACACCTCTAACGGTTATTTCAGTCAATATTCTCGATGCTGTTCACATGTTGGATTATGAGTTAAGCATTGATGAGCTCAGGGAGAATCTTGATGACGCTCAGCGTGAGATAATGCGTATGTCAAGGATGGTCGACAGCATGATCAAACATGCGAGAGGTCAAGATACCAAGCAGGATATGAAACCACTGGATATCGCTATACTATTAAATGATGGAGCAGAGACATATCGTACTTTGATGGAGCGAAACGGCAATGTCATGATCGTAAAAATCCCGCAAACGCTTCCAATGGTTCTGGGTAGTGCAGATACATTGTTGCTTGTCCTCTCTAATCTTCTTTCAAATGCCTACCGTTACACTCGAGGTGGTATTATCGCTGTTCGAGCGATTGAAAAAGACGATATGGTTTTAGTTACTGTTCAGGACAGTGGCGCCGGTATCAGAGCCGAACTGCTACCGCATATATTTGAAAGAGGTGTGTCTGATGGTGGCAGCGGATTGGGGCTTTCTATAAGCAAAAGTGCTATTGAGGCTCACGGTGGATCTCTCATTATTGAAAGTGAACTAGGTAAAGGCACAGCGGTCACATTTACATTACCGGTCTATCGAGAGGATAATGATTCAAACAGGGGGTAGAAAGAAGTGATTACTGACGGATATTTGCTGCTGGTCGAAGATGAACCGGCTGTGCAGGCAAAAAACAAAAAAATCCTTGAACGCTGCGGTTATACTGTTGAGCAAGCTTATACGATTGCCGAAGCACAATTAAAAATCGCTGAAGAAATGCCGAAGGCGATAGTCCTGGACATTCAGTTGCCTGATGGGAGCGGTCTTGAGTTTTTGAGTGATCTGCGGGAAACTTCAAATGTTCCTGTGTTAATGCTGACAGCTATGGGGACGTCTGAGGATATTATTCGCGGTATCAGCTCAGGTGGCGATGACTATCTCACAAAACCCTATGATTTGAATATTTTCCTCGCAAGACTTGACGCGCTTTTACGCCGTGCTGCCATTATCCCTGCGTCTATCGGTGTTGGTCCGATAAGGATCGATACTGCTTCAAAGGCTGCTTTTATTAATGGTTTGGATATAGGCTTACAACCAAAGGAGTTCTCGCTATTGGAGCAATTTGTGCAACATCATGGCAAGATGCTGAGCGTGGAATTTCTTTATGAAAAAGTTTGGGGACAGAAATTGCTCGGGGACACCGGACCAATAAAGACCGCTATGCATAAGCTCAGAAAAAAACTTGAAGGATCCGGGTATGTGATATCCTCGGAGCGTGGTGAAGGTTATTGCTTTGAGGAAGAACCGCGATAAACCGCTTGAAGCCACGAGTGGTCTCGGCATGAAATAAAACACCTTGGGGCAACAATGAAATGCGCCTCTAAGGTGTTTTACTCTTTACGTCTATTTATTTAGCATTATAGTTTTGATAGCGGATTTACTCTAACACCACCTACAGATATTTCAAAGTGAAGATGCGGTCCTGTAGAGTTGCCTGTAGAACCTACATTTCCGATGTGTTGCCCTTTTGAAACATTGGTTCCTGCACTGACTGAACGTGTACTAAGGTGGGCATATAAAGTTGTTGTGCCGTTTCCGTGAGATATGACGATATAGTTTCCGTAAGCTCCGCCATATGTTGATGTTATAACGGTTCCCGAGTCGGCTGCCACAACACTTGTGCCGTGAGGGGCACCAATGTCGATACCTTGATGCTGTCTGCCACCTCTGGATCCAAAACTGCTTGTGATAGTTCCGCTTGTAGGCCACATAAACTGTCCGGTGCCTGCCCCGCCGACGCTTGCACCACCGCCACCGCCTCCGCCGCCTGTCCGGTTCTGTTCTCTTAGGCGACGCAGTCTTTCTGCTTCCTGCTGCCTTCTAAGCTGCTCAACAGCTGCGTTTATTTCCTGTTGTACTCGCGCTTCTTCAGCCTCAAACTGGTCGCGAATCTGGCTTTCGGTTTCTATATCGGCTTCCATTCTTCGAATCAGCTCATGTGCTTCCTCAAGCTGTTCAAATAGCTGAGCTTCCAATATCTCCAGCTGTTCTTTTTCTTCGTCGAGCTCGGCTTTTGTTTCCTCAAGGTCAGCTTTTGCCTCCTCAGTTTCATTTCTTGCATCTTGAAGAGCAATGTATGTTTTTTCGTCAGCTCGCATGATATCACTGACAAAATCGATCCTTGCAAGTAAGTCAGAGAAGCTGGTTGAATCAAAAAGGATTTCCAGATATGAAATTATCCCGTTTTCTTCCATATCTCGTACACGGTTTCTATACTTCATCAATTGGTCTTCTTCTCTGTTCTGCGCTAAAACAACTTCATACTCCTTCTCTCTGATCAGCATGATAAATTGATTGATTACTTCGTTGATATTTATTATCTCAAGACTTGTCAGCTCAATACGTTGGTCAAGAACTTCCTTTTTTGCTACTTCATTTAAACGTTCGAATTCAAGTGAATCTATTTTTGCCTGGACTTCATTTTTTCGGCGCTCATATTCTCTCTTTTCAGCTCTGAGCCGGTCTATCTGTCCCTGTGAAACACGTGCAGATGCGGTATTGTCTGACAAAACAGAGATCGTGATCATTGAAGCTGAGAACAGCATTATAACCGCCAGCATTATAGCAACATTTCTTACAAAATGTTTGATTATTACTCTTGTCTTTGCATTACTGAACAAAACTGTGCTACCTTTCTACTATGCCCTTTGTGTTTTAAGTATCCCTTCCGGCTCCGGCCGTGAGTAATACACTATAAGTGAAATGGCGGGATTTGTCAAATCCACGCAGGTCAATCCGCGCAGGTCAATCGAAGTGCATTTGCGGGCTTTACAGAGTGTTAGAGTGTTCCTTAAAGGATTTATGGAAATATTTCTCAAAAAGTGTTAAAATGTTGCCGGCGTAGTGATATTCATATTTTGTCAATAGTTTTGATTTATAATAGGTTGACTTACATTGGAGAACAGGTAATTTCTTATGCGCATTAAAACCAGAAATTCATTTTTGCTAAAACTGGCCTTAAGTATAATTGTCCTTTCAATATTGGGCCTGGTTTCAATGTTTATAATTGTCAATACAATCGTACGTAGTATTATCTATGAGAATGTTATCGGTGTTGCCCATCGTGATGTTTATTCTATATCTACGGAGGTTGACGCATGGTTTAACACAAGTAATCATATCGTCAGTAACTTAACAAAAGTATATCCCGATCTTGGCATGGATTTCATCAAACCGATCGGTGACAGTATACTGGAAGAGTATGATTTTCTTGCTGATATATATGTTGGTTTTCAGGATGGCAGCATTTTGGGCAGCGGAGCAAGCGTTCCGGGTGATGACTGGGATTCAACTACCCGTTTCTGGTATATAGATGCAATGGCTGCACGCGGTCAAACCGTTACCACATCTCCATATAGATCTACACTGGAAAATCTCGGTATTATAACATCGATAACAAAGTGGGTACCTGACTTCGATGGAATGGAAGCTGTAATTGTCGTTAGTATTAGGATCGATAACATCATCAGTATGATCAACCAATACAGACTTGCGGACGGAGGTTATTTAATACTTGTCGACAGGCAGGGTAATATTATTTCACATCCTAATGTCGATTACATCTTTGGTCCGGATGGAATCATTAATCTGAAAGAAATTCCAAACGGGGGTTTTTTGTATGAGAATATACTCTCGGGCGCAGATATTAAAGAGTTTGACGACTATAGGTTCGGTGACTCCTATCTGATGACATTTCCTATCCAATCCACCGACTGGAAATTAGCGGCAATAGTTCCGGCTACCGCGATCTCTGAACCTGTTTCGCAAAACCTCACTATAATCATGATTTCATTTGCAGCTATTCTTGTTGTTTCGTTTATTTTAGTCATGATTTTTATGTCAGTAATTACGAGAAACATGGAGGAGAGCCGTGTCACAGAAGAAAGATTACGTATCGTGTTTGATAATATGCCGCTGGTTACTAACTTCCGTGATAAAAACCATGACATACTCGAGTGTAATGAGGCTGCAGTAAAGTTATTTGATTTGAGCAGCAAGGATGAGTATTTAGAAAGGTTTTTTGAACTCTCCCCTGAGCATCAGCCTGATGGCAGACTTTCCAGCGAGAAAGCTGATGCTGCAATAGATGAGGCTTTTAAAACAGGTCACTTTAGCTTTGAGTGGATGCACCAGAAACTAAATGGTGAGCCGGTTCCGACAGAAGTTTCACTGACTCGTGTAGTTTGGAGGGGAGAAGACTGTTTATTGGCTTTTGTGCGTGATTTGCGCGATATAAACCAGGCGGTTGCTATGGTCGAAAAACTTGAGAAAGCTGCTTTCACTGATGCATTGACTGATGCTTACAACAGGCGATATTTTATGGAAACTGCTGAACGTGAGTTAAGTGATTGCATAAAAAATGAGAAGCCTTACTCACTCATCATCTTTGATGTTGATCATTTTAAAAACGTTAATGATACATATGGTCATCCTGTAGGTGATGAAGTCTTGAAAATTTTGGTTGCTCGTGTTATTCATAGTATTAAGAAAGATACGCTGGTTGCACGGTATGGTGGTGAGGAGTTCGTAATCACGCTTCCCAACGTCGAACATGATGATGTTTTAAGTACCGCCGAGAGGATAAGAGAGAGTGTTGAGAAATCCGCTTTCCAAGTTGACAAGCTTGAGCTTGATGTCACCATTTCCTTAGGGGTCGCATCAAGAACCGCAAAGATCAGTACCATTGAAGAAATTACAAAAAATGCTGATAAAGCTCTTTATAAAGCAAAACAAACCGGTAGAAACAATGTTGTCTTCTATGATGAAGAGTAAATTTATAACTATTTTCTGCAATGTATTGTTTTACGGGAGAACAACTCAATGGAAAAAATAATTACCAATAATGAAGACTCTTGTGTCGGATGCAACAAATGTGTCCGGGTATGTCCTATGGAAGGCGCAAGTATCACTTACATGAATGAAAAGCAAATAAAGGTCAGGATAGATCATGAAAGGTGTATTGCTTGCGGGGCTTGTATCCATGCTTGTCACCATGATGTACGTGATTATGAGGACGACACAAAGCGTTTCCTTGATGATCTGGAGCAGGGTGTATCCATTTCCATGTTTGTCGCTCCGGCAATACGAGCCAATGATCCTGAGTATGGCAGAGTGCTTACCTGGCTTCGTTATCTTGGCGTGAAGAACATATTTGATGTATCATTGGGTGCTGATATCTGTATCTGGGCACACCTCAGGCATTTTCAAAAAAATGACCCGAAGTCACTCATTACTCAGCCATGTCCGGCAATCGTCAACTACATATTACTGTATGAGAATGATTTGATCAAACACTTATCACCCGTACACAGTCCTATGTTATGCACCGCAATTTACATGAAGGAGTACTGTAATATCTCAGATAAGATAGCAGCACTTTCGCCGTGTGTTGCAAAATCACATGAGTTTGAGGATACCGGTTATGTCAGTTACAATGTGACGATCAGCAAACTATATGAGTATATATCAAACAATAATATTCAACTGCCGACGGAGATTTCATCTTTTGACCATAAAGAATCGGCACTTGGTCGTTTGTTTTCAATGCCGGGTGGTTTAAAAGAAAATATTGAGTTTTATCTTGGAAAAAGACTTCGGATAGATCAGGCGGAAGGTCAGGAGATAGTTTATAGTGCCCTTAGTTTGTTTTCCAAGCAACAAGAGAGTGACCTCCCTGCAATATTCGATGTGCTAAACTGTCCGGGTGGTTGTAATATCGGTACGGGATGCTCTCATGATCTAAACAGGTTTAAAGCGGGCGAAATCATGGAGAGAAATCGCAAGTTTGTTTTAGAAAACACAGAAAGTACCGGGAATGATGAGCAATATAATGAGTATGACAGCAAGCTCCGGCTTAATGATTTTTTAAGAAGTTATATTCCAAAGACTGTTGCACGTGTTGAAGTAACGGATGAACAAATAGAAAATGCTTATGCTTCCATCAACAAACTAACTGATGAAAAGCGAGTATTTGATTGCGGAGCGTGCGGTTCAATATCATGCTATGATATGGCACGAAGAATCGCTCTCGGGTATGATGTTCCAAGCAACTGTATTCAAAATGAAAAGGATATCATTGAACTCGACCATGAAAAAATCGTAAACATCAATATTGAACTCGATAAAAAGCGGGAAGAGGCTGAAGTGGCAAGCAGAACAAAGTCAGCTTTTTTAGCAAATATGAGCCATGAGATCAGAACTCCAATGAACAGTATCATAGGGTTTTCAGAGCTTGCGCAGGATGATGATGTATCTCCCACAACAAAACAATATCTGGGTAATATAACTGAAAATGCAAAGTGGCTGCTCAACATTATCAACGATATACTGGATAGCGCTAAAATCGAATCCGGAAAAATAACACTTGAGCATATTCCTTTTGATCTGCAGAATGTTGTCGCTCAATGTCAATCGGCGGTTTTACCAAAAACTGCGGAAAAAGGAATCAAGTTGTATTGTTATGCTGAGTCACTACACGGGAAAAGGCTGGTCGGCGACCCGATAAGACTTCGCCAGGTGTTTATGAATCTTCTTTCAAATGCTGTTAAGTTCACAGACAAAGGAACTATTAAACTTCTGGCTTCTATTACAAGTCATGACGATGAAAGTGCAACAGTCAATTTTGAGATGAAAGACAGCGGCATCGGTATGTCCCCGGAGCAAATCGAAAATATTTTTGAACCATTTATGCAGGCAGACGAAAGTGTTACACGAAAGTTTGGCGGAACCGGGCTCGGGCTTCCCATAACAAAAAACATAATCGATTTAATGGGTGGAACTATAAGTGTTGAAAGTACTCCCGGAGTCGGTAGTAACTTCAGTTTTTGTTTAACGTTTGAATTAACTGATGATTCAAGCGATTTACCATCTCAAAAAGCACAGTTTAATGAAACCGAAAGACCTACTTTTATCGGCGAGATTTTGATATGTGAGGATAATCTACTTAATCAACAGGTCGTTTGCGAACATTTGGCACGAGTTGGTGTAAGTACTATGGTTGCAGAGAATGGAAAAGTAGGTGTTGAAACAGTAAAAAAACGCCTGGAGAACGGCGAAAAGCCTTTTGACCTGATTTTTATGGATATTCATATGCCTGTGATGGACGGACTGGAAGCAGCGTACAAAATTGCCGAGTTGGAAACAAAAACTCCTATAGTTGCATTAACCGCAAACATAATGTCTAATGATTTGGAGCTATACAGGGCAAGCGGTATGGTTGATTGTCTCGGAAAACCGTTTACGTCACAGGAGTTGTGGAAGTGCTTGATCGACTATCTTCCTATGGTGGAAAAAGTGACCGTGGATGCGACACAACAGTCTGCGGAGGAAAATGAGTCGTTAAAACATTTGTGCGTTTACTTCATAAAAAGCAATAAGGATACAATTACTAATATAAAGCAGGCTTTGGATTCAGGGGATATCAAGAAGGCACATAGGCTGACGCATACTCTAAAGAGTAATGCGGGACAAATCGGGGAAAAGCAACTGCAAAAGGCTGCTGCGGAGACAGAGCAACTACTTAGCAAAGGCAAGGAGTTTATAACTGAGACACAGATCTCGATTCTTGAAGCGGAGTTAATATCGGTTCTTGACAAACTGACACCACTTTTTGGAACTGATAATAAAGTTAAAACAGAAAGTGCCGGTGTTGAAAAGTCGATTGAATTATTAAACGAGTTAGAGCCTATGTTGGCACAGAGAAATCCTCAGTGCCTGGCTCTGCTCGATGAGATCAGTACCATACCGGGATCTGAGGATCTTGTACGTTATGTTGATGAGTTGGATTTTTCCCCGGCGATCGAGGAACTTGGTAAGCTTAAGGAAAGTTTGGCTTAATCGGGTTTTTCATCGGGCTTTTCGTTGGACGTTTCGTTGGACGTTTCGTTGCATATATCAACAATCAAGTCTGCAATGTTTGAGACCTCTTTCACATCACCGCTTAATAGTTGCTCTGACATTTTTCCGAGGAGTTGCTTTATTCGAACCGGCCATTTTTTTGCTCTAAGCTCACTAATACTATCTTTAGCTGTTTTTTTATCATACGCATCATTTGCTTGTTTAATTACAAGCAATTTTGCTTTTAAGCCGGTATAGTCGATTTCTTTAAGCTCATGGTCATCATCTTGATCCGGTGGTAAGAGCTTGGCTATCACAGCTTTTAGCTTTGTTATGAAGTCAGGAGCTTGACCAAGCATTTCTTTTACATTCTCTCTGCCTGCATGTTCAAGTCTTTCTGCAACTTTCGATAACTCATGCTCCCCTACATTCGCAAGAGCACTTTTCATCGCATGCGCAGATATTGTGAATGACTTTAAATCTTCCTCGTCATAGTCTCCATTTTTATCAGCAAATGATTCAAGCTTTGCAACAGCAAGGTCTGCATCAAATAAGAAAAACTCGATCAGACGGGGTGATAAATCATTTTCGGTTGTATCTTTGGTCTTGCTTATTTTTGAATCCTGCATTCTCTTTCGCACAGCTTCAAGAGTTTCTTCAGACTGCTTGTCTTGTATATACTTTTTCAGCAGAGCGTTTAAGTAGCGTACATCCACGGGTTTGGAAATGAAATCATCAAACCCGTTTTTTAAAAACACATCTGCTTGTCCGATCAAAGCATTTGCAGTAAGTGCTACTATTATTCCGTCATAATCCATATCCCGGATAATTTTCGTTGCTTCAATTCCATCCATACCGGGCATCATATGATCCATGAAAATAATGTCGTATATATTTCCTTCTTTTACTTTATCAATTGCTTTAAGACCGCTGTTTACTGTTTCAACAGATAGTTCATAAGGACTCATCAAACCTTTTGTTACATATAAGTTCGACTCCATGTCATCAACTACCAGCACGCTACCGTACGGCATTGGCTCAAAGACAACTCCCGACTTTTTCATCCGGCTTATTTCATAATGATCGAAGTTTTCAAGTTTCCCGGCCAGGTCTTTACCAAGTATTTCTGCGTTATCGTTGAGTTGCGGGAGGCGTACAGTTATTTTTGTTCCAACTCCCGGCTCACTGGTTACGAGGATTTCACCTTCCATCATACTTACAAGGTTTCTTGTTATGCTCATGCCGAGTCCGGTACCTTCTTTTGTCCGGTTTGCACCAAAGTTAAAGCGGGTATACTCATCAAACACAGTTGATACCTGTTCTTTTGTCATGCCTTGACCTGTATCTTGCACAATCAAAACAAGTATTATATCGTGCTCATTATCTCCGGCAGTTTCAACATCAAAGCTTAATTTGATTTCTCCACTGTCTGTGTATTTAAATGCGTTTGATAGAATATTGTTTAGAATCTGCCTAATGCGAAGTTCATCCCCGTATAGTATAGATGGGATGTTTTCATTTACGGATATTTTAAACTTGACAGATTTGCTTTCGTTTCTCATGTAGTACAAAACTGCTGTATCGTTTATAAGACTGGCTGTTTCGTAGTTTGTAAGATATAACTCCAGTTTTCCTGCTTCTATTTTTGACAGATCCAGAATATCATTAATGATTCCAAGCAGCATTTCACCTGAGTTATATATCCTGCTTAGTCCGTCACTGACATTGTCGGTCAGGGACTCATCGTGAATAAGTATCTCTGTGATGCCCAATATTACATTCATCGGTGTGCGAATCTCATGGCTCATGCTGGCGATAAAATCAGATTTGTAACGATTTGCTGTTTCTGCCGCTTCGCGCGCCAAGTGTCGCTCAGAACTTGAAAAAACGAGTGCCATTATATCCGCAAGAGATGAGGCAAAATGCTGTTCTTCTGTTGTCCATACACGCTCGTTGGGATACAAACTGCTGAACTCCTGTTCAATTTCGATAGTGCCGTAAAACTTGCCGCTTATTTGAACGGGAGCTTCAAGCATTGCGCATATATCCGGGTTGGATTGAATATACGATTTTGGAAAATCCTCACTTATGTTGTTTTCAACAATGAGCCGCTCGACAAAGATCCGCTCTACATAATCAATGTCGTTTGACATATCATAGTCTTCTTTTGTGATCATTTTATCTTCCGGCGCATTGTATGCAGCAATACATTCAAGGACATTCTTTTCATCTGAATATCTCCATACTACAATTATGTCTACGTTTAATGCCAGACATCCTTTTTTCGCAATGATTTCGGCAGCAGGTTTTAGTTTTCCGGCTGATATTGCCCGGGATCTTGTTATCTCTGCAAGTGCATCATTGAGTTTTTGTGCCCGGATATAGTTTGCGTCTATGGACTCTACTATCTTTTCAAGCCGCTTGCCATCGTAACGGCTTTTTGCTAAAAACGCACCGACTAAGGCAAGTACAACTACAGCCAGTATTGATACTCCGATCATAAGTGGCCTTTGTGCTTCCCTCTCCGCTTCTGTGATGCCCGGAATATCGTGATAAGAGCTAAACGGGGATTTTATGATATCCAACGGGGTTGGATTTTCAATATGTCTGTCACAGCTTGAAATCATTACTATTATAAGAATGCATGTGATTATTGCGCATATTTTTGCGATTCTTTTGTGAACATCCAATTAAAATCCCCCCTTTCATTGGTATCACAACAATATTGAGTTATTGCGAGTGTACGTTATTTCGAGTGTAATTAAAACGATATTAAAGTGCGATATTATATAGTTAAAACATACTCAATACCATATATAGTGTTTCAGTAAGTTTAACATTGAATGGTGGGAATATCAAGAAAAACGCTTCGAAAAGCGTTTTTCCTGTGCGAAGAATGTTTGTTATTTGGTTGTGTTTGCGTTTTGGTTGTGTTTGCGTTATATATCGATCTGTTTTTTAGACTATTCTGAACTCTTTTATGTTTGTTCACATATTATACATATTTATATGGTGTTATACAATAGTTTATGAACTTTTTGTGAACATTGTCTTGGCATCTTGGTTAATTTTGTGTAAAATATGCGTAGAATAACACACTTAATAAATTGGAGGATTGTTAGATGTATATCGGAAAAAAGAGGATCGTAATTTATATGGTATTGGCGTGTGGGATCACCTGGTTCTTTTGGGTCATCCAGAGTCTTTTAGATATAAGGGAGTTGGAAGAACCCCTCGGCTATATACTCATCACTCTTTCGGTACTCGGTCCTGCTATTGCGGCTTTGATAGTGTTATACAAAAAAGTGCCTTTAATCGACTATATTAAACATTGCTTCACCTTTGAACAGAAGTTTTTTATTTATGCTGTATTTGCCGGATTCTTTATTTGGCGCTTTTTGCTTATGATAGTTGTTGGTGATCACATTGAAGGAACTACCTTGTATCTTCCTCTACTTTTGATACCACTATGCTTTCTTACCGGTGGCAACGAGGAGTTCGGCTGGCGTGGATTTTTACAACCGCAAATGGAAAAAAAGATGAAAAGTGTTACTGTTGCGTTCATCTTCACCGCTTATTGGACTATATGGCATCTACCGTTGTTTTTCCTTCCTATCGACCCGAGAAACCCGGTTGAAGTTTTCTTTTTACTTGGTTTCTTTTTAACCAATGCATTCTCAATGGCTGCTATTTATAAAATAACAAATAGTGTGCTTTTGTGTGTGATCTATCATGCCTGGGGTAATGCGCTCACGAATGCTTTCTCACTTGGTCCGAGCTGGCAGGTCATTACAGGTTTTTCACTCGAGTGGTTGATCGCTATGGGGTTGCTGATTTTATGCGATAAAGGATTGATTAAGACCGCAAAGGAAAGGTTATGGTAATAAGAAATATATTTGAATCCGGAGGATTGGTCGAAAGTGGTATATTACATCCGTTAATAAATGAAAGGTTCGGAGGTTAAAAAATGGGTAAAAAGAAAGACAAGAGATTTGAAATTGTCCTTAATGAGGGCACAAAGGCATTAACAAGTACGATGATTCTTAGAGACAGGCACACCGGTGTTCACTATTTTTACGTTGCATCAGGTTATGGTGGCGGCTTAACTCCATTACTCGATAACAGTGGTAACCCTGTAATTGATATGGTAGATAACCAATGAAGCAAGCAATAACACATATTGCCTTGGTTGTACGTGACTATGATGAGGCAATCGATTTTTACACAAAAAAGTTGAACTTCACTTTACTCGAGGATATATATCAGCCGGAGCAAGATAAAAGATGGGTCGTTGTCGCCCCACCCGGTTCAAAGGAGACAACATTGCTTTTAGCGAGAGCCTCAAATCCTGAGCAAGAGTCATTCATTGGCTCTCAAGCTGGAGGAAGAGTCTTTCTCTTTCTCACTACGGATGATTTCTGGAGAGATTATAAAGAAATGCTATCAAAGGGTATCGAATTTGCAAGGGAACCGAAAGAAGCTGAGTATGGTACTGTCGCTGTATTCAAAGATCTATATGGCAATCTTTGGGACTTGGTGGAATTCAATACGAATCATCCGGTTATTAACAGGTGAAGACAGGCCGACCATAGCTAGGGGAAACATTACAACTGAACAAAAACAGTAAATTAACAAGTTAAAGAAGGGTGTATAAGCATTATGGAGCAATTAATCATCTATTACTCGTACAGTGGCTACACAAAAAAAATCGCTGAAGATCTTGCAAGAAAGGAAACTGCTGATATCTTAGAAATTAAGGATTATAAACCGCTGGGCAAACTGAAAGCCTACACCGCCGGAATCATCGCATCAATGCGAGGTAAAGCATGGCAAATCAAGCCGCCGGATATTGAAATATCGAAGTATGACAAGATTATTATTCTTGCTCCAGTGTGGGCGAATAACCCACCTCCAGCTTTTAACGCAATGCTCGAATACTTGCCGTCAGGAAAGCCGGTTGATATAAAAATGGTTTCTGCGAGTGGAAAAAGCAACTGTAGAAACAGATTGGAAACAGTAATAACTAACAAAGGAAGTACGCTAGAATCCTTTGAAGATATAAAGGTTTAGAAAAATTTATACAGCGCTAAATTCCAAAGGCTATCGAGTTGATATTTATATTGCTATTAACTCTAAAGATGACACTTTTCAATGTCCAAACTGTAAGAGTCCTCTTATTATAAAGGACGGAAGTATCAAGGCATCTCATTTTGCACATAAATCGACAAAGGATTGCGTAATTGAGCCTTCAAAAATGTCTGATTGGCACCTTGATTGGCAAGAGAGACTTCCAATCGAATGCCGAGAAGTCTATCTTAAAAACTCCGCAGGTATCGCCCATAGAGCAGATGCCGTGTTAAATAAGTATGTGTTTGAGTTTCAAAACTCTAAGATGTCACCAGATGAATTTTATAAGAGAAACAGCTTTTATAATGACTTGGGATATAAGGTTATCTGGATTTTCAATCTGATTGCCGACTACTCTCATGGTTCTGGAAATATAGATTGTTACGACGAGTGGAGTAATGAAAATGATAATGGTGGGAAATTTTCATGGAAATATGCATGGAAGACTTTCTCTTATTACTCTCCACAGCGTCATAAAAGGATAATTTTATTTTTCCAAATGCATGACGGAAGCGATGATGAAGAAGATTGTTATATGGAACGTGTTATTTGGGCAAGACCTGGTGGTAGCTGTAGTGATTTCAGTAGATTTTTTACGTCATATCTTATATCAAATTACCAAGAGCTGATGAGTTGGGTGTCTGAACAACGACTTTAAGGTGATATAAATAAAGATATCAAACAAAGAATTACTCTGTTATAATATGGCTCATGCTTAAGAAAAAGAAAAAACAGCAAATAACTTCCGGTCAAGTTATAATTCCCGGAAATCATCCAAATCCTCCTGAGCAACACGAAGTAGATGCAGCAATGCTATTGACGCGCCACTATCTTTGTGATGTTGAGTTTATTCTTCCTGTTGATGATTATTTACGCAACTCTGCTGATATTATGATGCTTGGTGTGACATGGGAGCTTAAGTGTCCGAAAGGTAATTCAAAATCTACAATTCAAAATCAGTTCCGCAGAGGGTCAAAGCAAGCAAGGAACATAATAATTGATACACGCAGAACAAAACTAAAGTATGATGTAATTGAAAAAAGGGTATTGGTTGAATCACGCAATCGCCCTTATATGAAGAAAATAATTTTAATAGATAAATTCGACAAAATCATTGAGTTTAAGAAGTAAATGTGGTATAGTAAGTTTGTAAGGGAGACCGGGCTGACCTGTATGGATAGCCAAAGGAGTACCCTACAAAACGAAACATTCGGCTTTTATTGGTCGAGTGTTTGTTTTTATGCCAATCTATATCTCTCTGAATCCTTCCGTTTTTAACAGCTTCGCAGCTGTCATAAAAACACTCGTACATCCTAAAATACAAAGCCGCACCTTTTGGTGCGGTTTTTGTAACTTATATTAAGCATGGTAATATCAACCATTTATCTTATTAAACTTTTTTCTTGTTAAATGCAGAGGGTACAAATCTGTAAGCTTCTTTTTTGTCCATCTTTGTGATATATCGGGTTGCTATCTGTTCATTGCAATTCGGGCAGTAAATCGCACCGTGATATTTAGAGAAGTCTATCGAACCGTCGATTATTCTGTCATTAAACATCTTAACGAACCCGCTTTCACCAACTTTTTGGTAATTGGCGATGAAGGTCTTACAGTATGCACAACTAACTTCCAAAACATGGCTTCCTCTTACCTTCTTACAGTTTGGGTTCTTGTAAATTTCCATCAGTCATCATCACTCCTAAGTCCAAGCTGCCTGAAATGCTTTTCCACCGTATAGAACTCCGATGGTAAAAGGCGGCGGTTGATTCCTTTAAAATCATCAGCACGATAAGCCGGTCTGTATTGATCCATGAGATTAATCAGCACATCCGGTAGGTTGGCTTTTATCCAGTTAAGTACAGCAAAGGAGTCTTCGGTAAGACCCGGCATTACCAAGTGTCTTATCAAGACTCCTTTTTGCATAATACCTCCATTGATGACGACTCCGCCAACTTGCCTGTACATCTCTCGGAGTGCCTGTTTTACAACTGTGAAGTAATCGGAAACACCGGAATAACGAAAACCGTTTGTGTTATTTGCATATTTGAAATCCGGCATATAAATGTCTATAAGTCCTTCCATGAGCTGCAGCGACTCGATTGAGTCATATCCGCTAGAGTTATAAACAAATGGTATCTTGATGCCCTTCTCTTTTGCCAGTTTTATTGCTTCAGCAATTGAGTCGGTAAAATGACTCGGTGTAACAAGGTTTATGTTATGAACACCTTCCCGCTCCAGTTTCATAAATATCTCTGATAGCTCATCAACAGATAATATATCACCATAACATTGCTGAGATATATCATAATTTTGGCAAAACACGCAACCCAAATTGCATCCGGCAAAGAAAACAGTACCGGAACCTCTGCTGCCGCTGATAATTTGTTCTTCTCCCCTATGTGCAATAACACTTGCAACAACCGGTTTCCATGGAGCTTTACAAA
>Ga0123356_10001088_pt1 | contig 30091 bp, 25 predicted proteins | sample TergutEmb28metaG_2_FD_92546 | JGI IMG/M metagenome (GOLD analysis project Ga0123356, IMG submission 92546) | Embiratermes neotenicus P3 segment gut microbial communities from Petit-Saut dam, French Guiana - Emb289 P3 | ecosystem: Host-associated > Arthropoda: Insects > Digestive system > Gut ...
GCTACTTGTTGATCATGAACTCACTGACCGGAAGCGCCCTGTTGACGACGCGGACGTCGCCCACCCAGCCGTAGAAGATCTGGTTAATGGAACCCCCGTACTCGTAGCCGCCGAGCGACCAGAACAGGTCCAGTTGCGTGATCCCGTTGGAGGACACCTGGTTGGCGATGTCCTGAGTCGGGCAACCCTCGACGTACATGACGGTGTGCGTGCCGTCGTTGACGACGGCAACATGCCACCAGGTATCTTCGGGCAGAGGGTGGCCCCAGAGCGTCGTGGAGTCCGTCTGGTTCAGCGGATAGAAGACGCATTGCGGCGTTCGGTCGCTGTCGAAGCTGAGCGTGAAGATGGGCTCGTTCGGGTCGGTGTTCCCGCCGAACTTGCCTGCCTGCCCGCTTTCGCCCCAGCGGCTTAGCACCGCGGCATACGCGTTGTTGTTGCCGTTGAAGTCGAGGGGGAACTTCACGAATGCCTCGATGGTGAACCCGGAAGTGAACGTCTCGGTGTTGAGCGGGGCGTTCGCTGCCGTGGCGAGATAGGCGCCGTGCAGCGGGTTCTGGCCGCCCTTGAACAGCAGGCTGCCATGTCCTGGCTGGTCAGGGTGGAAGTCACTGGACCAGGTCAGCGCATCGGCGGCGCTGCCGGGGACGGTAGTGAGCACGCTCAGGTCGTTGCCGTGACCGGATACGTCCCTGACTGTCTGGCTGGCGGTGAACGGCGTGCCGTCCGCGCCGCCATTGTCGAAGCGCCAGTAGGCCAGGGTGCCAGGGACCAGTTCCGCCTTGGCGGGACGAGGCGGCCGCACCAGCGGCGGGATGAAAGACGAGAACCGGCTCTCGAAATCGATAGGGACCGAGAAGCGGTCCACGGTCGTGGTGAGTGTGGCCTCCTGCGTGGCAAGCACATTGTTTTCCTGGGCCAGCGCCCAGGGCGACAGCGTCTCCACATCGATGGTGTTGAGCGACAAGTCGAAGTGATAGAGCCGCAGCATCGCCGCGCCGCCGAAGTAACGGTTCTGGTAGTTCGTGATGTGCACGTGCACGTCATTCCCCGCGGCGTTCTGCAGCGTCGTGCGCCCCGGCGGCCAGTAGTGGCCGTTGAGCGCGAGGAAGACCTGGTCGTTCTCGTTGATGAGCTCGTTCCAGACCGTCTGGCCGTAGCTGGAGAGCGCCGCGTCGTTTTCCGCGTCGCCCGACTGGTACGGGTACACGTTGTCGCTGTAGGTCGGCCCGGCGATCTCGTGAGTGGTGACGATGACCGGCAGGCTGGGGTTGGCCTTGAGGAACTGGTTGGCCCACGCGAAACCGTTCGAGGACGTCCGCCAGTCGAGCGCGAGCAGCAGCCACTCCTGGCCGCCCGCCGTGAAGACGTGCGCGGTGTTGTAACCGCTGGAGTCGGAGCCAGCGAAGGTCTTGGACGTCTTGAACCGCTGCGGGCCCATCGTCTGGAGGTACGGTGTGCTGCCGCGGGTGTCGTCGCCGCTCACGTCGTGATTGCCCGCCAGCACGCTGTAGGCGGCGCCAGCGGAGTCCATGATGTCGAACGCCTGGCCGACGTACTGGAAGGACGACGCCGCGGCGTCCTCAGTCAGGTCACCGAGGTGCGCCATGAAGACGACGTTGCTCCCGGCTTGCGTACCGCTGTTCGCGATGACGTAGCGGAAGGACTCCTCTTGCGGTTCCGGGCTGATGCTGCCCTGCGTGCCCCAGTAGAGGAACTGCGTGTCGGGCATCACGGCCAGCGTGAAGCGAGGGCTGTCCTGATCGGGGCTCCAGCCCGTGTCGGCGTCCAGTGCCACGTTCGACTGGCTGACGGCCGCAGCCGCCGGGCCCGCGGTGAACGCGCCAAGCGCGGCGGCCCCGACGCCGGCCAGCCCCGCCGTGCGCAGGAATGACCGCCTGCCCGGGCCGGTTGACGGATCGCCGTGTGATAAGTGCTCGTGCGATGACTGCCCATTAGATTGCTGCGCCGACGAATTGGCGCCATCGTAAAGACACATGCAATTTCCCTTCAGTCACGGCGAAGCTCTGACCCGAGCGAGTCAAACCGTACGCATGGTCAATCAAGGCAGATCAAATACTGGATGACGGGCGACAATCAGGCACATGGCCAGCGCAGTAATCCGGGCGGCCGCCGCGTGTTCCGGTCGGAGTGCAGACCAGCGGAGAGTCAGGCGGTCAGGCTCTGGATGAGCTGGTCGAGGACGTCGGCCATCTGGGCACGTGCCTGGCTCTGGTCGGCCGCTTCGGCGACATAGAGGGCGGCTTCGTCGCCGGCTCCCATGAACACGTGGGCGAGCGGCATGACGGGCTGGGGGCGGATCTGGCCGGCTTCGATGCCTTGTGCCACGAGGGCGCTGACCAGCCCAAGGACGTGCCGGTAGCAGACCTGCCGCCAGTGCGTCCAGCCCAGGACGGACGGACCGTCGATGAGGGCGATGCGGTGGATCTCCGGCTCGACGCAGATGTCGAGCCACGTTCTCGTGGCGTGGCGCAGGGCCTCGACCGGGTCTGATATCCCGGCGGCGGCCACCTCGCCGGCGAGCCGGCCGGCGATGTCGGCCTCGACAGCCGAGAGGACTGCCTCGAACAGCGCGGTCTTGTCGGCGAACTGGTGGTACAGCGCCCCGCGCGTCACCCCGGCGGCGACGGCGATCGCGTCGGTCGGCACATCGGCGTACCCGTGCTCAGCGAACAGGGCCCGTGCCGCAGCCACGAGGGCGGCCCGGGTCGCGGCGGTGCGGTCGGCCTGGGAGCGTCGTGTGGGCGATGTGGCGGGAGCCGGGATCGACATTCTCTGATTCTCCACATTTCGGAAGGTCTCGTCATGCAGCCTCGACATACATACGTACTGACTGTATGTTAGTGCATGACTGCAGCTCACACCACACGGAAGGGGAGCGGTCATGGACCAGATCACGGTGGCGGGCGGCGGCATCACCGGCGTCGGCGTGGCGCAGCGGGAGCGGATTGCCTTCCGCAGCGGCACGGATGAGTGCGCTGCCTGGCACTACCCGGGCAGCAACGGCGCGTGCGTGGTGATGGCAGGCGGGGCGGGAGTGACGAAGGAGCCCGCCACCGACCGGTTCGCCGCCCGGTTCCAGGCAGCCGGGTACAGCGTGCTCGCCTTCGACCACCGCCACCTCGGCGAGTCCGGCGGAACGCCCCGGCAGGTGGTGCGGATCGGCGAGCAGCTGGCCGACTGGGAGGCCGCGCTCGACTGCGCCGCGTCCCTTCCGGAGGTGGACTCCGGCAAGATCGCCGGATGGGGCTTCTCGTTCGCCGCCGGACACTTGCTCCGCCTCGCTGCCCAGCCCGCGGGCCAGCATCGTCTCGCCGCGGTGATCGCCCAGGCTCCGCTGGCCGACGGGGCGGCCAGCTCGCCGCGCGCGCTAGCTCACGAGACGCCGGGCGTTCTGGCCCGCTTCCCGCTGATCGCGCTGCGCGATGTCGTCCGCGGGCTGGCAGGACGCGAGCCCCTGGTGGTGCCGCTGGCGGGGCCGCGCGGGGCGGTCGCGATGCTGACCACACCAGACGCCAGCGATGCCGGACGCGCGCTCAATCCGGGTAACGCGTACCCGGACTGGCAGCAGACCATCGCGGCCCGCTCCGTGCTGCCCCTCACTCTGTACCGGCCGGGTCGGACGGCCAGCCGGATCAGCTGCCCGCTGCTGGCGGTGATCAGCACCCGGGACCAGTCGGTCCTGGCGGCACCGGCGCTCAAGGCTGCAGCAAAGGCTCCCAGGGGCGAGGTCCTTCAGGTCGACGGCACGCACTACGCTGCCTTCCTCGACCAGCACGAGACGGTCGTCGCCGCTGAGATTGACTTCCTGCGGCGGCACCTGCTCGAGGACGGCTAGTTTCGCAGGCGGCGCCGGCCGGGGTGACCGGCCGGCGCAGGGGCATCGGGACAGGTGGGAGGCTGTCGTGACCGTCGCAGTAGTCGTCGGCAACCCCAGGGCACGGTCTCGCACGTATGAGGCGGCGCACATCGTCGCCGAGCGGCTGTCAGGCCGGCGTGCCGACGTCAGCATCGACCTGGCAGACCTGGGCGCCGCGCTGCTGGACTGGGCAGATCCGGGTGTAGCCGAGCTGGTCAGCACCGTCCAGGCCGCCGACCTCGTCGTCGTCGCCAGCCCCACATACAAGGCCAGCTACACCGGCCTGCTGAAGCTGTTCCTCGACCGGTTCGGCGCCGGCTCGATGACCGGCACAGCTGTGCCGGTCATGCTCGGCGGTCACTGGAAGCATGCGCTGGCCGCCGAGCTCCTGCTCAAGCCGGTCCTGGTTGAGATCGGCGCCACCTGCCCGACTTCCGGGCTGTTCCTGCTCGACTCGGAATACGCGGCTAGCGAGGCACTCGACAGCTGGCTCGCCAGGGCCCGTCCGCAGGTCGCCGCCACCACCAGGAACCTGGCGTGAGGCCTCTGGCCCGAATGGGTACAGGTTAGGGATTCAGATACCAGGGCAGGGAACGGGGCCGCTGAGGAGAGTCATACTATTTATCCTATCGGTAAAGTAGGATAATCTCGTGCCATGAGCGAGCTGAGTCAGCCACACGGCCACGGACTGCACGTCGCGATCGTCGGCGGCGGTGCCAGCGGCACCCTGACCGCCGCGCACCTGCTGCGCCGATCTGCCGCTCCGGGGTTCGGAGTGCGCGTCACGATGATTGACCAGCACGGTCGTCACGGCCTCGGGGTCGCCTACTCGACCGACCGGGAGAGCCACCTCCTGAACGCCATGGCCGGCCAGATGAGTGCCTTTCCAGATGACCCCGAGCACCTGATCAGGTGGGCAAACGGCGCCGGGCGAAAGTTCCTCCCGACCGCCTCGCCTGTCGTGACAGACACGACTTTCCTGCCCCGGCCTGTCTACGGCCGCTACCTGCTGCAGGTGCTCGGCGAGGCAGAGCGGCTGACGCGACCTGCCGCGCGGCTAACCGCCGAGGCCGTGGGTATCCGGCGCCGGATCGAGGGGCCGGCGGTACGGGTCCTGCTGGCCGACGGCCACCTCGACGCCGACGTGGCGGTGCTGGCTACCGGCAACGCGCCCGCTGGCCTGCCCTTCGACGCTCCGCCAGACGATCGCATCATCGCCGACCCGTGGCGGCCTGGTGCCCTGGACGGTCTCCTTGGGGGGCCGCTGCCTCGCTCGGTCGTCATTGCGGGTACCGGGCTGACCATGGTCGACCTGGCCCTCGCCATAACAGAGGTCAGCCCGAAGACGGTGGTACACGCGGTCTCCAGGCACGGGCTGCTACCCCGCACGCACCCGGGCACCGTGCCGCCAGCTAACCAGCCGCTGTGGCTGCCGGCTTGCTTCCGTACGTCCGAGCCGGTCGGGCTGGTCGAGCTGATGGGGCAGGTCCGGTCGGCCATCGCCGCCAGCCCGGCGAACTGGCACTACGTCATGAGTGCCCTGCGCCCGCTTGTGCCGGGACTGTGGCGCCGGATGCCCGCTCCGGACAAGCGGCTGTTCCTCCGGCACCTGGCCCGCTACTGGGAAGTCCACCGGCACCTCATACCGCCGTCGACCGCAAGCCGGATCACCGCGCTGCGGATGGCAGGCCGGCTGACAATCCATCAGGGTCACGTGCGTGCCGTCAGGCACGCGTCCGGCCGCCTGCGGGCGGTCGTCGATACCGGGAGTGACACGGTCGAACTGCATGCCGACTGGCTGGTCAACAGCACCGGGGCAGCGTCCGATATCAGCGCCAGTGCCAGCCCCTTGCTGCGCGACCTCTTCCGGACCGGCCTGGCCAGGCCGGATCCTCTCGGGCTCGGCATCGACGCGAGCATCCGCGGCCAGGTACTGGACGCGGCAGGAACGGCCAGCGACGTCCTCTATACGCTCGGGCCGCCGTTGCGCGGCCTGTGGTACGAGACCACGGCCATCCCGGAGATCCGCGAGCAGGCCGCCGCACTGGCCTGGCTGATCACGGCGAGCAGCGCGGGACGAGAGCGCCGGCCTGGTTCCGCCGCTTGACAGCCTCTGGGGGACTGCGGCCGCTGCGCGCTACGGAACGACCGGCAGGAGCAGGTGCGAGGGGTGCCCGGCGTCGTGGTGGATGGTGACGTCGGCGGGGACCGCTCGGCCGCTGACCCCGAGGGGATCACCGGTGTTGGGATTGAGGTCGAATCGCGGGTAGTTGCTGCTGCTGAGATCGAGCCGGATGCGGTGCCCGCGCCCGAACAAGTTGCTGGTCGGGGCGAGCGTGATCTCGACCTGGTAGATCTCGCCAGGAGACATCAGCTCCGCGCGCGAGCGATCGTTGCGGTACCGCAGGCGCAGGATGCCGTCCTGGAGGTTCAGGGCGTACCCATCGGAGTAGTCGGCGCTCGGGGGGTAGACGTCGATCAGCTTCGCCGTGAGATCGGTGTCGGGCGCGCTTGTCGATACCCACACGCGGACGCTGAGCGGGCCGGTGACCTCGATGGCCTCGGTCAGGGGCTCGGTCTGGAACGAGAGCACGTCGTGACGCGCGTTAAGCGGCAGCTTGTCCTCACAGCCGAACAAGCCCGGCCGCCCGCGCTGGTCGAATCCGCCCGGCGGCATTACGTCACTCGCCGCAGAGATGCTGCCGCCGACTGTCGGCACCGGGTGCCCCGGATCGTAGCGGTAGGTCTGGAAGCTCGGCCCGGCCGGAGGCCCGTCGGTGCGGAGCAACCCGTCTGGCCAGAGGTGGTAAGAGGTGAGGCGCGCCCGGCGCAGCGGCCAGTCCTCCTCGTCGCGCCACCGGCCGCCGTGGTCAAGCCGGCCGCCCGGCAGCCTGCGGCCGCTGCCCCCGCCCATCACGAAGAGGCGGACCGGGGGCTCATCGAAGAAGCCGGTGTCGAGCCCGCGCAGTGCGGTGTCGAAGAAACGCAGGCGGTAGCCGTCGTAGTCGTCGAGCGGCGCGTCGATCCCGAAATCGGCGTCGCCCGACCAGCTCTGGCCCAGCGAGTCGACACCGTGGGTCCACGGGCCGATGATCATGCGTACCGGCCCGCGCTTGCGGCGTCGCAGCTCGACGAAGTTGTCGACGGTGGCGCGCGTGTAAGTGTCGTACCACCCGCTGAGAAGGACCACGGGGACGTCCGCGTACTCGTCGTAGTACTCCTCGATGTTGTAGCCGCGCTGCTTCCAGTAGTCGTCGTAGTCTCCGTGCCGAACCACGTCGAGCACCCAGCGCTCGATGGAAGGAAAGTTGCGCAGTATGGACACGCCCGGCTTGAGCGGCGTGCGGAGCAGCCAGTCCTCCACCGCATCGGATTCGGCGCGCGTGGCCGCTCGCAGCACAGGGTCGCGCAGCGCCTGAGGCGACTCGGCGGCCATCCACAGCGAGTAGACCAGGAAGCGGAGCTCGGCCGCGCCGCCCTGCCGCATCGAGCCGGTGTGGTAGTTCGACATCGCTTCCGAGGCGAAGACGGCGGCTAGGTGGGTCGGGCCGAGCGATGCGAGGGCGTGCTGGTCGCTGCCCGAGTAGGACAGGCCTACCGTCCCGACCTTGCCATCGGACCACTCGCGCGACGCCAGCCACTCGACGGTGTCATAGCCGTCCTCAGCCTCCAGCGCGAACGGATACCACTCACCCTCGGAGTCGTAACGCCCGCGGACGTCCTGTATCGCGGCGGCATAACCGTGGCGGCAGAAGAACTTGGCCGCCGCCACCGCGCCCAGCCCCGTGCGGCTATACGGCGTGCGCTCTAGGACGGCAGGGAAGCGGCCAGGGGCAGGCCGCCCGCCGCGGGCCGGGAGGTACAGGTCGGTGGCGAGGCGGACTCCGTCCCGCATCCTTACCATCACGCCGCGCTCGGCCCAGACGTCGTATGTCGCCGGCGATCCCTGCCGTTCGGTCATCGCGCCTCATAGGTTTGCATCGGGCCCGCCGCTGCGGGGCGTTGTGGTGGCTGGCGGCAGCCCGGGAACCTACGCTTCCGGCTCCTCGCTCGTGACAGCCGCGAGGAGCCCGGCGTAGTCGTCGCCGCACGGTCCGCACGCTGCGAGGTGAACGGCCACGCCGGGGTAACGACCCGTCGCGTCCTGCCCCGCCGCGACAAGGTCTACATAGACGTGCAGCACGGCCATCGCCTCGCCGCAGCCGACGTCTTGCGGATCGGTCCGCAGGAACCTCTCCAGCATCTCTCGCTCGCTCATCGCTGTCCCGGACCCGTCTCGTCCAGATAACCCTTAGCGACCAGCGCATGACGGATCTTACGCCGGGCGTCGAAGATCACCTTGTAGATTGTGTTGCGCTCCAGGCCCAGCTTCTCGGTCAGCGCGTTCATGGGTATCCCGTCGACCACAATGGCGATGAAGATCCGCCGCTGGTGGGCGGTCAGCTCGGTGTCGACCACATGCCGGACCTCGGCGATGATGCCGGCGGCCTCGGCGTGCTGATGCGGGTCAAGCCCGAGCCGGTCCGGAAGGCGCTCCCACTGCTCGGCATCGATCAGCACTGGCGGGTTGCGCCAGTAGTGTCGGCCGAGCTTGCTGGACACCTCCAGAATGACGAACCTGAAGGCCCAGGTGATGAAGCGGCTCTCACCACGGAATTCCGCCAGCTTCGCGAGGATCGCCAGCATCGCGTCGCCGGCCGCCTGGTGGGCAAGATCGTCGAGTTCCGGACCTGTCACCGGGGTGCTGGCCGACCGCCGTCGGACCTCAGCGCGGGCAATCCTCAGCAGCCTGTCGTGCAGTTCCCGCTCGGCCACCCACCGCTCCGCCGAGGCTGCACTGCTGAGTCGGCGCAGCCAGGTCGCTGACTCCTCGTCCAGTCCGGAAATCGCTGGCACGGCAGGCTGCACAGCGCCATGGTACCGGCCCGCAGAAGCGCGCTGCCGTCCCGCGCAATCTCGTCCGTAAGACTTCCGCCCGCCCGGACGCGGACCAGGTATCCAACTCCTCTCGTAACGCAAGGAGCGTCATGAAACCCATCTGGAAACTGGCCGCCGCCACTGCCGGCGGCGCGGCGGCCGCCGCATTGTCGGCACTGCCTGCCAGCGCAGCGACTCAGCACGCCGGGCCCGCGCCCGTACATGCTGTGTTCGTGCAGACCGACAACACCGCCGGCAACACGATCGTTGCCTACGAACGGACCGGCAACGGCGGCCTGCAGCAGGCGGGCAGTTACCCGACCGGCGGGAGCGGAGGGATCCTGACCGGTTCTGTCGTCGACCATCTGGCCTCGGAGGGCTCGCTCGCCTACGACAGCCAGGCCGGCCTCCTGTACGCGGTCAACGCGGGCAGCAACACGATCACCGTCTTCCATGTTCGCGGTGACCAGCTCATCCGCAGCCAGGTAATCAGCTCGGGCGGGCAGTTCCCCGTGAGCATCGCCGTTCACGGCAACCAGGTCTACGTTCTCAACGCCCTCGGCGGCGGCTCGGTGGCAGGCTTCGTCCAGCTGGGCGGCTATCTGCTCCCCGTGCCGTCCTGGAACCGGGCTCTCGGCCTGGGCACCAACACCGCCACCGTGTTCACCGGCACGCCCGGCCAGGTCGCTTTCACGCCTGACGGAAGGCAGCTGGTAGTCACGACCAAGGGCGCGGCCAACACCGTCGACGTTTTCCGGGCCACGCCATTCGGCCCGTCCGCAGCCCCGGTCATAACCTCGCTGCCCGGCAGCGTGCCCTTCGGCATCACCTTCGATGCGTACGGGCATCTCGCGGTCGCCGAGGCCGGCACGAACACCGTCGCCACCTTCAGCATCGCCGCCGACGGCCAGCTCACCCAGCTGGCTAGCGCCCCCACAGGGCAGAAGGCGACCTGCTGGATCACGGCCGCGCCCGGCGGCACCCTGTACGCCTCCAATGCGGGCAGCGCCACCGAGTCGGGGCTGCGGACCCAGCCCGACGGCGGCGTGACGGTGCTCGGGGCCACGGCTACCGATGCCGGGACCGTCGACGCGGCCGCGTCCTCCGACGGCCAGTACCTGTATGTGCAGGCCAGCGGCCCCGGCAACGTCGACGCCTACCGCATTAACCCGGATGGCTCGCTAACCGAGACGGCCTCAGTCACCGTCCCCGGCGCGGCGGGCGCTGAGGGCATCGTCGCCCAGTAAAGGGCACGCCAGCCCAACACCGGGCAGCGCCGGGCGCTGAGCCACCACCTAGTGATGGCCGGACGCCCGGCGCTGCCCGAGCGGGCATTTACCCGCTAGTTGCCGGGGGTGTCCAGGCGGGATCGCGGCCGATGAATCCCAGCAGCCTGGTCTGCGAGTCGGCATCCGCACGGACCTGGAACCTTGGCCCGTACTGGCCGGAGGACCGGATGACGTCTTCCATCGCTTCCATCCCGGCCAGCAACTCGCCGCAGAAGTCAGCGTCGAGCCGGTCGTCCTGGCCGGTGGCCCGGGCAAGGTCCCAGGTGTGCAGGAACACATCAGTGGTGTAGAACTGGTCGATCGCGCGGTCGAGAGCGAATTCGCCGATGTGGGGACTGGCCAGAACCCGGCCGGCGGTCGCCGGGTCGTCCAGGAGCGACTGCACGGAGGTGCAGTGGACGTGCCAGGCGGCGACCGGGTCGTCGTCTGGCGACGGCCCGCGGGCCAGTTCGATCGGGCCGCCGGCGGACAGAAACGCTGGCAGCCACTCGGTCAGATGGCGCACGATGTCGCGAGCGACCCAGTCAGCGACGGGGGTCGGGGCGTCCCAGCGACGCGCGCCGCGGACGCGCTCAGTAAACAGCATGCTGATCTGCTGGTGGCGCTCGGCGGGGCGATCAGACAGTGCCATCAGCGAGCATCCTGTCGAGCTTGGCGTGTCCCTCGTTGACCCCGGTCTGCATGCCGCTGGCGAGCCAGGCGTCGCGGCCCTCGAAGCTGTCGACTAGCGATTGCGTTCGCAGCCGGGTCCGGCCGTCGCCGAGATCGCGGAACCACAGCGTCTCCAGCGCAACGCCGTCGGGCTCGCCCTCGTAGGTGAAGGTCTGCACGATACGGTCCGGGCGTACGTCATGAAAGCAGCCGCGGAACGCGTACTCCGCCTCGCCGTCCACCGAGACGAACCTCCAGCTGCCCCCGGTGCGGGCATCCCAGTGTTCTATCCGGGTGTGCATTGAGTCCGGGCCAACCCACCGCGCGAACAGCACGGGATCGGTGTGGGCCCGGTAGAGCTGAGCAGGCGTTGCCGCGAAGTCACGAGTCATACGGATGATCGGCAGCTTCGGGTCGGCCTCTATGGCTGTCTCTGTGATCCTGATCATGGCGACCTCAATCCCTGTGCCGGGGTTCTTCACTAGTCCCTGCTGCGGTTTCGTTCATCGCCGCCAGGACAGCATCGAGGCGGCGGTACCGCTGCTCAGCCCGGCTCCTGTAGCGCTCGATCCAGTCGTCCATCACGTCGAAAGCCGTCGTCTCCAGGTGCGCTGGCCGAGGCTGCGGCCCGTGCGGCCTGCTTACCAGGCCGGCGTCCTCGAGCACGCCCAGGTGCTTGTAGATGGCCTGCAGCGTCATCTGGTACGGCTCGGCGAGCTGGCTCACCGTTGCATCACCCTCCGCGAGCCTGGCCACCATGCTGCGGCGTGTCGGATCGGCAAGCGCGGAGAAGACTCGGGACAGCGTGTCCGCCACGAATGACTTCCTCGTTTCAACCCTCTAGTTCAAAGAACATAAGGCGGCTTTCATCGAGCTGTCAACCGTGTGGTTGAAACTGCAGGTGAGCTAGCTGATTGTCGACCGATACCTGGATGTCGCATCGAAAAGCGGAGCACCACCTCGCTCTGCTAGCGAGGTGGTGCTCCGCATGCTGCCGGTGCAGGGTCAGATGTTGGCGCAGAGCAGCGGCCGGAAAGCGATGGTCGGCTGCCCGTTGGCCAGGATCGTGTTGCTGTCGCCCTGGTGGATGTTGATGTACATGCCGCTGGACGGGATCGGGGAGGTCACGCCGGTGATGACGCGGGTCTCGTTCACGACTTGGCCCTGGCTGTTGGCCGTCAGGTCCATCAGCATGTACTGAACCGCGCCCTGGCTGGCGCAGCTGCCGAGGTGAATGTGCGCAGCGTGGGCGCCAGGCGTGAGCCCGCTGGCGTTCACTGTGACGGTCACGGTCTGCGCTGCGGGGTCGTAGGCGACGCTGGCTGTGCCGCTGAGAGTCTGGTAGTCGGTCCCGTCGCCGGTGATGTCGAGCGCCCGCAGGGCGCCCATGGAACCGCCGCTGTCCGCGTTGCCGCCGACGAAGCTGTCCGCGATCTGCTGGCTGTCGACGCCGCCGTCATCCGCGGCGCCGTTGAGGATCACCACGCGGCTGCCGGCCGGGATGCTGCCCGTGTAACTGCTGGTCAGGGTGGTGTTTGCCTGGCCAGTGCCGTCGACGGTCAGGGTGGCGAACTGGGTGAGAACCGTGCCGCCGCTGCGCAGTTCGACCGCGTGGGACGAGCCCGGGGTCAGCCCGGACACGCTCACTTGCGCGCTCAGGCCCTGGCTTCCCTGGCTCAGACTCACCGTGCCGGTCGGCATCGGCTGCAGGTTTACATTCATAGTCTGCTGGCCGCCGTTGCCGCCCATGCCCTGCTGGCCGTTGCCGCCCATGCCCTGCTGGCCGTTGCCGCCCATGCCCTGCGACGACGGAGACTGGCCTGACATCGGCGTGGACGCGGACGACGCGGGCGTCGGGGCGGCGTCGGGCAGCACGCCAGGGACGGCCAGGAATCCGTCGGTGTTGCCAGCGCTGTCGGTGTAGAAGCCGACCAGGTCACCGTGGTCGTTGACGCCGTTGACAGTGGTGGCACCGACTCCGTTGGGGTCATCCACGGTGACGAACCCGCCGCGGAAGGTCCAGGTGAACCCGTGTGTCTCGGCCGAGTTGCCAGTGCCTGCCGTGTAAGTGCCGACGACCTCGCCGGCGTCGTTGACGCCGAGCGCCATGGTCTGGGAGGCGCCGGGAAAGGCCAGGTCGGTGAAGTGACCGCCGCTGGTGACGAAGCCGTCGGTAGCGCCGGATGCGGTTGCGTAGAACCCGGCGATCTGCCCGGAGTCGCTGATCGCGGCGGCTGTCAGGCCGCCCCCACCCGGTGCTTGAACTGCGTCGAACTCGCCGGTGCGGATGTTGTAGGTGTAGCCGTGGTTGACGCCCTGGGCGTCGGTGTAGAAGCCGACGGCGATGCCGCGGTCGTTGACTCCGAGCAGCTGGTTGACCGGCGGCGTCGCATTGCTGGCAGTCGGGAAGTTCACCCGGGTGAAGCGGCCGTCCCGCGCGAAGAACCCGAAGTTGTCGTTCACCTGGTTGGCGTTGTTCTGGTCTGAGAAGAAGCCGACCGTGATCCCGGAGTTGTTCAGCCCGGTCACCTGAGTCTGAACGGAGCCGGGGTAGTTCTCGCTCACATAGCCGCCCTCGCGCAGCAGGTAACCCTGGTTCGGGTGACCGGCCGCCCCGGAGCCGAAGTAGCCGGCGATCGTGCCGTTGTCGTTGATGCCCAGGAGCTGGTTGAACGTGGGATCGGCATTGTTGTTGAGGGTGGTGAATCTGTAGCCGAAGTGGTGGTCGCTGGCGGTGTTGACGCTACCGGGACCGCCGGTCACTGCACCTGCCACGCCAGCCAGCGCCAGGCATCCCCCGGCAATCACGCCGGTGGCCGCTGCCGCCACGCCGATGCGCATCCCGCGGCTGCGGCGCCAGGCCTGCACGATAGACGTCGCTGTGGACGTGCTGTTACTGTCAGTTGCGCGCATGGTCAGTCCTTTCCTGACTGTGCCAGTTCTGCTGATCGGTCGGCGCGGTGTTGGTTGTCAGGCCCTGCCGCGCCCGGCCGGTTGCCTCGTTCGGATGAAGTACGACCCCTGTGAGCGGACCGGTTCACTGAAAAAGCGCAGCTGGGGACCCCTCCCCAGGCGCGGCCGGTTCGCCGCGTGACTGCGATTCGCAGCGAGGCACGCGAGAGCCGCAGCGAGGTACGCGACAGCCGCAGCGAGGACGTTCTTGGTCTCGGCCACCTGGCGGCTTGCGTCGATCTGGCGGGCAACCCGGCTCACCAGGCAGCCGGATGAGCAGCCAGCTACCTCACAGGGCTGCGTGGCCGACGAGGACCTGCCTGCCCGGCGCGGCCCCGGTGTCCGTGTCGACTGTGATCTCCATCGTGGGGAACTTCGCGGGGTTGGCGGCACTCCACATCGTGGGATCTGCCGTACCGGAGCGCCCGACGGTGAACGAGCCAGCTGTGATCAAGCTCGGCTGGCCCGGGCGGTTCTGGTCACCGATGTACCAGCACCCGTAATACTGGCCGGCGCGAGTGCGGGGGAGTCCATGAAGGTGGAGGACGATCTTGAAGCCCGAGGGTTCCCGATAGACGGTCGCCTGGCCGCCCGCGGCCCCGGTGCCCGTCGCGGACAGTAGCGAGAACTCGGCTGCAACCGGCCCTGAGGACGCTGCACGGCCCAGTGACAGCGGCACGACCACAGCGGCGGCGATGACAGCGGCGGCGGCGACGGCGATTCCTGCAATGAGCGGGCGGGCGCGCCAGTCTCGCCGAGGCCACCGGATTAGCTTCGCCGGCTCCTCGCCCGCAGGCTGGCTAGCTGTACGGGCAGGCTGCCTGGCGGCCGCCGCTGCCTGGAGCAGTGCGGTGATCGTGCGCTCCTCGAGGTCGGGCGGCAGCTCAATCTCTGGTGATGGATGCCGGACCCGGAGCACCCTGGCGACACGCTGAAAATCGGTGACGGCTCGCTGGCACTCCGCGCAGCCTGGCAGATGCTCCTGGAATAGCAGGGCATCGGCGGGATCTAGCGCACCCAGCGCCAATGCGGCGGCGTCGGGGAGATGGCCGAAATCGGACTCGAGGTCAGGCGTCATCGATGCCCCGCTTGGCCAGGGCAATTCGCAGTGCCTTCATGCCATGAAACGTGCGGGTCTTGACGGTGCCCAGCGGCAGCCCCATGCGCTGCGCGATCTGCGACTGCGAGAACCCGTCGAGAGCCAGCCGCAGCACATCGCGCTGGGCTGCCGGGAGCGTGTCCAGTGCCTCCTGCAAGATCAGGACGTCGAGAATCTGGTCGACGCCATCCCCTTGCGAGGGCAGGTGGGTCTCGTCGATGTTGAGCAGCGGGCGAGACGACGCGCGCTTAGCGATGTCATAGGAGATGGAGCGGGCGATCACGGTGAGGTAGGCGCCGACGGTGCCTCGCTGGGCGTCAAAACGGGCTGCGCTGCGCCATAGCCGCTCGAAGCTTTGCTGCACTACCTCCTCGGCCAGTCCAGCGTTGCCCAGCATCTGGACGCCGAGGCGGTAGATGCTCCCGGCATAACGCTGGTAAAGCTCCCTCATCGGTCCTTCGATGTTCCCGTTCGCGATCTGGGCAACTAGTTCCGCCTGGTGGGCATCGAGTAGATCTGCCTGATGGGCATCAAGCAGATCATCCTCAGTATCGGTTGACCGCACCAACGAACTCCGATCCAAATTACTACGAGGCGTTCAGGCCGATCGGTTCATGCGTGTCCGGACTCTGGCTGCTCCAAGTATGCCGGGTGACATGCGGAACGCTCCGCGGGCTTAAGCGCGCTGCAGCACGGCCGCAGCTTGTGTGCCGCTAGAGATCCTTGAGCGCTGAGGCCATGAGCGCGGCTGAGTCCTCGAGCGACAGGGCCGCTGCCTGCAGGTGTGCGAACAGCGCGTTGTACTGCCTGACCTCGGCCAGGTCCTCGATCCACAGCAGCCCGGTGGGATAGCCGACGCAGACCACGTCGGGGTCGGCCGGGTCGGGGAACTCCATGATCGTGAACGAGGCGTCAATGGACATCCGCACGCCGCTGCTGAAGGGCACCACCTGCACGAAGGTGCGCGGCCGTGAAGTCAGCTCGACCAGGCGCTCGATCTGGCCCCGCAGTACGTCCGGGCCGCCGACCTGATGCCGAAGCGCCGCCTCATCGAGCACCATCCACAGCGCAGCCGGGCTGGCGCTGACCTGCCGCTGCCGTTCCATCAGCAGTTCCACGGACCGGTCGGTGTCGGGGTGCACCTGCCCGACCCTGGCCGCGCTGAACACGGCGCGTGCATACTCTTCGGTCTGCACCAGGCCGTGCACCCGGCTGACCTTGTAGACCCGCATGGCGGAGGCGGCCTGCTCCAGCCCGAAGTAGGTCGCCAGGTGCGGCTGCACGCTAGCCCCGTAGGCCTGCCACCAGCCCTTCTGCCGGGACTCGCGAGCCAGCTGGATCAGGCCGCCGCGCTGGTCCTCCGGGACGCCATAGATCGCCAGCAGGTCGCGGACATCCCGCGGCGAGGCCATGACCCGGCCTGTCTCGATCCTGCTGATCTTTGACGCCGAGCAGTCCAGCCGCGTGGCCACGTCGTCACACGTCAGCCGCGCGGCCTCGCGAAGCCGCCGCAGCTCTGCCGCGAGTCGGCGGCGCCGGACCGTGCCGGTCATGCCGGTCATGCGTTACTCCAATGTCAAGCGGCCTGGCTGACGGTCATGCTAGCCCGCGCGCCGATCGCGCGGCAGCGGTGAACCACCCGGAGCTGCGGCGGCCAGATCACGCAGCTGTGTGCCTGTCTTCGACAACCATGGGCTCGGGTCGTCGCGTCAGGCGATCTCGCAGCACCTCGAAGTTCTGGAGGCCGCCGGCCTCATCGAGACCAGACGTGAAGGCCGGTACAAGTTCCACTACATCAATACCCGACCGCTCGAGCCGGCCGCCGACGGCATCCCGTTCACTCAATTCGGCGTCGACGACGTCGAGGCGGAATACGAGCGGCTCCGCGGCCTGGGGGTGCGTTTTACCCAGGAGCCTGCTGACATGGGCCCGGTGACCACCGCCGTGCTCGATGACACCTGCGGCAACCTGATCCAGATCGCCCAGCAAGTCAGCTAGCGAGTCACGCGAGTGCAGGCCGGTGACGCAGCACTCGTACGCCGTAAGGCGGGAGCAGGCACTCGTCGGTTACGTCCTCACCGTCCAGCACATCGACGAGCCGGCTGCCGTCATTCGGCACGGGCTTGACTGTGAGCTCAGCAGGGTTACGGCTGATGAGCCAGCTGTACAGGGTGCCGTCCTCGTGGCGCATCTGGTCCACGTAGACGGCAGGGTCGTCGACATGAACTGCCGGTGCGATCCCGGCCTCGGCGGCGAAGGCCTGGTAGAGCCGCCAGGTGTCGTCGGTCCAGCCATCGTCCGTCCGGGCCGAGGCGAAGTACTCGACCGGGTACACGCCAAGGTAGAACGCCCCCGCGCCGTGGCGCTGACGCAACAGCGCCGGCCGCCCGTGCTGGTCGGCGGCTAGCACGGACGCGGTCGTCGGCTCCACTGGCAGAAAGCTGCGGGCCAGCGCGGGCCCAGCGGCGGGGAACCTTAGCGTGGCGCCCGCGGCGAGGTCTCCGAACGGCTCGGTTACGGTCAGCTCGATCACATCATCGGCAGCTGGTGTCATGCCGTAGCGGAGCGTGTGGCGCGCGCCGGTGAGCCACTCGATGTCGGGCCACCACGCACCGCGTTGAGTCTCGCTCAGCCCTGCGGTCCAGGACAGATAGGCGTGGGCCCCGTCGCGGACGCGCTCGGCCAGGCTGGCAAAGGTGGGGCCGAGCAGGGCCTTATTGGAGGGAATGAGCATCAGGTCGGCCTGGGGCAGCGGTTCCGACTCGCGAGCCACGGCCGGCGAGAGGTCTGCGGCACGCGCGGCGAGCCAGGCCTCGAGGCAGGCGCGGGGCGCGACCTCGCGGTCTGCCTGCGGGATGCCAGGCAGGTCGAGGTCGACCATGGCGGGCAGCACCACCACGGTGCGCGTCGGGACGCGGCGAAGTCGGCCAACGTCCACTGCACGGAGGACCTGGCCGAACATGCCGATCTCCGCCAGAGCTGGCTTGGGACTTCCGTCCGCACGCATCAGACCGAAGCCGAGCTCGTACGGGTGATGCCGGTACGGGTCCTGCCAGGCCAGATCGAAATCGGTGTTGTTCCAGGCCAGCCAGCCGGTTGCGCCGGCGAGCAGAGACTGGTGCAGGACCTGGCGGTAGTAGTGCGCGCCGTTGTCGTCGCTGCAGAAGCTGCTGCTGACGCCGAACTCCTCCAGGATGACGGGCTTGCCCAGATGCGACAGCTCGCACACAAATGCAGCCTCGGCGAACTGGCGGGCCTGATCCGATCCGGCTGGATAGCTATGCGGCCCGTAGAAGTCGACGCAGTCACGCTGATCTCGCAGCCGGAACCCCGTGTCCTTGCCGGTGATCTCCTGAGTCCAGCCACCGTCGCCAAGAGAGACAGGTAGTGCCGACCCGCCGGCCCGCACCGCAGCGGTGCAGATAAGGCTCCAGGCGCGGACGTACTCGCGGCTCGCGTGGCCAGCGTATAGGGGCATCTCGTTGGAGATGAGCCAGCCGGCGATGGCGGGGGACTCGCCGATGCGCTCTACCATCTCGCGGATGAAGAACGCTTGCTGACCGAGCATGAACCCGTCGGCATAGAGGCTGCGGGCGCCGCGCCAGGGCATGTCAGCGTTGTCGCCGGACATGTGCCCGACGATGAAGGTCGGGATAATGGCCATGTCAAGGTCCTGAGCCGCGGCAAGGAAGGCCCGGAAGTTCGCGACGCAGGCGTTGTCGATCGTGTCGGGCGCAGGCTGAAAATCAGGCCAGCGGCAGAAGGACCGGACTACAGTCAGCCCCTGTTCGCGCAGTGCCTGCAATTCAGCCCGGACCACGAGGTCGTCGTACCGCCGCCACATCAGCGGTCCGCCCACGCGCGACCAGTAGTTGACGCCCAGCCACAGCCGGGTCCCTGGCAGCCGGGGGTTAGGTCGGTCTAGCAAGCGGGCTCCTCGGGTCAGCGGCGGGCATCTGCGGTCAGCGCGCTCCTACGGCGACGGTGGCGAGGTACCTCAGTGCAGATCCTCGGGGGGCGCCGTGGACTCGCGCACGACGAGGTCGACCGGCACCACGATCGTGACCGGAGGGCCGGCCTGCTCATCCAGCAGGGCGCGGGCTGCGACAGCGCCCATGGCCTCGCGCCTCACCCGCACCGTGGTGAGCGGCGGCACCGTGCTGACGGCCGTATCGTCGTCGAATCCGACGACAGAGACCTGACGGGGAATCGCGATCCCTGCGTTTTGCAGTGCAGTGATCGCGCCGACTGCGGTGGGGTCATTCGCGCAGACGATGCTGGTGAACTGGACTCCCGATGAGAGCAGCCGCCGCGTCGCCTCGGCACCGCCCTGAGGACTCAGGTCGCAGCTCTCGGAAAGCTCGCTCCGTGCCTCGATGCCGCGCTCACGCAGCGCCATCCGGTACCCGAGGGCACGCCAGTGGATTGAGTAGATGCTGTTGGTTCCCGGCCTCCCCAGGACCGGCGGGCCGCCGATGAACGCGACGTCGCGGTGGCCGAGGTCCAGTAGGTGGTCGGTCGCCGCAAGCGCGCCCTGGAAGTTATCAGACAGGACGGTGACGCACCCGGAGTCGTCGATCGCGTTGTCGACCAGCACGACCCGGATGCCCTCGGCCTGCATGGCCCGCACGATGGGCGCGGGCGCCGGCCCAACCAGGAGGGCGGACTGCAGATCGAGCCCGTGTACCTGGGCGACGGACTGGGCCGGGTTGTCGGACTCGTGCAGCCGGCGGAAGATCACGTGCCCGCCGCGAGAGCTGACGTGCTCCTCGGCGCCGTGCAGGATGTCCGACCAGAAGGTGCCGATCCGGGCCGATCGCTCGTCCACCGACCGCATCATCAGCACGAACGCGATAGCCCCAGCCCGCGGGGTCAGCTGTCGGCTCCGCTGTTGTGGGAGCACATAACCCAGGTTCCTGGCCGCTTCGAGCACCCGTCGGCGCAGGTCGCCGTCGACGCCGTCGGCCTGATTGAGCACGCGCGAGACAGTGCCGTTGGAGACCCCAGCCTCACGGGCGACGTCGCGGACAGTAACACGCACGAACAGCTCCATTCATGAACACCGAGCCTGTCAGATGAACTGTTCATAGTCTGTCCATGAGCCGTCGACGCGTCAAGTACGAACCGCCGGGCCGTTCGTAGTACGCCAATTAGCTGCACTTATGCACGCGACGCGATCTGCGTCGGGCTGTCGTCGAAGTCGCTATCGACTGCTTGCGTTATCAAGATGTTACGGCAGCACGCCTTGACGACGGTGAAAGCGACGTGGACTCTTCATGAAGAAGTCATGAGCGCTGTGAACGTTCATGAACAAACTCTTCCCGCGCGTGTTACGGAAGAGAGCATTCCGGACCACGGATCGTACAGGAGGTCCTAATGAGACATACCGGGAATGCGCGCCTGGCTGTCGCCGGAGTCCTTGCTGTCGCGCTGGGGCTCGCCCTGGCGGCCTGCGGAGGCGGCTCTGGTTCTGGTAGCAGCGGCAACACAACGCTCGTCATCCTGATGCACAGCAATCCCTCGACGCAGGCCGCCATGGCGGCTCTCGACAAGAAGTTCGAGCACGAGAACCCCACCATCAAGATCCAGCTGACGGCAGTACAGACCAACAACTTCGCCCAGGTGCAGACGTCCAGGATCGCCGCCGGCGCCGTGGATCTTACCGAGGGTGCATCGTCGGGGTTCGGGACACAGCCCAATCCCTCGTACGTCACCGGGGCGCAGCCGACGTTCGTAACCGAGGCACGGGCCGGCGACTGGGTCAACCTGACGAGCGAGCCGTTCATGAAGGACTTCAGCACCGGTGCCCTGGCCGCAGTGGCCACGGACGGCAAGTATTACGTGGTGCCGAGCGGCGCGGACCTCTACACCGGTGTCTTTTACAACAAGGCCATCTTCGCCCGGTACGGGCTGTCGGTGCCGACCACATGGACCCAGTTCCAGTCGGTCGTGCAGACGCTCAAGTCGCACGGCGTAACCCCGCTTGTCATCGGCGGTCATGACGTGTGGCCCGCCGGCCTACCCATGCTCGGCACGGTGCAGTCCCTGTACACCGTCAGCGGGATGCAGCAGCTCGACCGGGCCTTGTGGACAGACAAAGCCAGCCTCACCAGTGCCACGTCGGTCGAGGTGCTGAGCCGGATCCAGCAGCTGTACGCCGATGCCGGCACTAGCTTCCCCGGCGTCTCCGAGGTCACGGCCACGGCTGACTTCTCTGCCGGCAAGGCCGCGATGTGGCCCGACGGCACGTGGAATGCGCCCACAATCGCCCAGGCGTCGCCTCCCGTGCAGTTCGGCTACTTCCCGCTGCCAGCCAGCGACAATGCGGCTGACAACGCAGTGCTGGGCGGCAAGCTCGACTTCTCCTTCGGCATTCCGAGCTCTGCTCACCACAAGTCAGCCGCGCTGAAGTGGCTGGCCTTCTACGCCAACAAGGTCAACTACTCGACCTTCACCAAGCTCAGCGGGTTCATCCCCGTCGAGCCCGGCGTCTCGTCGACCCCGTTCATCAACTCGCTGGCCAGCTACATGGGCAGCAGCGGCTTCACGCCGGCCTGGGATCAGATCTTCCACCCCAACAGCAAATCCGGCAGCCTGTCCACCTATCCATGGGCCTACCCGAGCATCTCCCCGATGGGCAATAGCTCGAACATGAGCCAGCTCGCGACGCAGATGGAGGCAAACTGGAAGGCCTCCGTCGGCTGACGGGCGGCGCCCCGTGCGGGCGGGCCGGGAGCCGGCCCGCCCGCACGGCACTGCCGACCTTCCTAACCGCAATGACGAGGCGAGCCCATGAACCCTTTCCGAGTCCGCGGCAGATCGGTGGCCTGGCTCGGCGTCCTGCCCGGCGCCGCGCTGTTCGGGATCTTCGCACTGCTGCCGGCCCTGGCGGTTCTGCCGCTGTCGTTCACGAACATCACCGGCGTGCCCAACGTTCCATGGAAGTTCATCGGCTTCGCTAACTACGTAGAGTTCTTCAGCGGCGGCCAGGCCTCTGATGACCTGGCGAGCTTCCGGCGGACGATCGTGTTCTGCCTGGTCGTCACCATCGTGCAGACAGCCATCGCGCTCGCCATCGCGGTCCTGCTGAACAGCAGGCTCCGCGGCCGGTCCTTCTACCGCGCGGTGGTGTTCCTCCCCACCACGCTCGGCGTCACGATCATCGGACTCATTTGGTCGCTGTTCTTCGACGCTCAGGGCGGTCCGGCCGCATCGGTGGTGCACGCGCTCGGCGGCAGCTCGGCGTTCTTCGGCGACCCGAACATCTCGTTCTACCTCGTCATCTTCGTCCAGATGTGGATGGGGATGGGCTACGCCGTCGTCATCTTCCTGGCTGGCTTGCAGACGATCCCGCTCGACCTGATGGAGGCAGCGGTCGTCGACGGCGCCAGCCCATGGGCGCGGTTCCGCCGGGTGACGTTCCGCCTGCTGGCGCCCTCCGTCACGGCCAACGTCGTGATCGCGATCATCGGCTCCCTGCAGTCCTACCAGCTCATCTACGTCCTGACCGGAGGCCAGTTCAACACCAAGGTGCTGGCCATGCAGGTGCTGCAGGACGGGTTCGGCACTGGTTCGGGCTCAGGCTCGCTGCCATTGCAGCAGGGACTGGCATCGGCAGCTTCCATGCTGCAGTTCGTCCTCATAGCGGTGATCGCACTCGTGGCGCTGTTTTACCTGCGGCGGCGGGAGGTTGACCTGTGATCATCACCGAGCGCCCGGCGCAGCCGCTCGCCTCGCTGCGGGCATCGGGTCGCAGGCGCAGTCGCGGCGGCCGGCTTCCTGCCGCTCGCTACGCGGCGGCGTTCCTGCTCATGCTGGTATACCTCGGCCCGCTCGTGCTGCTTCTCAACACCGCGCTGAAGTCATCGCACCAGTTCCTGACTGATCCCTCCGGCCTGACCAGGTCGGCGGATCTGGCGAACTTCGGCGCCGCGTGGTCGCAGGGCAATTTCCGCACCCTGATTCTTAACAGCCTGCTGTACACCGGGGTCTGCGCGACCGTGTCCACTCTGCTGTCGCTCATGATCGCGTTCCCTGTCGCGCGTGGTTACATCCGCTGGTCGCGCTCGTGGCTGGCGCTGTTCGTCGTGGCGCTGTTCCTGCCGAACGCGCTCACCACGCAGTTCCAGCTGCTGCTGCACCTGCATCTGTACAACAATCGGATCGGTTACATGCTTTTGCTGGCGGCCCCGCTCGGAGTAGGTCCGCTCCTGATCACCGGCTACGTCCGCTCGATTCCGAAAGAGCTGGACGAGGCGGCCGCCATCGACGGTGCCGGCTACTTCCGGTACCTGTACCGCTTCATCGTGCCGCTGTGCCGGCCGGTCCTGCTGACCGCGTTCGTCCTCCAGGCAATCACGGTGTGGAACGAAATCATCCTCGCGACCATCCTGTTGCCCGACCCTGGCAAGCTACCGGTCAGTGCCGGCCTGTTTGCCTTCTATGGTCAGTACTCCAACGAGTGGCCGCTGCTGTCGGCGGCCACGCTGATCGTCGCGTTCCCGCTGATCATCATCTATCTGCTGATCCAGCGTCAGCTCATCGCTGGTGCCTTGCGAGGTGCCTTCAAGGGCTAGCCCAGTCGGGCACGCCGTCGCGGACCTGGCCGACCTGCAAGTTGAGCAGCGCTTCTTCCTGGGTTGAGCCGATTGCCCCGGCCAAAAACTGAGCGCGCTCACGGTCCGCCACTCCGGCCGCGTCTGTGGATCTTGACAAAACTGCCGGTAAGCCTATGATCCGTACAGATCGGACCCGAGCGGCGAGCGCGCTAGTAGGCGCTTTGCCTTGCTTCCCGGCAACGGTGCTGTTGGAGGAGACGTGGCCATCAAGCGGAAGTTTCCCCGAAGCCTCGCGGGTTTAGTGTGTCTGGCTCTGAGCGCGTTCGCCCTGACCGGGACGAGCGGGGCGGGCGCGGCCCAGCAGGCGGCCGCCGACGGCCCGCCGCCCGCCTGCCCGGTTGCTGGGTCGACCGTCCAGCCGCTCTACAGGGACACGAGTTACTCGTTCGCCGAGCGCGCTGCCGACCTGGTGTCGTGCATGACGCTGGCGGAGAAGATCGCGCAGTTGCACACCAACGATGCGCCGGCGATCCCGCGGCTCGGGGTGCAGCAGTACACCTACTGGAGCGAGGGCCAGCACGGGATCAACAGGCTCGGTGCCAATGACAACGGCGGGCCGACCAGCGGGCCGCAGGCAACGAGCTTCCCGACCAACTTCGCCTCGACGATGTCGTGGGATCCTGGCCTGGTCTACCAGGAGACCACCGCGATCTCCGACGAGGCACGAGGTTTCCTCGACAAGTCGCTGTTTGCCACAGGGCAGAACAACATCGGCCCGTCTGTGGACGACTACGGCTCGCTGACCTACTTCGCGCCGACAGTGAACATGGACCGCGACCCCCGCTGGGGCCGGACCGACGAGGCGTTCGGCGAGGATCCCTACCTGGCCAGCCAGATGGAGAACGCGTTCGTCGATGGCTACCAGGGCGAGACGATGAGCGGCGAGCTGATGACCCCGTACCTGAAGGTCGCGGCCACCGCCAAGCACTTCGCGCTGAACAACAACGAGAACGACAGGCATGCGGATAGCTCGAACACCACGGATGCCAACATCCGCGATTACTACACCAAGCCGTTCGAGAGCCTTACGGAGAACGCACACGTTGCGGGCGTCATGACGTCCTACAACGCGGTCAACGGCACGCCAGCGCCGGCTGACACCTACACGGTCAACGAGCTGCTGCAGCGCACCTACGGGTTCAGCGGCTACACCACCTCCGACTGTGGCGCGGTCACTGACGTCTACGCCAGCGGCAGCCACGACTGGGCGCCGCCCGGCTGGACGACCGACGGGACCACGTGGACGAACACCGCCACCGGCACGCAGGTGTCCGCCGCGGCCGGCGCGCAGGCGTACGCGGTGCGCGCGGGTACCGATCTGAACTGCACAGGCACGGAGTACACGCTGGCGAATATCCAGGCCGCGATCAACGCGGGGATCCTGTCTGAAGGCGTGATCGACAACGCTCTGGTGCAGTTGTTCACAGTGCGGATGGAGACCGGCGAGTTCGACCCGCCCAGCCAGGTCGCCTACACCAGCATCACCAAGAGCGTGATCCAGGACCCGGCGCACCAGGCGCTCGCGGAGCAGGTCGCCGCCGACGATCTGGTGCTGCTGAAGAACGACGATGTGGCCGGGTCAGGCGCGCCACTGCTGCCCGCGGATCCGTCGAAGCTGAACAGCGTGGTCATCGTGGGCAACCACGGGAATCAGGTCGAGCTCGGCGACTACTCCGGTGCCCCTACTTTCACGGTGAACCCAGTGCAGGGCATCAGTGCCGCGGTGAAGGCCGCCAACCCTAACGCGACCATTACGTTCGCCTCCTGCGGTACCTCCACCACCGCCACCAGCCCGGCCTCGTGCTCGGCGCAGACCATGGCCGCGATCCAGAACGCCGGCCTCGTTATCGTCGAGGTCGGCACCGACACCAACATCGCCACGGAAGGCAAGGACCGCACCACGCTCGCGATGCCGGGCAACTACGACTCGCTGATTAGCCAGGTCCACGCCGCTGGCAACCCCAATACGGTGCTCTACATCCAGTCCGACGGGCCGGTCGACATCTCCGATGTCCAGGGCGACTTCCCGGCGATCCTGTTCAGCGGGTACAACGGCCAGGCTCAGGGCACCGCGCTGGCGCAGGTACTGTTCGGCCAGGTGAACCCGGCCGGGCACCTGGACTTCACCTGGTACGCCGACGATTCGCAGCTGCCGCCGATGCTGAACTACGGGCTCACCCCGTCGGAGACGGGCGGGCTGGGACGCACCTACATGTACTTCACCCAGACGCCGACCTACCCGTTCGGCTACGGGCTGTCCTACGCGACGTTCAGCTACTCGCACATCAACATCACGTCCAGGACCGTGGACGCCAACGCCACCGTGCCGGTCAGCTTCCAGGTCACCAACACGGGCACCGTCCCCGGCGCCACGGTGGCGCAGCTGTACGTGGCGCCTCAGTTCACCGTGTCCGGTGCAGAGCTGCCGCAAGAGCAGCTGGCGGGATTCCAGCGAACCGCCGTGCTAGCGCCCGGGCAGACCCAGGACATCACCCTGGAGGTGAAGCTCTCCGATCTCAGCCAGTGGGACGAGAACTCCCTCAAGCAGGTGGTCTACGACGGTCCATACCAGTTCAGGGTCGGCCCGGACTCGGCGACCGTCGCGGGCTCCGGCATCGTCACCGTGAAAGGCTCGGTCGCCGAGAGCGTCCAGTACGTCACGGTTCAGCCGGACCAGGTGATCTTCACTCCGGGCCAGACCCTCGACCTCACCGGCGCGAACCCGTGGATCGCCCCGGACACGAACTCCTCGCTGGAGCAGCCGCACGCCGTCGCGGACAACATCGTCGAGGCCGTCAACAACGACCAGTCGTTCGTGGACCTGTCCAAGGCCCAGGTGAGCTACGCGAGCAGTGACCCGGCCGTCGCCACCGTCAGCAGCACGGGCATGCTGACCGCTGTCGGGCACGGAACGGCGACGATCAGCGTCACCGTCAACGGAGTCACCGGCACGACCCCGATCGTCGTGCAGCAGCCCTTCACGCTTAACGCGCCGAACGTTGTGACCGCCGGCTCGACAGCCACGATCACGACCGCGGTTCCCGACCACAGCAGTCAGCAGCTGAGCAACGTCAGCGTCATGCTGGAGGTGCCGAGCGGATGGACCGCGACGGCGACTTCGCCGTCCTCTTTCGCGACCGTGGCGCCTGGCCAGACCGCGCAGACTACCTGGGCTGTCACGGTTCCCGGCAACGCCGAGCCCGCGAATTACCAGCTCACGGCTGACGCCAGCTACACCGACCCCAACGGTCCCGGCAGCGCTACCGCGCTAGGCCAGGTCTCCGTGCCCTATGCATCGCTGGCCGATGCGTTCAACAACCCCGGCATCACCGACGACGCCAACCCGACGGCAGGCAACCTGGACGGCGCCGGGCGCAGCTACTCGGCCGAGGCCCTCGCCGCGGTGGGGCTCTCGGCGGGCGGCACGATCACCCACGACGGACTGACCTTCACCTGGCCGGGCGGCCAGCCGGCCACCCCGGACAACGTGGTCGCGGGCGGCCAGACGATCGCAGTCTCAGGTTCCGGGTCGACGCTGGGTTTCCTCGGCGCGGCCAACAACGGCACCGCCACCGGCACGGGCACCATCATCTACACCGACGGCAGCAGCCAGCCGTTCACCCTGTCGCTGGCCGACTGGTGGGCGAACGCGGCGGCCGGCGGCGGTGACATCGTGGCCACTATGCCCACCATCAACAATCAGAGCGGCACCGACATCAGCCGGATTGTCAGTGTCTACTACGCCTCTGTGGCGCTGCAGCCGGGCAAGACGGTCGCCTATGTCACACTGCCCGACATCAGCCTGGGGGTAGCTAATGGCCAGGGCGCGATGCACATCTTCGCCGTGAGCGTGGGCTGACGCCGCGACACGCACCCGACGGCGAACTGGTCCCCAGATGGCTCCGGCTCCGCCGCCCACGTCCCATTCCGGCCTGCCTACTGCCCGGAGATCTGAGACCGTTGACCCCGTCGGCCGTCGCGGGTCAGACTGACTACAAACGTTTGCGATGAGCTGCTGTCACGGGGCTGAGGTGTCCTGTGACCGCAGCTCGTCCAGGGTAGGAGGAACGCCATGCCCATGGTCCGTCGGGCAAGCCAGCTCGAACGTCACAGCGGACCCGGCTGGCACAGCCAGGCCTGGGCGGGTGCCGCCGTCTTCGGCACCGCGGTCCCGATGCGGGCCGACCGGCACCGGGTCGAGCCCGGGTCCGGCAGCCCGTGCTTGCCCCTCGATGGCCAGGAGGCCTTCGGGTACGTGATCGCGGGCACCGGCACCGCTCGCGCGGGCGACGAAACCTTCCCGCTGGCCGAGGAGAGCGTGCTGTGGCTGGCGGGCTGCACGGGCCTGGAACTGCAGGCCGGGCCGGACGGCCTGGACGTGCTGGTGGCCCAGTCGCAGTCCGGCGACGCCGCTGCCTCCGGCCCGCTGTGCAAGGTGCTGGCGGCTGCCGAACTGCCGCACCTGGTGTCCACGCGCGACACCCGCGACCGGCTCGACCTGATCACCGAGGAGGTGCCCGTCGGCGCCACTCTGCTGCGGGCGGACCGGATCGCCTACCACCCTGGCGACACCGCCGCCGCGCACTATCACACTGACTGCCACCATGTGTTCTGCGTGCTGGCCGGGTCCGGGCTGCTGTACAGCGGCGAAGTGTCCTGTCGGCTGACCGGCGGCGACAGCGCCCTGGTCGGCCCGGGGGAGGAGCACTGGTTCGAGAACGACCAGGGCGAGAACTTCTCGTTCGTGGAGTTCTGGGCCCCGCCGCCGACCGAAACCATCTGGACAGTAACCGGGGACCGCTGCACCTGGGCGCCCGCACACTGACTTCCAACGGAGGTGCCGGCGAGGCCTCAGGGCTGGCGGCCTTGGCGGCGATGCGCGAGCAGTGGTGGTGCGAGGCAGGATCGTCTGCCAACAATGGTGGCGACAGCTACCGCCGCCGCGGCATGAGCGAGCTTGCCGGAGGGCACATGCTTGGAGCATTTCTGACCGGCAGCGGTCTGGCGTTCCTGGCAGTTCAGATCCTGATGATCGTCAGGCGCGAACCCGAGCTGTCTGGGCTGGCCTTCGGTATGTGTCAGGCCTGCCTCCTGGCTGCTGGCATCGTCAGTCGCTTCTACCCGACGATCACCCTCGGGGCGTGCGGATTGGCCTGTGCATTCATCTGGTGGGGCGGCCCGCGTCGGCGAAGGCGGGTGAGGAGAATCCTGGGGGATAAGTCCAGGCAGCTTCGGGATGGGCTGGTGCGGCGACTGCATCAGCGGCGGGTCGTCCGGCCTGGCTGGTCGCTGTCACCGTGACTACTTGAGCAGCCCCGCGCTGCCGGCGACGACAGGCAGAGGCCGGTTCCGAGGAAGGAACCGGCCTCTGTTCTCGCTCTCATAGGTAGTCGGTTCTAGTTGCCGGCGGTCCAGATGTCGTTGACAGGGTCGGCGTAGTAGTCGTTGGCGGTGAGGCTGGGCAGGTTGAGCGCTGCCTCGATGGTCCGCGTCAGGCTGTAGAGCGTGTAGCGGTGAGAGGATGTGGAGCCCGCCTGGACCGTCCCTTGGGAACCGAGGATTATGGTCGGGATTTTCTGCAGGTTGGCCTGACCGTCAGCGGCGTCCTCGTCCCAGGTGATGATGAGCAGGGAGCGCTGCTGGGTCCAGGCGGGGGAGTTGAAGATCTCGGGAAGTGTCTGCGATAGCCAGGTGTCGCCGGCTGCGATGCCGCAGCCTTCCATGTCGTCGCAGTCGTTGGCGCTGAACCAGGAGAACTGCGGCGTGGTGTTCGCGGACTTGAGGTCGACCGCCATCTGCGGCAGCGGCTGCTCGTGCTCCTGGCAGGTTGCCTGGTTGTCGGCGACGTCCTTGAAGTTGTGGAACGGGGTGTCGTCGATCGTGTAGGTGTCCTGGGAGCCCAGGTCGCAAGGCCCATTGGCACTTTGCATGTAGGTGCGCCAGGTACCGCCGGCGTTGCTGACCAGGTCGCCGATCTGCTGGACGGGGTTCCCGGCGGTCTGGGTGTTGCCGGTCTGGTCGGCCATGGTCCCGGCGGCGAGCGCGGTGTAGTTCTCGTCGCTGGGATGGGACAGCGCGTACATATTGGTCAGGTTCGCGCCCTGCGAGAGCAGGCTGTTGAGGTAGGGGGCCTGTGCGGTGTTGCCGATAATGTCGGCGTAGTCCTCGTTCTCCATCATGACCACGAACACGTGGTCAAAGTGGGGCACCTGCGATGCTGGTTGCGCTGGCAGCGCTGGCGCGGGCACCGCGGGATCAGAGATGGTGAACGAGAGGTTGTCGGCATAGCCCTGGCCGTGCCCGTTGCGGTTGGCCGGGTGGTTGCCGCTGACGGTCAGCACGACCTGCACGCTCATCGTGTTTTTCGGCAGCGTGCCGGTGGCGTCCTCGGGCAGGAACTCGGTGGTGTCGTCGCGCATGGCTGGCGTGACGGGGCCGAGCGTCGCTGTTCCCAGCGAGTCGCCGCTGGCGTCCAGGAACGTTGCGGTGACGGTTGCGGTGTCGGTCACCGAACCGGTCCCGCCGAGCCAGCCCGACAGGTCGTAGCTGACGTTGCCCTGGTTGATGGCACCTTCGGCCTTCGACACGTCGATGGTCTGGGTCGCGGTGCTGATCCCGCCGCCGCCACCGCCGAAGAAGTTGCTGCCGCGGTCAGCCGGGCCTGGCGTGCTGGGGGTCGGCCAGC
>Ga0123356_10001089_pt1 | contig 30091 bp, 27 predicted proteins | sample TergutEmb28metaG_2_FD_92546 | JGI IMG/M metagenome (GOLD analysis project Ga0123356, IMG submission 92546) | Embiratermes neotenicus P3 segment gut microbial communities from Petit-Saut dam, French Guiana - Emb289 P3 | ecosystem: Host-associated > Arthropoda: Insects > Digestive system > Gut ...
TGCACAGTGGTCGATAATGCGCTTTGCGTTAAAAGCACTATCCAGTTTTGAACACTCTGTTCTTAATGCGACCAGATTGTGTCCCCATGGTTGCAGATTGTTATTATAAAGAAAAGCCTTAAGTGCTTTCTCTACTGCTTGTTGACAATGGTAAAGTACCTGCTCATGCGGTCGTTGTCTTGGGTTTTGAATCATTCCCAGAAGGCTGTCAATCACAATAAAATCGCGCTGTGCTGAATTCATCCAGTCTTTGCAATCATCATTAACCATACAATAAAACCCCCGTGTTCTTAATAGTATTCTGTATAGTCAGGTTTTCCGCAGCCTCATAAAAAGTGGTCTTCCGATTAACCAAGATATCTAATGGAACATCCGTGTGTGCGAGTCCTTTATAAAACTGCACAGCCATTTTCCCAGTGTTTTTTGCATCATCCACTATGACCATTAAATCAATATCGCTACGCTCGTGTGTAGCACCATTGGCGCAAGAGCCAAAAAGGTAGATTTGCAATACACCATCTTGTTTAGAAATAAATTCAATATATTTATCTAACGCACTCTTAATTGAATCCGTCATAGCTTCCTGCTTTCTACTTTCCATAATAAAAAGCCCTTGCAGGATTATAATCCAACAAGGACTTTCTCCCTGGTCGGAGTGCGGGGACTTGAACCCCGGGCCTCTTGACCCCCAGTCAAGCACGCTACCAACTGCGCCACACCCCGATGTGAAATGTATTTTAGCATAGAGTTTTATGTTTTACAAGCAAAATACTCGGATGCCGTTTTACAGTCTATGGTTATTTGTTCTTTTAATTCATCGACATTATTAAACTTGATTTCAGGACGCAATCGTTTGTAAAATTCTATCCGGACTCGATGTCCGTAGAGATTTCGCTGGAAATCTATTATATGTGTTTCTGCGGTTATATTCTCAGAGTCATCGACTGTCGGGCGGATGCCTATGTTTGTGACGCTGATTTTTTCTACTCCGTCATCGAGGTGTGATTTTGTTGCGTATACACCAAATGCCGGGACAAGAACGCCGGGGGCGAAGCGCATGTTTATTGTTGGAGCGTCAAGGGTTCTGCCGAGTTTGTAACCGTAGCGGACAACGTCTGTCAGGACATGCGGGTGACCCAGGAAAGCGTTGGCGCGTTCCATGTCGCCTTCTTTTAATAATTCGCGGATATAAGTCGAGCTGCTGACTATGCCGTCGTATGAAATGTTGGGGATTATATCGCATCCAATGCCGATCTCGTCGCATTTTTCTTTAAGCAGCATACTGTTTCCTGTTGCACCAAAGCCGAACTTGAAGTTGTTTCCTGCAACAAGATGTCTGGCTCCAAACTCTTCGACGAGATGATCTATGAATTTGCTCCAGGACATTGAAACCGTAGCTCTGTCAAAGTGAAGGAAAATGATGTCTTCTATACCGAACACCCGGCGAAGAAGTCCTGCACGATCTTCGGGAGAGTTTATAAGCGGGACTACTCTTCCGTCAACAAGGCAACGTGGATGTGAGTCGAAAGTGATAACAGAAGGTACGAGTCCGGTTTTATCACCGATCTCAAGAACCCGCTTCATAAGAGCGGTATGACCGATATGTATACCGTCAAAATATCCGAGTGCTATAACACGTTTTTTTTGTATCATTTTCTTGCACCTCTTAAACTTCAAAGAAGCTCTTGATCGTTTTTATCTTATTGTTATTCACATCGCCAAGAAGGAGAAATTCGCCATCCGGAGCGTATACTCTGTACCTGCCGTTTTCGGTGCTTTTTTGTGTATTGCACATAGCACCGTTTTTTGCATTTTTAACTTCCGGTGCACTTATCGATATGGAAGGATGATCGGCGAATATGCTGTCGATCGGGAGCAAAACAGAGCTGACCGAATCGGTCAGAATCATTGATAATACATCGTCAAGAGTGTGTGACATGTCGATAGTATATACTCCGGCTCTTGTGCGGCGAAGTGCTGAGAGTGTGCCGCCGCAACCGAGAGCAGAGCCTATATCATGACAGAGGGTTCGTATATATGTGCCCTTTGAACACACCACACGAAGGGTGTGTGTGTTTATTAATTCCAATTCAGAAATATAAATATCTCTTGGTTCTCTTGGGATTTCTATGCCTTTTCGTGCCAGTTCATACAGTTTTTGTCCGTCTTTTTTTATTGCGGAGTACATTGGGGGGATTTGCTTTTGCGGTCCTGTGAAGTTTGGTAGGATCTTTTTTAAATCTTCTTCTGTTACGGTGGATTCTTTTTCGTTGAGGATGTTGCCTGTTATGTCCTGCGTATCAGTTACGATACCCAACTGTAATCCGGCGAGGTATTCTTTTTCCGCGTTTTCGCAGAATTCCGCGGCTCTTGTTGCGCGTCCAATGAAAACAGGCAACACTCCTGTTGCCATTGGATCCAGTGTCCCGCCGTGTCCGATGCGTTTTTGCTTCAGAGCGCCGCGCAGCTTGGCTATCACATCATGGGATGTCCATCCTGCGGGTTTATCGATGATTATTATCCCGTTGATCAACTGCACCTACTCCGATTCATATGTTGTATCTTACATCTGCTCTTTTACAACTTCATGCAGTGCTTCTTTGATCTCTCCGATAGTTTTTCCGATCGTAAAGCCTGCTGCCAGCTTATGTCCGCCGCCGCCGAAGTGAGCGCAAACTGTTTGTGCATCATATGGAGCTTTTGTTCTTACCGAGACCTTACAATCATGCGGAGATGATAACTCGCGTATCGTTATGCCGATACAAACACCTTCGATAGAGCCGGGTAAAGCTGCTATATCGTCAAGATCATCCTCGTCGGCTCCGGATGTTTCCAGCATTTCCAGTGTTATCGACGCAATAGCTACTCTATCATCGAAGCTGTATTCCAATCCTGAGGTCAACATTCCTTCAATACTTATACGTCCATGTGTTTTTGTTCTGAAGAGCAGCTTGTTCAGTTCTTTATTTGGTGCGCCTGCTTCTACGAGTAATGATGCGACATACAATGTATTGGCTGTGGTATTTCCAAAAGAAAAACAACCGGTATCGGTTGATAATGCGACATATAGCCGCTCGGCTGTTGCACTGCTGATGCTGCCGGTCATTGTCATGAGTATTTCAAAGATTATCTCGCCGCATGAAGCTTTTTCATCTTCAAGACATACCTGTCCGGCATACATTGTGTTTGATTTGTGATGGTCGATGCATAGTGTTACGGAATCTTTGTATTCCTCAGCGTTATTCGGAAAAAGTTGAGTCGAAGCTGTATCAACGGCTATTATATGATCTGCCTTAAAATCGTCGGGGGGATAAAATTGCTCGACAAATCTTTCATATCGTGGTGTTGTTTCCGGGTTAAACAGCAGATATGCGGTTTTTCCTTGTTCCCGCAATCCTTGTGCAAGTGCACCGGAAGAGCCGAGTGTGTCGCCGTCCGGTCTTCTGTGTGTAAGGATCAGGAAGTTGTCATTCTCTTTGAGCCAGTTTGCAACTTCAGATACTGTAAGCATTTTACTCATTTGATCCCTCCTCAGAGATGGTTCCCTCCTCAGAGATGGATCCCTCCTCAGAGATAACATCTTCGTCATTTTGCGTGATTTCGAGGTTGTTTAAGATCGTTGTTATGTTAGCTCCGCGTTCTAGTGATTTATCGAGTTCGAAATGAAGCTGCGGTGTATGACGCAGGCTTAGTGCACGGCCGAGCTCATAACGAAGATGCCCGGATGCTGATTTGAGTCCCTTCATAAAATCAGATTTTGACTTTAGATCATAAACACTGAGATAAACCTTTGCCTGATTAAGATCAGTGGTCGTATCGACTGCTGTGATACTTATCATCCCCTGATTGATACGAGGATCCTTGATATCACGAAGGAGTACTGATAATTCGCGTTGAATGTCTTCATTTATCCTAAATATTGATTTAGACATTTTAACCTGCCTCACTATTGATTTAAAGAACTTTAGTTCTTTCGGAGCGTTATCTATAACGCTCAGTCGTGCGGTATTTCTTCCATTGCGAAGCATTCTATAATATCGCCAAGCTTGACATCGTCGAATTTCTCCAGCGCTATGCCACATTCGTAGTTTGTAGCAACCTCTCTTACGTCGTCTTTGAAACGGCGCAACGAGGCTATTTCACCTTCATGGATCACGATGCCGTCTCTGACGACCCGCGCAGATGCGTTCCGCAGGATCTTGCCGCTTTGTACATAACTGCCGCAAATCGTTCCAATGGCTGATGATTTGTAAAGTTCTCTGACTTCTGCGTGTCCGTATACGACTTCGTGGAATTTAGGTGCGAGCATTCCCTTCATTGCCAGTTCTATTTCATTGATACAATCGTAAATAACGCGGTACATACGCATATCTACGTTATTGCGGAGGGCGCTGTCGTTTGCTGCATTATCAGGTCGTACGTTAAAGCCTACGATTATTGCGCCGCTTGTTGAGGCAAGCATAATGTCAGATTCATTGATCGCACCTACTCCTGAATGGATCACCCGGACTCGTACCTCTTCATTTGTGATTTTTTCAAGAGATGCTTTTATTGCTTCCGCACTGCCTTGAACATCTGCCTTTACGATGATATTAAGGTCTTTCAACTCACCCTGCTGGATCCTGGAGAAAAGATCTTCCAGAGATACTTTGACAGTGGTTGAAGACACACCTCTTTTTTCTGTCTTGCGCTGATCTGCCAGCTCTTTTGCCATGCGTTCATCAGTTACGACATTAAACATATCTCCTGCGCCGGGGACTTCTGACATACCGGATATTTCAACGGGCACAGAGGGACCTGCCGATTCTATGCGTTCACCCGAGTCAGTCATCATGACGCGCACATTACCGACTGCCGTTCCTGCGATGATCGTATCACCTTGTTTTAATGTACCGTTTTGAACCAGGACAGTCATCAGCGGACCGCGTCCTTTATCAAGTCTTGCTTCGATGACTGTTCCGCGCGCAAGACGGTTCGGATTGGCGCGCAGTTCTCCCATTTCTGCAGTCAGGATTATCATTTCGAGCAGATGGTCTATGCCCTCACCTGATTTTGCAGATATCTCGCAAACGACTGTTTCGCCGCCCCATTCTTCGGGGACAAGCTCATATTCTGTGAGCTGCTGTTTTATTTTGTCAGGGTTCGCCCCCACTTTGTCTATTTTATTTATTGCAACTATAATGGGTATTTCTGCTGCTCTTGCATGGTTTATCGACTCGATGGTCTGCGGCATTATACCGTCATCTGCTGCTACGGTCAGGATCGCTATATCTGTTACACTTGCACCGCGTGCACGCATTGCTGTGAATGCTTCGTGTCCGGGGGTGTCGAGGAAGGTTATCGGGTTGCCGTGGATCGAGGTTTGATAAGCTCCGATATGTTGTGTGATACCGCCTGCTTCTCCGGTTGCAACACTTTCCTTTCGGATCCTGTCAAGCAGTGATGTTTTACCATGGTCGACATGACCCATGACTACCACAACAGGTGCGCGTGCTACGAGATCCTCATCGGTATCGACACTATCGTCTATAAGACGTTCTTCGATCGTTACAACGACCTCCATTTCGACCTTACATCCAAGTTCGATGGCTACAAGTGCTGCTGTGTCGTGGTCGATGATATCTGAAACGGATGCCATTACTCCCATTTTTATGAGCTGGCGTACGACTTCTGTTCCTGTTTTTTTCATACGTGTAGCGAGCTCGCCAACACTTATCTCATCAGGTATCATTACCTTGAGCGGGGCTTTTTTTGCAACCTCCAGCTGCAGACGCTGCATCCTGTCGCGTTCTTCCTGTCGTCTTTTTGCGCCATGCGCTATCGTTTGCTGCGGTGTGCGTCCTTTTCTGACTATTTTTTCCTTGCCTCTGCTCATCCGCTCTGCGCGTTCCGGCACAAGATTGTCAAGCCGTTCATCGTACTTTGACATGTTTATAGTTGCGCCCGAAGTGTCAACGACACGTTTTTGCGGAGTTTTGTGCGGCATAAACGGTTTGTCGACTTTCTTCTGAGGTTTGCGGGCTGCTTCGGCGGCTGCTGTATCAGGAGGTGTTACACCGGGTTGTGCTCCTGCTTGCTTACCGGATTCCGCTTCCGGTTTTTCCGGAGTTTTCTCTGTATCTTTTTTTGCTGCAGGTGCTTCGACCGGTACAGCTGTGATAAACACTTCTTCAATGCTTCCGATCTGGTTATTGATGGTCAGATATTCAAAGATGATATCCAACTCCTGGACAGAGAGAATGTGCATGTGGTTTTTAGGAGTCGTTGCATATTTTGTGAGGATTTCATTGATCTTTTTTGTAGGTATCTTAAAATCTTTTGCGACTTCATGGACTCTGTATTTAAACATGGTACTCATTATGCATCACTCTCCTTTGCTTCATTCAATCTTTTTATAAATCCGTCTGCCAGCCCTTTATCAAGGAATGCTATCGTCCCGGGTGAGCCTCGTCCGGCGGTGCTTCCAAGCTCAAACATTGTAAACGGTACTGCTGTGTATTCTACTCCGTTTGCTTCTGCATTTGCTTTGGCTCTTCGTATCGAACCTTCTGAAGCATCACTTGCTGTTATTATCAGCACTGCTTCACCTCGTCGTGCGGTTTTTGACACCGCATCACCTCCGACAGCAAGCTTGCCTGCTTTTTTCGCCATTCCCAGAAGGGCTAAACTACGATCCATTCATTTCTCCTGTTGATTTTGAAGTTCTTCGAATAATTCTTTTGGTATTTGTGTTTTGAACGCTCTTGCGAATGCATTGGATTTAACGATCCGTTTTAAGCAATTTGCATCAGGGCAAACATAAGCACCGCGTCCCGGTTTTTTTCCTGTAAAATCCAGTGATACTTCACCTTCCGGTGATTTGACCACACGGGTCAGCTCTTTTTTTGGCTTCATCTCACGACAACCAAGACACATTCTCATTGGAATCTTTTTATTCATCTGAGTTCTCCAAAGCCATTTTTTCTGCATTGTGCATTCTTGATTTTTAATTGATCTACGCTTGACTTTCAGGTTTGATATCGATCTTGTATCCTGTCAGTCTGGCTGCAAGGCGGACGTTCTGCCCTTCTTTGCCGATCGCCAATGAGAGTTGACTGTCCGGTACGATAACACGGCAGGATTTGCCGTCTTCATGCATTTGAACTTCAACGACTTCCGATGGTGCAAGGGCTGAGGCGATATACTCTGTCGGGTCGTCGCTGTATCTTACGATGTCGATCTTCTCGCCGCCGAGTTCATTAACGATCGTATTTACACGAGCGCCTTTTGAGCCTACACATGCGCCGATCGGTTCAACATCGGGGTCGTTTGATTCGACAGATATTTTTGTCCGGTTGCCTGCTTCGCGGGCTATGCTTTTGATTTCGACGATGCCTTCGTGGATCTCGGGTACTTCAAGCTCAAACAAGCGCTTAACGAGACCGGGATGTGTTCGTGAAATGAGTATTTGCGGACCGCGTGTGGATTTTTTGACTTCAATGACATATACTTTTATCCTGTCTCCGTCGCGAAGCGGTTCGTTCGGGATACGCTCTCCGTGTGAGAGCATTGCCTCCGTATGCTCGGAGCTTGAACCTATTTGTATTGAAACTCCTCCGGTGCGCGGATCTACTCTTGTTACGACACCGGTCAGGATCTCATGTTCTTTTGATGTGAATTCGTCGTAAACGATGTTTCTTTCTGCTTCACGGATCCCTTGTATGATGACCTGTTTTGCTGCCTGTGCTGCTATGCGGCCGAACCTGCTTGTGTCTACCGGCTCGTTTATCAGGTCTCCGATTTGAGCACTTTTCTTTATCTTTTTTGCCTGATCGAGGGAGTATTGTGTGTTTGCGTTTTCAACTTCCTCAACGACTTCGCGCTGCATGTACATTTCCACGGTCTTCTCCACCGGATCTAAAGACACACGTGCGCACTCAGAGCAATGCGGATAGTCTTTTTTAAGAGCAGCTAAAAGTGCCTGCTCTATCTTCTCAAGCATGTATGATTGAGGTATGCCCTTCTCCTTCTCAATATCAGATATGGCCGAGAAAAACTCTGCATTCATAAAGCACAACTCCTATCTGTAATGAGATTTTTCTCTGGGAAAAACTCTGCATTCATAAAGCACAACTCCTATCTGTAATGAGATTTTTCTCTGGAAAAAACTCTGCATTCATAATAAAAAACTCCTTGTAAAAATGTCGGTATCATATTTGCAGAAAAAAGAGTGGGAGATCCCACTCGTCGGATCCGCTTGCGTTTGGAATGTTAAAGCTTGATAACAAACTATAACTTAGTCAAAACACCGCGCTGCGACAGAAAAGTACTGTCACCTCGGGTATAGTAACATGCTTTTCCAGTAATTGCAAGCTTTTTGTGTATATTTATATTTCGTTTCATTTTTGTTGTAAAAAAGCTTTAATCTTGTTATAATTTACTTTCCACTTTAAGAGAGAGAAGGCGTGCATATGAGAAGTAAGAAATTGCCGAGATTTCTCCAGCCGAATGTGCGGCTTTATTTCTTGCTGCTTATAATTTTTGCTGTTGCAACATTCTTCTTCGGTGATTACGGCAGAATACTTGCAGGTATCCAGATCACTGTAATAATCCTGGCTGTTATCTATCTTCATGTGGCTACAAGAAGGCGTAACGCAAGGCTTCTAAGTTATCTTGAGTATATGTCGGACAGCATGGATCTGACTGTACGTGACACGCCGCTCCCGGTGGTCATTTACAACACTGAAACCGGGGAGCTTGTGTGGTGCAATGACCGGTTTTCCTCGATAACGGGCATTGAAGAGCCTTTTATAGAGAGGATCATCACAGACGTCATACCGGATTATAAATGGGACTGGCTGCTTGAAGGAAGAAGTGAATGTGAAGAGCCGATACAGATAAATGACAGATTTTACTGGGTCTACGGGAGTGTGGTGCTTTCTGAGCGGGAATTTGTCGCGATGACTTATTGGATCGACGTTACAGATTATACCGAGATGTGCAAAGCATATATAGACTCGCGTCTGGTGATCGCTTTGCTGACTCTCGACAACTACGACGACCTTATGAAAGGAACAAGCGCGAAGGAAAAGTCATCACTTATCTCTGATATCGATGAAAAGATCAGCACCTGGACAAGTGATAAAGACGGATATTTATGTAAGTTCGACAGAGACAGGTACCTCTTCTTGTTTGAAGAAAGATTCCTTGATTCTGTAGTTAAAGATAATTTCTCTATACTTGGACTTGTAAGCACTTGTGTGGGTGCAGGCGGCGTACAAGCGACCTTGAGTATCGGCATAGGAAAAGACGGAAGCTCTCCGCAGGAGAATTACAGGTTTGCAAATCTCGGTATAGAAATGGCGCTCAGCCGCGGCGGAAATCAAGCTGTCGTAAGAAACAGATATGGTTTTGAGTTTTACGGCGGACGTCCGCAGCGGGTGGAAAGACGGACGAAGGTCAGAGCAAGGGTCATGGCGAGTGCATTCGGCGAACTTCTCAGTGATGCTTCAAAAGTATTTGTTATGAGCCATAAGATGGCAGACTTTGATTCTGTCGGTTCTGCTATCGGTGTTTGCAGCATGGCCCGTGCGAAAAATAAGAATGCGCGGATAGTTATCGATAAGGAAACATGTATAGCCGGGAATGCTATTGAATTGGTCATGAAATTACCGGAGTATGAGGATACATTCATCACTGCGCAGGAAGCGATCATATTAGCAGACAGTAAAACGCTTCTTGTTGTTACCGATACAAGCAGACCGTCAAAAGTAGAATCCGAGTCACTGCTTCTGTCATGTACCCGGATCGCTGTCATCGACCACCATCGCAGGGCTTCGGAATATATTGAAAACGCTGTATTAAACTTCCATGAGCCTTATGCGTCTTCAACATCCGAAATGATAACAGAGATGATGCAGTATCTTGTAGATAAAGACGGGATCTACCGGGAGGAAGCCGAAGCACTGCTCGCCGGTATTGTTCTCGATACAAAAGGATTTACTATCAATACAAGCAGCAGTACCTTCGATACTGCAGCTTACTTAAAAAGAGCAGGTGCGGACGTCGCAGCAGTCAAACAGTTACTGCAGTCGGACATGCAGATCGCAACAGGCAGATATGAGCTTATGCGTCAGGCAAAAATATATAAAGACGGTATCGCGCTGGCATTCAGCGACCTTTATCAGAGCAGGATAAGCATCGCACAGGCAGCGGACGAGTTGCTCGGGATCAAGGGCATCCATACGGCTTTTGTGGTAGCGAAGGACGTTGATATCGTTTATGTATCCGGTCGCAGTATCGGTAATATCAATGTCCAGGTGATCCTTGAAACGCTTGGCGGCGGCGGGAGTCAGGCGACTGCAGGTCTGCAGGTCACAGATAAAAGTGTTTCAGAGGTAGTTGCAGAGCTAAAGAAAGCTATTGATGTTTATCTGAAAAAGAACAGATAGGATAAGAGGGGGGAGAATATGAAGGTTATACTGCAGCAAGATGTTAAGGGTAAGGGCAAGAAGGGTGAGCTTGTCAATGTTTCTGACGGGTATGCCCGGAATTTTCTTTTGCCCAGAAAACTGGCGGTGCATGCTACAGATGAAAATCTGACTGTTATGAAGCAGCAGGAAAAAGCGAAACAGAAAAAAATGGAGTTTGACAAGGCAAAAGCAAACGAGATTGCTTCAAAGCTTACCGAGGTCATAGTGAAGATATCGGCGCGCGGCAGCGGAGACAGTGCTTCTCAGGGTGAAAGAAGCGGAGGCAAACTGTTCGGCTCAGTCACAACAAAAGAGATATCGGAAGAACTGCAGAAACAGCACGGTATAGAAATCGATAAGAATAAAATAATCCAGGATGAGCCTATAAAATCATTCGGGTCGCACGAGGTAAAATGCAAACTGGGTTTTGAAATTACAGGGATCATAAATGTGCTTGTGATCGAAGGCAAATCCTGAGAAATACCAAATAAACACCCCGAATCTGCACAGTACGCAGATCGAATAGTTGTGGCTTGCAAATTATAGTTTTATACATGGAGTTAGCGTGAAGGAACATAAATATTCAAAAAGGGTTGGCGCGTAACCCCATTCTTTGATGTCTATTTGTGTCAAAATTTTGGAAATGGGGTTTATTATGGATGATTTTTTAGGAAGACAAACGCCGCACAGTTCTGAGGCGGAGCAGGCGGTTCTGGGGTCGATGCTTATTGATTCGCGTTGTGCCGGTGATGTTATCGGGATCGTAAAAGCCGATGATTTTTATTCGACAATAAACAGGAATATTTTTGAGACGATATATTCAATGTTCAGCTTCGCAAAACCTATCGACCCTGTTACGGTTCTTGAGAAAATGCGTGTGGACGGAGTATGGACGGATGATACTCCGGGATATATCCGTGACCTTATGCTGATAACCCCGACAGCGGCGAATGCGATCGAGTATGCGTGGATCGTTAAGGATAAAGCATTGCTTCGCGGTGTTGCCGATGCGGGCGGAGCGATCGCCGAGATGGCGATCTCGGGAGAAGCGGGAGCGCTGAATATCCTTGAAGCTTCTGAAAAGCGTATATATGCACTGCGTCAGGACAGAAACAGGGCATCGCTCGAAGAAATATCAACAATAATGATCGATGTTTATAAACAGATAAGCGACGCAGCTAAAGCTGACATCGGAATACCCGGTCTTGCAACAGGGTTTGTGGATCTTGACAGGATCATCATGGGCTTGAATAAATCCGATCTTATATTGATCGCATCAAGACCCGGTATGGGTAAAACAAGTATTGCCCTTAATATGGCATTGCATGCCGCAAGAAGATCGGGCAGGCAGGTAGCTGTTTTCTCGCTTGAAATGTCCCGCGAGCAGCTGGCAATGCGGCTTTTATCCGCATCTGCATATATTGACGGCAAAAGACTTCATACCGGAAGATTAAATGATTCGGAATGGCAGCGTCTCGCAGAAGCGGCAAAACTCATAAGCGAAGCAAAGCTGTTGATAAATGACGACGCATCATTGACTGTAACAGAAATGAACGCGCAATGCCGGCGTTTGACAAATCTCGGGCTCGTTGTGATCGACTACATGCAGCTTATGTCCGCTGCAACCAACGACAGGGGATACAGAGGCGAAAACAGAGTGCAGATAGTCACAGAGATCAGCCGGACGATGAAGGTCATGGCAAAAGAGTTGAATGTCCCGATAATCTGCCTCTCGCAGCTGAACCGCGACAACGAAAAACGGGCAAAAAGCGATAGAAGACCGCAGTTGAGCGACCTCCGTGAATCAGGCTCGATAGAACAGGACGCAGATATCGTCATGGGTCTCTACAGAGACGATTATTATAATGAAGAATCGGAAACACCAAATATTGCAGAGTGTATAATCCTGAAAAACCGCAGAGGTGAAACAGGAACAGTGTACCTGCGATGGGATCCTGAGTTTACGAATTTCTCATCACTGGACAGACTTCACGATGATTAGTATAGGAGTTACAACCGTTGTCGAAACTAATTCGCAAGGTATTGGATCATATCGATGAATATGAGATGCTGCAGGAGTCAGGGCTTGTTCTGATATGTGTGTCAGGAGGCGCTGATTCAATGTGTTTGCTTGAAGTGATGCGCCATATGTCATATGAGATGGGATTTGACATAGCAGCCGCACACTACAACCATGAGCTGCGCGGTGAAGAATCCGATCGTGATGAAACGTTCGTAATGGAGATATGTGAAGAGCACGGTATCCCGTTTTATTCCGGCAGAGGTGATGTGGCGGTCTTTGCAAAAAAGCGCGGGCTTAGTATCGAAGAAGCTGCACGTGATATGAGATACGAGTTTTTTTACGACACAGCAGAGCTTGCCGGAGCCGACCGGATCGCTACAGCTCATACAATGGATGATAATGCCGAGACGATCATAATCAATCTTGCACGCGGAGCGGGTGCAAACGGCATGTCAGGTATCCCGCCGGTGAGAGATAATGTGATCCGCCCTCTTTTGCGCGTTGCAAGAGACGAGGTCATGGCATTTATAGAAGAACGCGGAATATCCTATGTCGATGATTCAACAAACAGGTTGGATATATACACACGAAACAAAGTCCGTCATTCGATCATCCCGTTGATAAAAGAGTTAAATCCCCGTTTTAATGAAGCGGCAAGTACGGCGGCGGAACTGTTTCGTGCCGATGAAGAGTTTATCGCGGATATCGCCGATCTTTTTATACGTGATTGTTGTATAGGCTTAACAGCTGATGCTGCAGATCTTGCAGTCCTGCCGTTTTCTGTATCGTCAAGAGTCATAAGAAAGCTGTACGGAGCCGGTCTCACCGGAGGGAACCGTCTCAGCGGAGGGAATCTATCCTTTAACCATGTAAAGGACGTGCTGTCCTTGTGTGTAAGCGATAATCCATCGGCAAGTCTGTCGCTTCCGGGAATGGTCGTTTACAGAGAATATGACCGTATTGTTTTTAATGCAAAAACGGCTGAAAGCGAAGATGAGTTCGCACCTGTTTACCCGACGGTCGGGAACAGTTTTATTATACTGGGGCTGGGTCTTAAAATTACTTGCAAATCTGTAATATACAATGATAATATGTGCGGTGCATCCGGTAATAAAGGAAACAATGTTGGATGCACGACCGAAATTAACACATCTTTTACCACTTTTGTATTCAAAAGTATTGACATTTGTGGTAAAATATCCGTCAGGTCGCGTCATGAGGGTGATTCAATAAAGATAAAAGGGCAAAGCGGCACAAAAACTTTGAAAAAACTCTTTATCGAAAAACGTATACCGGTCAGAAAAAGAAATCTGATCCCGGTCATCAGTGACGAAGAAGGCGTGCTTGGAATTTATAAGATCGGGACGGGAGACAGAGCAGTGCCGGAGCCCGGTGATCCCGCTACAATGATAATATTTGAAGAGATTTGAGAATACCGAAAGGGATGTTTATTATGAAAAACGATATCAAAGAAATTTTATTTTCTGAGGAAATGATCCAAAAAAGAGTCAAAGAGCTCGGAGAGGAGCTTTCTAAGGACTATTCCGGGAAGTCATTGCTGATCATAGGCGTGTTAAAAGGATGCTTTATGTTCCTTGCCGATCTCGCTCGTTTTATCGACCTTGAATGTGAGATAAGATTTCTTACAGCATCATCATACGGTTTTTCGTCCGTATCATCGGGTAAGGTCAACATAGACGGTGATATAGATTTTGACGTCAAAGATAAGGATGTCCTGATCCTTGAAGATATCCTTGACAGCGGGATAACACTGACAGCACTGCGGGCTTTTGTTGCAAAGCATCAACCGGCTTCGCTAAAGATATGTACATTCCTTGATAAACCCGAACGCCGTCAGTTGCCGCTGGTTGCTGATTATACAGGTTTTGAATGCCCGAATGAGTTTGTTGTAGGGTATGGGCTTGATTATGGAGAGCGGTACCGCAATTTGCCATATGTTGCATCGTTAAAGCCTGAGGTATATTCGTAAGAAGTGTATTCATATTATGATAGGAGAAGAGTAGTTGAAGCCGAGAAACAGAAGTCCGCGTGAGATAGGTTTATATATACTGATCCTGGTAATAATCCTAGGAGCGTTTTACATTATGTATCCCGGAGGTGATTCCGGAGTTACCTCTGTAGAATACTCAGAGCTGCGCCGTTTATTCATGAGTAATCAAGTCGAATCATTTACGATAAACAGCAACAACAGAGTTCGTGCAGCGCTTAAAGAAAATTACGAGGGAAGCAACAGTGCTGTAGTTACTCACGATCTGCTTGATATCGGTCTGTTCCATGCTGACTTTAGTTCAGATATAAACAGGCTGTTGATCACAAATGAAGAGTTTGAGTATAACTATGAGCCCGGGATGAGAATACCGTGGTGGGTAACACTGCTGCCCTATGTTATTCTGATAGCAATATTTTTCTTCATATGGAACTCCATGATGAACCGCTCGGGTATCGGCGGAGACAAGGGAGCGATGCGTTTCGGCAAAGCAAGGACGCGTGTGGCGAGCGATGATAAGAAAAAGGTCACATTTGCAGATGTTGCAGGAGCCGAAGAAGAAAAAGAAGAGCTGGCTGAAATCGTAGATTTCCTTAAAGGTCCGCAGAAATACATAACGATAGGCGCCCGTATACCAAAAGGCGTGCTTCTCGTCGGTCCTCCGGGAACCGGTAAAACACTTATAGCCAAGGCAGTAGCCGGTGAGGCAGGAGTTCAGTTTTTATCGATATCCGGCTCGGATTTCGTAGAGCTCTATGTTGGTGTAGGTGCATCCCGTGTTCGCGATTTGTTCGATCAGGCAAAAAAAGCAGCACCTTCGATCATATTCATTGATGAGATCGACGCTGTCGGCCGTCAGCGCGGTGCCGGTCTGGGCGGCGGGCATGATGAACGTGAGCAGACACTTAACCAGCTGCTTGTTGAAATGGACGGATTTGCAACCAACGAAGGTGTAATTATAATAGCTGCGACAAACCGCTCCGATATACTTGACAATGCATTACTCCGCCCGGGTCGTTTTGACCGTCAGGTTTACATCGGTCTGCCGGATATAAAAGGGCGTGAGGAGATCCTCAAGGTACATGCACGCGGGAAGATCCTCGGCGATGATATCAATCTTGCCGAGATCGCAAAAGGTACGATCGGCTTTACAGGTGCAGACCTTGAAAACCTTCTGAATGAAGCAGCTCTGCTTGCAGCCCGCGGGAACAAACGTTTCATTACGATGGAAGATGTTGAAGAAGCAACACTAAAAGTAATGGCGGGACCGGAAAAGAAAAGCCGCGTAACAACAGAGAAAAGCAAAAAGATAACTGCATACCACGAAGCAGGACACGCAGTGGTTTCTTACAATCTTGAGCATGTGGATCCTGTACATCTCGTTACGATCATACCACGCGGTCAGGCAGGCGGTATGACAGTTTACCGTCCTCAGGAGGATAAGGACTATACATCCAGAAGCGAAATGTTTGAACGTATAGTATCGGCACTTGGCGGACGTGTTGCCGAAAGGATTTTCCTTGATGACATATCCACGGGTGCAGCGACCGATATCCAGCATTCGACCGCCCTTGCACGTTCGATGGTCATGAGATACGGTATGAGCGATGCAATAGGGCCTATATCGTTTGACGACAGCAGCCGCTCGGTATTTATAGGTCGTGATTTCTCGCAGACAAAGAGCTATTCTGAAAAAACAGCAGCAGCTATCGATGATGAAGTAAAAGCGATATTCGATGCTGCCAACCAGATTTGCGAAGAGATCATAAATGAAAATCGCGAACTCCTGATCGCAACGGCTGAGTACCTCCTCGAGCATGAATCTATGGACGGGGAAGAATTTAAGGCTTTTTGCGAAAACGGCGGCGTGATGCCTGAAAAGAAAGCGCCGGAGTATAAATCAGAACAGACATCATTAAACAGTGATTTTCCGGAGATCCCGGATCTCAGCAGTTTCTTTGGCGATAAGGACAAATGAGAAAATTAATATATCTGCTACTTATAATATCATTAATACCACTGCTTAACGGTTGCAACAGATTTCCCAATGAAGTCAATTCTCCCGAGGATGTAGCAGGCAAAATGATCGGCGGTCTTGAAGGTACGCCTTCTCTGCGATTGGCTGATGAGCTCGGTACTGCGATAGCTTTCCATTCTGCAGCTGAGATGATGGCTGAGTTGCGTGCAGGTAATATCGATTGTGCGATAATGGAAAGAACGACTGCAATAGAGCTTGTCACAAATACAACAGGTGTCAGGATATTAAATGAACCTTTGGTCGAATACGAGCTGCGTTTTGCCGTACCGATGGAAAACAGAGGATTATTAAATGTTGTGAATCTGGCAATTGAAGAGCTTGGCAGAAACGGTACTCTAAGAGGTCTGACCAACAGATATTTCTCACGGGGGAGTTTTTCATATTCATCGCCGGCTGATATCGAACGCTCCGGTGAGTTGAAGATCGCTCTTCCGTCAGACTCACCGCCATTTTCATTCAGGAATGATGATGGCAGATTTGTTGGAATGGATGTTGATGTAGCGATCGCTGTAAGTGATATACTTGGCGTATATCTTAGAGTTATAGAACACGATGCGTGGGACCTGGTCAATGCAGTATGGCACGGCAGAGCGGATCTGGCACTCGGCTGGCACCCGGGTGAAGGTGAGGGTCTGGTGAATAAATCAGAGCCGTACGCATCTGCGGTGCATGTCATTATAGTGCGAAGGTGAGACGGGGGGATAACTTATGATAGATATTGGTTGGCTTGTTGAACACGGTCCGTGTAAAAAGTTTAAGACCGGAATGACGATCCCATGCCCGGGCGGTCCGGGTCCTTCACAAAAAGCGATGTATATATTACTTGCAGGCAGAGTTGATGTGCTTAAAAAAAGTGCTGCCGGCGGTTCTCAAGTGGTCGCATCACTGATGAAGGGTGATGTGTTTGGAGGCCGTGAGTATTTTGCCGATGCTGACGACTACACTTATATCGCAGGGATCGATTCTGTTATTTATGTTATAAACGAGGAATCATTTAATGATTTATCATGGTCCCGCCCGGAGATACTTTTTGACATACTTCGCGCCGCTTATATGCCGTTGAGGAAGACGACCGCGGCATCACGTACGCCGCAACAGGATAAAGCAGCCGCTCCCGCAGCTTCTGCCAAAGCAGCAGCTCCTGCTGCAGCACCGGCAGTAGCGGCAACTGCACAGGCATCTGCACCGGTAACGCCTGCCGCAGCAGCACCGGCAACGCCTGCCGCAGCAACACCTGCAACAGCAGCACCGGCGAACAACACGGCAGCAAAACCGCCACCAAAGCCGGCACCTGCAGCAGCGTCTGTTGCGATCACCCAATCCGGGATCTATCCGGAAGGTCATAAAAAATACCCGGGCATTGTAAGACCGGAATACTCCGCTCTTGTGTTCCCGAAGGAATATAAATGTCCGTATTGTAAGGCATTATTCAAAGATTTCAGAGTGTTTCGCTCTAAATTGTATGAGAGCACTCCGATGCGTTATGACCTTAGAAAGTTCTTTACTGATTTCCAGACAGAATGGTACGATATCCTGACTTGCCGAAGCTGTTATTTCAGTACATTCCATAATTATTTCACAGATCCGAAGCCTGTTCAAAAAGTAAAGATAGATAAGGATATCCTGACCGCAAGAACTGAGATCGTAATAGATTTTGATTCGGAAAGAGATATAGACTTTGTGTTCACAGCACATTATCTTGCATTGTTATGCGCTGAAGGTTATCCATCCATGGGCAAGCAGATACGCGCCAAGTTATGGGGCAATCTGAGCTGGTTGTACGAGGATATCGAAGACAAGGAAATGGAGATATTTTCCGCAACCAAAGCTGCAGAGGCGTATGAACAGGTTTATACCGAAAGCAGATTGACTCCGATCCAGGAGCAGATAACATGTCTGTCGATAGCCGGCATGCAGTACCGTGCGGGGATAGATAAAAACCTCAAAAAGTTCCTGTTTACCGCAAAGACACTTATGGCAGGTGATAAAACTTATTCAAAGCTTGCCGAGGACTTTATGTACGAGCTGAAGATGGAAGAATGATGAAGGTAGTAGGGAGAACTGATTGAAGCAAAAAGCAGTTTACTTTTGCACAGATTGCGGGAATGAGCAGCCCAAGTGGACAGGGCAGTGTGCGGCGTGCGGTGTTTGGAACACGATCGTTGAGCAGCCGTCTTATACAAGACCAAAAGGCGGCTCTTCGGCAGGTAAGGTTGCAGGGGGAGGCTCATCGATCGGAAGAGTCACAAGAAGCAATCCCCGTGAACTGTTAAATCTGGATACAACAAGTGAGATGCGCTTTTCGACCGGATTCAGCGAGCTTGACCGTGTTTTAGGCGGCGGAGCAGTAATTGGCTCGCTGGTGTTGGTCGGCGGAGCACCCGGGATCGGTAAATCGACTTTATTGCTGCAGATATGCGGCTTGATAGATAATATCAAAGGAATAAACTCGAATATGAAGGTGCTCTATGTTTCCGGCGAGGAGTCTGAGCGCCAGATAAAAATGCGCGCCGAACGCCTTGATGTAAAAGGCGGCGGCGTGTTTGTTCTTGCCGAGACCGAGATAACCGAGATCATATCCAATGTAGCAGAGCTTGAACCTGACATTTTGATCATCGACTCGATCCAAACTCTTTACAATCCGGAGCTGACTGCATCCCCGGGCAGTGTCGGGCAGGTCAAGGACTGCACGATGTCGCTGTTAAGGCTGTCAAAAGATGCCGGAGTCACTGTATTTCTTGTAGGGCATGTCAACAAAGAAGGAGCGATCGCGGGACCAAAGGTGCTGGAACACATGGTAGATTGTGTGTTGTACTTTGAGGGTGAGCGGTCTATGAACTACAGGATTTTAAGAGCCGCAAAAAACCGCTACGGCTCAACTAATGAAATAGGCGTGTTTGAAATGCTTGATATCGGATTGGCTGAAGTGATCAATCCCTCAGAGATGCTCCTTTCGGGAAGACCGGCAATGACTCCCGGAACATGCGTTACATGTGTTATAGAGGGTACCCGGCCGATATTAGCTGAGATCCAGGCACTTGTCACTCCGAGCAGTGCTAATATGCCGCGCAGGAATTCAAACGGGATCGAGTATAACCGCGCTATGATGCTGCTTGCTGTGATACAACAGCGGGGAGGCTTGCGTGTCGGTGGTTGTGATGCATATATAAATGTGATCGGCGGCTTGAGTATTGACGATCCGGGGGCGGATCTGGCGACAGTTCTTGCACTTGCATCTGCATATAAGGATAAACCGCTGCGGGGTGATGTTGCTGTTTTCGGTGAAGTAGGACTCACAGGAGAACTGCGGCAGGTGTCCCAGATAAATCAACGGCTTGCAGAGATATCGCGAATGGGTTTTTCTGCGTGCATAATGCCGGGCAAATCAAAAAGCAAACTGCAGATACCAAAAGATCTGGAGCTGATCCACGTCAAAAATATCGGTGAAGCAATAAAGGTCGCACTGGTGGAAAAATAGCGAGAAGCTTCTGCCGCCGCATGACAAACAAACGGCAAACTGTGAGCTTTCTACATTAAAATTACACATTTCTACACACTTTTATCGTTATGCGAAAAATGCGAATTTATACTGGCATAGCGAGTTTTTTTGTGGTATAATCGAGCGATGCGAGAGTCACGGGTGTGCGATGCGAGAGTCACGGGTGTGCGATGCGAGAGTCACGGGCGGAGGAGTTTTTAATGCGCTTTAAAAAGAGTATCATAAAAACAATGCTGGCATTGACAATGGCTGTACTGCTCACCGGATGCCTCAGGATCACAGCAGACGAACTGTACAGCTTACCCGAAGTATCACCGGAATACCTCAGGCTCCAGGCACATATCAATGTACTCTTAAATCAGGGTGAGATTTTTGCCGCACCCACAAGAGGTCCGAACAGGCAGGCAGTTCAGCTGGTCGACTTAAACGGTTCGGGAACAAGCGAGGTCATTGCGTTTTTTGCAATACCCGGCGAGAGTGTCCTGAGAGTATATATTTTCGAGTTGCTCGACGGTGACTATATCATCGCAGATACGATCGAAGGCATTGGCACAGAAATAGAAAGCGTCAGATATGTCGATATGGACGGTGACGGTACCCTTGAGATCGTAATAGGCTGGCAAATGGGTTCAGCACTGCGTTACATGTCGATCTACTCAATTAACGGACTTCACAGCCAGGTACTTGTCAGCAGTGTGGAATATTCGGAGATAACGGTTTATGACCTGTCAGGAGACGGAACCGAAGACGTTGTGATATTCAGAATGCCGACACTGGATGCAGGCGCAGTCGCAGAGGTTTACTCCTTGATGCAGGACGGCGAGATAATCAAAGAGGAAGCAAGACTTTCATATGGCATAGAATCGATTTCCCGCGTATTGACAGGTTTTCTGATAGACGGTTCTCCTACAGTCGTTGTTGACAGCGAAGGCTCATTTGATAACGGCAGTCTTGTTACCGATGTTTTAGTAAGAACAGACAACGGTTTTGAAAATGTCTCACTTCAAATATCCTCGGGCGTCAGTGACAATACGGTAAGACACCGGATGGCAAGCTCTGATATAAATAAAGACGGTATAATAAAAGTACCCTATCTGAGACTTTTGATCGCACAATCCGAAACAGAATATTTCGCGATCGACTGGTTCGCATTCAGGGCATCGGGGCAAAGCCGTTTAGCGCTGACAACATATCACAACACTTTTGACGAATGGTTTTTGATCCTGCCGTTTGACTGGCGCGAAAAGGTCTCGGTCCGCCGGGAAGACTCTGTTCCGGGCGAAAGAACGATAATCTTCTCATTCTTTGCAAACCCGACAGGTCCGCATGAGGACTTTCTGAAAATATATAAATTATCGGGGGAAAACGCTGAGGAAAGAGCAAGAGCAGGAAACAGGGTATTACTCAGAATGGAAGGCACATCAGCGTATGCTTTTGAAATAACAGCACGACCGGACAGCTTTGGCTTGACATTCAACGAAACAGTGATAAGAGATAACTTCAGGCTTATCTACTCCGACTGGCTGACAGGCGATTCATAGGGAGTAGAGTGACAAAGCGCATAGATAGAGCAGGGGAAAGGAATGATGTTAAGTGAAAAAAATTCTTGTACTTGAGGATGAGATCAGTATACGAAGCTTTGTGGTGATAAATCTGAACCGTGCGGGTTACGAGGTCATCGAAGCAGGTACGGGAGCAGAGGCGTTTGAGCAGCTTCGTCTGCATCCCGATATCAAGGTAGCAATACTGGATATCATGCTGCCGGATACTGACGGATTTGAAGTTTGCAGAAAAATACGGACAGCCGATCCGCATATAGGTATCGTAATGCTTTCAGCAAGAACTCAGGAGATGGATAAGGTCACAGGTCTTATGACCGGAGCAGACGACTACATAACCAAACCATTCTCACCTGCAGAGCTCACAGCACGTATCGATGCACTTTTCAGAAGGACAGGCGCGGCCGGACACGCAGATACAGGAGAGCTTATCCAAGGTCCGTTCTGTCTCAACACCAATAACAGAGCACTTGAAAAGAACGGCACCCGTATAAAGCTTACACAGGTCGAGTATTCGATCATGAAAATGTTTATGGATAATCCGGGTAAAGCACTCTCGCGTGAGGATATCCTTAATACTGTATGGGGGCGTGACTACTTCGGTGAGCTTAAGATAGCCGATGTAAATATACGGCGCTTGAGGATAAAAATAGAAGACGACCCGACAAATCCGGTATTTATAACAACTGTGTGGGGTTACGGATATAAATGGGGACTATAGCAAACTAAAACTAAGCAATTCGGAAGGCAGATTAGTTGACGAGGTTAAAAAGGTTTTACGAAAACTTTATGAGCGGCCTGCGCAGACGATGGCTAAGAGGTACAGTTTTTATTGCACTTTTAGCCGTCGTAATTGTCGTTGCCATGTTCTCGATAATCATCTACAGTTATTATTTTGCTACGATACGGACCGGCCTTGAAGCAAAAGCCAGGACGGCTACTGACTTTTTAGCCAATTATGTAGGCAGATCCTACGACGACTATTACGAAAGCGCATTAAGGTTTGCCGAGACGTTCGGTGAGGCGGACCGGATAGAGATGCAGTTCGTAAACAGAGACGGAAGGATCATGATCTCCACCACCGCAATGACTTCGGGAACCTCACCCGGTTCTCCTGATATAACAGCTGCTATAGAAACAAGACAGATATCGACCTGGGTTGGCAGACGTACACTTACCGGGGAACGTATTATGGCAGCGTCTGCACCAATGATCTACGCAGACGGTGAAGTGATCGGTGTGATGCGTTATGTAACAAGTCTCAGGCTGGTTGACAGACAAGTGATCCTGAATATCCTGGTCGTTATCGGTGTAGGTTTGATATTGCTTGCAATGGTTTATCTGCTGAACATGGTGTTTATCCGGTATGTTATAACCCCTGTAAGTGAGATCACAAAAATGTCGAAGCGTATAGCAGAAGGCAGCTATGGTATTCAAATAAACAATGAATATCGCGATGAAATAGGTGACATGGTCGAATCGATCAATGAAATGTCGCTGAAAATCGCTCAAACAGAAAAGATCCAGTCAGAATTCATATCATCTATCTCGCATGAGTTGAGGACTCCTCTGACAGCTATAACAGGCTGGGGTGAAACTCTGTCATACAGTGATGATCTCGATGATTCATCAAAGCGTGGTGTTGCGATCATGCTGAAGGAAGCCCGCAGATTGACTAAAATGGTTGAAGAACTGCTGGAGTTCACAATGATCGAAGACGGTCGTTTTACCTTGAATATTGCAGAGGTGGACATTGCTGCTGAATTGGAAGATGCAATATTCACTTTCCGGGAGCTTCTGCATCAGGACGAGCTGGAATTTGATTATCATTACGATCTTACAGACACTATCATGATCCCGGGAGATCCAAATCGTCTTAAGCAGGTTTTCCTGAACATTTTTGACAATGCTTTAAAGTACGGGCGCGAAGGGAAGCGTATAGAGGTCTATATCGGGAACTTTGACGATGTTATTGCTATAACTATCCGCGACTTCGGACCCGGGGTAGCTGATGATGAGCTGGATAACCTCAAAATGAAGTTTTATAAGGGCAGTAACTCAAAAGAACGAGGCAGCGGCATCGGTCTTGCTGTCTGTGAGGAGATAATCAAGTACCACGGGGGGAGTCTTGAGCTCTCCAACGCGATAGACGGCGGATTTGTAGTGACAATAATACTTCCGATATCAGAATCAGGCACAGATAAGACCTTGTGATAACCGCTGGTAATACACGAATTAGTAATATATAAGTGAGATAATAGGATGCATAAACAGACAGAAGGTAAGGAATTTAGAACGTCGATCGGCGGTCAGGCATTGATCGAAGGTATCATGATGCGCGGACCGAAAAAGATCTCTATAGTGGTAAGGACAAGCGAAGGGCTTGTTGAAAAAGTAGACGAGGTAAAACCTCTGAAGGAAAAATATCCGATACTAGGATGGGTTTTTATCCGCGGTGTTGTAAATTTTGTAAGCTCTATGAAAATAGGTATGCGTTCGGTAATGTTCTCTGCCGATCAAATGCCCGAGGAGGAAATAGAGAAGCCGTCCAAGTTTGATATGTGGCTTGAAGCTAAGATGGGAAGCGAAAAAGCAGAAAAGGCAATCATTACTTTTGCTGTTATTATCGGTATTGCTTTCTCGATAGGCTTATTTATGCTGTTGCCCACATTTCTTGCCGGCTTTACTTCGCAGTTGACTGAAAACGTTATACTTAGGAACTTATTGGAAGGTGTTCTTCGAATAACGATCTTCCTTACCTACATCTGGGCGACTACAAAAATCAAAGCGATCAAGCGCTTATGGGCTTATCACGGAGCAGAGCATAAAGCGATATACTGCTATGAGAAAGGCTTGCCGCTTACGATAGAGAATATAAGAGAGCAATCTTCCTTACATGCACGATGCGGCACAAGTTTTCTGTTTATTGTGATGATCGTAAGCATCCTGGTCTTCTCTCTGGTATCGTGGAATAACTTACTTATCAGGTTTGCTTTAAGGATCGCTCTGCTTCCGGTCGTTGTTGCGATCAGCTATGAAGTGATAAAACTGGCAGGAAGATACGACAATATCCTTACCAGGATCATCTCAGCGCCGGGTAAAGCTTTACAGAGACTTACGACCAGCGAACCGGACGATGAAATGATCGAGGTTGCTCAAAAAGCACTCGAGCTTGTCTTGCCGGAGGATGAAAAAGAGGCGGCCTGGTAGTAAAATGGATCACAAAAATTATCAGAATATAATTTAGGTGCAATTTTAAGCAAGAAAAAAGTAAGGACAGCTAAGGTGGAAATAAGTGTAATATGGAAACGTATAATGATGTCTACTTAAGAGTAAGAAAGAGACTGAAAAACGCAGGAATAGAGTCAAGCGAATTCGAAGCAAGACTGATAGTCTCCCATTGTTCGGGCAGACCGCGTGAAGAGTTGCTTGCAATGGGAAAAATATTTGCAACTGACCCGAAGGTAAAAGAGAAAATCGAAGAAAGTCTGGAAAGAAGGTTAAGCGGTGAGCCGCTAGCTTATGTACTTGGCGAATGGGAGTTTTACAGTATTCCGCTGATCATTAACAGGAACGTTATGATCCCGCGTGTAGATACGGAGATACTGGCAAGAGAAACAATAAATTTGCTAAAAAGAAAAGTTTGGCAAACAAGACTTCTTGATCTTTGTACAGGAAGCGGCTGCATAGGGCTTGCAGCAGCAGCAAACGTTCCGGGATGCCGGATAGTTATGATAGATTCATCGGAAAGTGCTCTGGCAGTGTGCAGGCAAAACATGATAAAAACAAATCTCAGCCGCCATATAACAGCTATGGATGTAAATATTCTGGTAAAACCTCCGGCGATCCTCGGAGAATATGATGTAATTGTAAGCAATCCGCCTTATATACCGACAGCTGATATCGACGGGCTCGACGAATCTGTAAAAGATTACGAGCCGAGGGAAGCGCTCGACGGCGGTGAAGACGGGCTTGATTACTACCATGCTATCACCGGAAATTGGAGTAAGCTCCTGAAAAAGGGTGGTCATCTTGCCTTCGAATGCGGCATAGGACAGGCTCCGGCTGTAAGATATATTATGAAGCAGCATGGTTTCGGTGACATAAAAACGTTCAAGGATACGTTAGGGATAGAGAGAGTTATAACAGGGATGATATAGCTTTTTACTAAATAATTTTGAGGGGTATGAAAGATGGCAGAAAAAAAGAGGTATATCCCGGCGGTTCCTGCCGGCGATAAGAAAAAAGCGCTTGAGACCGCGCTTTCAGAGATCGAGAAGCACCACGGTAAAGGCTCGATAATGCGAATGGGTGATAAGCAGGCAGTTAATGTCGATGCGATTTCAACAGGTTCCATCTCGTTGGATCTTGCTCTAGGTATCGGAGGAGTCCCAAGAGGCAGGATCATCGAGATTTACGGTCCGGAGTCTTCCGGTAAGACCACACTTGCGCTGCATATAATTGCCGAGGCACAAAAAGCCGGCGGTGAAGCAGCTTTTATCGATGCTGAGCACGCGCTTGAACCGGCATATGCGAGAGCACTTGGTGTTGATATTGAAAGCTTGCTGATTTCACAGCCTGATATGGGTGATGATGCTCTGGCGATCTGCGAAGTGCTGGTTCGTTCGGGAGCTGTTGATGTCGTTGTTGTCGACTCTGTAGCTGCTTTAGTACCGCGCAGCGAGGTCGAGGGAGATATCGGCGACGCCAGCGTCGGTGTTGTTGCAAGGTTGATGTCTCAGGCTTTACGTAAGCTGGCAGGATCGATCTCAAAAACCAACTGTGTTGTGATTTTCATCAATCAGTTGCGTGAGAAGATCGGCGTTACCTACGGCAATCCGGAGACGACCCCCGGCGGCCGCGCTCTGAAATATTTTGCAAGCGTTCGTATCGATGTCAGACGCTCGGAATACATAAAATCAGGTGCCGAGCATGTCGGCAACCGTACCCGGGCGAAGGTCGTAAAAAACAAAGTCGCGCCACCATTCCGTGAGGGTGAGTTTGATATCATGTTCGGTGAGGGGATCTCAAAGTTCGGAGAGCTCGTCGATTTGGGCGTAAGGCTTGATTTGATTGAAAAAAGCGGTGCATGGTATACTTATAATGAGCTGCGTTTTCAAGGAAGGGATAATGTCAAAGATTATTTGAAAGAAAATCCTGACGCTTCTGACGAGCTTGAAGCGAATATAAGAAGAGATGCAATGAAGCTGATGTCCCCGCAGGAAAAGGCGGCAGCAAAAGCAGCAGGCCGCGCTATAGATATCGACGCAGAGGATTTTGATGGGTAATTTGGAATCTACAAAAAAAAGAGCGTTAAAAATCCTTGGAAGCAGGAATTTTTCAGAGCAGGAGATGTTAAAGAGATTGACCGGCAAAGGTGAGTCTCAAGAGGATGCGGAAGAGGCTGTCCGGTGGCTTGTTGAGCTTGGGTATATCAATGATGCTGATTATGCTACATTGATCGTCCGGCATTATTCTGCGAAGGGATACGGTGTGACCCGTATCAAAGATGAGCTCTATAAGCGCGGGATCCCCCGGGATTTATGGGATGACAAGCTTGCAGAGCTCGATGAAGAAGAGATGGATGATGCAGCTCTTGAGTTTTTGAAGAAAAAATTAAAGGGCAGTGATGATAAGGATGATCTTCGGCGAGCATCAGATGCGCTTGTCAGGCGCGGGTTCAGTTTTGAAGATGCAAAGGCTGCAGTCACCAGGTATCTGGAATACATGGAAAGCACCTGATTAAGAGGTGGTTATTTGTCAAAACAACTTAAACCTGATCAAAATCTTCAAAGTGTAGGTGTTATTTCACTTGGATGCTCTAAAAACCGTGTCAACACAGAACAAATGATGTTCTTACTTCGTCAGGCAGGTTACCTTGTTTCAGGTGAGACAAACGATGTGGATGCAGTGCTGCTTAATACCTGTGGCTTTATAGAAAGTGCAAAGGCTGAAGCAGTTGAGACAATTCTGGAGCTTGCAGCTGCCAAGGAAGAAGGGCGCATAAGGAAGCTTGTTGTTGCGGGATGCTTACCGCAGCGTTATAAAGAGGAAATACTTGAGGAACTGCCGGAGATCGATGCCGTTATTGGTACCGGCAGTTTTGATGATGTTGTAAGTGTTATTGATGGAAGCAGGGGGACAGGTTTTATGCTTCCTTCCGAGGAAGCGCAAAACCTGTCCCCCTGCTTCTTTGGTGATATCAACGCTCCTGTCAGCGAAACGCCAAGAATTATTTCCACTTCTTCTTTGTGGGCGTATTTAAAAATCGCAGAGGGATGTGATAACCGCTGTGCTTATTGCTGCATTCCGGATATTCGCGGCAGATTCCGCAGTCGCCCGTTGGAGAATATTGTAGCTGAAGCAGAAAAGCTTGTTGACTCGGGCATTCGCGAGCTTATTCTTGTTGCTCAGGATTTGACCGGATACGGGTTTGATTTGTATGGTGAGCGCAGACTTTTAGAGCTTCTTGTCCGGTTGGATGGTATAAAAGATTTAAAATGGATTCGTCTTCATTACCTTTATCCTGACGGGTTTGATGATGAACTTATTGATTTTATTGCAAAAAGTGGTAAAATACTTAAGTATCTTGACATTCCTGTACAACATATAAATAACAGGATACTAAAGAAGATGAACCGGCGCGGAACAGGTAATGATATAAGAGAACTTTTTAAACGGATCAGAGAGCGTGTTCCCGGTGTCGTTCTTAGAACAAGCCTGATAACAGGATTACCCGGTGAGGGTGAAAAAGAGTTCGGTGAGCTTTGTGATTTTCTGCTCGAAGCGAGAATAGAACGGGTTGGAGTTTTTGCATATTCTCCCGAATCCGGTACGCCTGCTGCATTGATGGGAAGACCGCCTAAAGCAGTAGCTGAGAAAAGAGCAGAGCGATTGCTGGATCTGCAGTCCGGGATCATGCAGGAATGGAACGAAAGCAGGATAGGTTCCGTCATAACTGTTTTGGTTGAAGACTTTGAAATACAGGAAAATCCGGAGACGGAAGAACCGGGATATTTTCTAGCACGCAGCTATGCGGAGTCTCCTGATATAGATGGTTATATTTTCTTGCAAGTAAGACAAGAGAAGAATCTGTTTGTGGATGTAAGGATCACGGGGATAGAGAATGGTAATCTTGTAGGTACAATAATAGGATAAATTTTTGCACGGCAATGGTGAAAGGGGTTCTTAGTATTAATACAGCGAATAAGTTAACGATGGTCCGAGTTATATTGATCCCGGTTTTCCTTTTATTGTTGTACCTCGATTTTGAGTACAAAGGATTTCCGGTCGGTAAGTATATCGCTGTTTTTGTTTTTTTTATAGCTGCGCTTACTGATCTGGCAGACGGGCTTATAGCGCGTAAACGCAATCAGATAACAGATTTCGGGAAATTTATGGATCCGCTTGCAGATAAAATATTAACGTTTGCAGCTATGCTTTGGTTTGTTGGAGTCGGGATGATGCCGGCGTGGCTTGTGCTTGTAGTGATCATAAGAGAGTTCCTGGTAACAGGGATACGTCTTGTTGCTGCAGCGAAAGGGCGCGTGATCGCCGCGACGATGTCCGGGAAAGTCAAGACAGTTGTTACTATTGTTTGCATCATAACGATGTTCCTGGCTATAGATCTCGAAGCGATCGCTGCATTCTTCGGGCTCATTTTTCCGATTGAACACTGGCTCCTTATCTTATGCTGGGTTTTGATAGGAGTGACCACGTTGATTTCAGGAGTTGAATACCTTGTTAAGAACAAAGATATCATGAAAATGGAAATGTGAAATATAGCAAGCTATGCCATCATACGGGGGATGGCAAGGGGAGAAGGGATGGCAGGGGGAGAAGGGATGGCGCGGAGAGAAATAAATAGGGAAGTTAGTTTAGATTTTAGTAATGGACAATAACGAAAACGATAAAATTCGATATGAAGATCCCGATAACAGGCAGAGAAAAAGTAAATATGAGCTTTCACCTGTATTAAAAAGTGTACCGTGGCTGGTGATCGTTCTTTCGTCTTTAGGATTGATAGTGATCGTGTTTGCTTTCTTTTATGAAGGAAGAAACAACAGAAATGATATTGGTACGGGTGCTATTGTTGAACCGACGAATTCTGAAGTTCAAAAAGCATTAAACGATCTTACATGGATAGAGCAGTATTTTTTACCTGTGAACAGGTTTTCGAGACCGGGGACAGAGCTTGCGACAGTAAAAGGGATCGTCATACATAATATAGGCAACCCTAACACAACGGCTTTGCAAAACAGAAACTATTTCGCAAATGTTGTTCCTGAAGAAGAGATATTTGCCAGCAGTCATTTTATAGTCTGTCTGGACGGTGATGTGATCCAATGTGTTCCGGTCGATGAGATAGCGTATGCATCTAATGCAAGAAATGCTGACACGCTTTCGATCGAAGTGTGTCATCCCGATGAAACCGGGGAGTTCACGGAGGAATCATACAAAACCGCAGTTAGGCTGACAGCATGGCTTTGCATAAAATACGGTCTAACATCAAA
>Ga0123356_10001090_pt1 | contig 30074 bp, 26 predicted proteins | sample TergutEmb28metaG_2_FD_92546 | JGI IMG/M metagenome (GOLD analysis project Ga0123356, IMG submission 92546) | Embiratermes neotenicus P3 segment gut microbial communities from Petit-Saut dam, French Guiana - Emb289 P3 | ecosystem: Host-associated > Arthropoda: Insects > Digestive system > Gut ...
AACTCCCAGAGTTCCGCAAAATCCATAATCTCGTTATACTTGGACTTCATATACTCCGGCGGATAACCATACATAGCCCCGTTCATATAAATATTATCCCTTGCGGAAAACTCCGCATCAAAGCCGGCTCCAAGTTCCAGTAACGGTGAAAGCTCACCATTTACAACTACAGAACCTGTCGTTGGCTTAAACACGCCGGCGATTATTTTTAATAGCGTAGATTTACCTGCTCCGTTGAGCCCCATGACACCAAAAACCTCGCCTTTGCTGACTGAAAAGCTTATATCCCTAAGTGCCCAGAATTCTTCATAAAACAATTGTCGCTTTACTGCCCGGACAAAATATTCTTTTAAACTATGAATTTTGTTCTTGCTGAGGTTAAACATCATAGACACATTCTGCACTGAAATTACTATATTATCCAAATACCTGTGCTCCTCACATACTCAATATGTATTTATCCTGCTTCTTCATGAAAACATATGTACCTCCGCAAAGCGCGGCTAACGAAAACCCGATGCAAACCATATTTGACCACAAGTCCGGAATTACACCGTCTAATGTAAGACTTCTGAAATAGTCAACAAAATGGTAAATCGGATTTAACCCGATAACAGGAATCATCCAATCCGGTAAAATCTCGACCGGATAAAACAAAGGAGTCATATACATCAGCAATAGCGTAAACACGCCGTATAAGTAAGTCAGGTCGCGATAGAAAACAGCCAAGGATGACATTAGCATAGCAACACCCAACGCGAAAACAAATGTGTAAATGATCGGTATAGGAAACAGCAGTATAGTCCAATGAAACGGTGCGCCTGTAACTATAAAAACCAGCACAAACGCAATCAATGAAAAAGCCAGATTCACCAGAGACGATATTACCCTAGCTAGCGGGAATATATACTTAGGTACATAAATTTTCTTAATAATACCCTCACTCACTATTACCGAGTTCATGGCAAGTGTGGTAGATTCGCTAAAAAAGTTATAAATTATTAAACCACTTAACAGATATACAGGAAAGAATTGTATTCGGTTAAATAAATATGAGAATACGATTGTCATGACTGTCATAGTCAGTAATGGATTAAGCAAAGACCACAGAACACCTAAAATGCTCTTGCGGTATTTAGCCAGAAAATCACGCCTTACTAAAAGCCTTAAATAATGCTTATAACGATTCAACGTTTGCAACTGAGCCATAACAAAGGAGTTCTTGAAAATGAATATCAAAATAAACACTGTCACAATCGCAGCAGTTATAGCCAAAAATAAAATCTTCGGCACAAAAAGCAGCATATTATCATCCCGATGACCAATAATACTCTCAGGCAAAAAAAGCAGCAGTGTAAAATAAATAGCCAACAGCAACAATGTTAATAATACCGTTCGCTTTTTCGTTAAAACCATATACGCTCCCCTCGCGTGCAGCCTTCCTTGATAATGACCTTCTCCGCTCAATTAGAACTCCGTTTAAATAACCACTCGCCCGGTTAGGATTCTCTCCACTCGATTATACAAAATTTCTACTGCTTTTTCAAGCCTGTAAAAAAGCACATTGTTCGAAAAGTACCAAAAATCGCCAATAAAGCACCCGCATATAGCGATGGCAAAGAAGGAGCTGTAGCGTTTTGCTACAACTCCTTTCCTGCTGCTCAGTTTAAATAGGAACCTGATTATTTGCCAACGTAGTTTGCTGCATATATTGCCTGTGAGTTGGTAAACCCTTCTCCCATCAGCATGTTAATCAAACTGGTGCGGGAAATGCCCGGCATATCATGCAGGATATTTCGTGCAGCTCCTACAGCCATTGAATTCCAGTTTGCACCGCAGTTATTTACAGCGTTTATCGCTTGTGCATTTGTATACCCGTCCTGTATCATTGCATTCATCAATGCTGTGCGCGACATACCGGTAGCGCCGACTAATTGAGCCTTTGCCCAATCTAACGCCATTGAATTCCAGTTTATACCACTGTTATTTACGGCGTAAGAAGCCTGAGTACCGTTAAATCCATGAACCTCCTTCAAATCCCATCGTATGAGGTTAGGTGAAACCGCTTGTTTAGCTGCTAACTGCTTTGCCCATTCAACTGCCTGCCTGTTCCAGTCGATTCCGCTGTTATTTATGGCATAAACAATATCATCATATGAAAAACCAATATTCTGCATAGTACGCTTAACGCCGAACGGATCCAGGTTGATTTTATCCCTTATACTGTCGGCATAAGCCTCTTTGAGATATTCAACTGCCTTATCTCTGGTGGTTACAGGCGGAGGTGTCGGAGCCGGTTTAAACATATTATTATATCTGAAGAGAATGAGCACAACCTGCTCGCGTGTTATATAATCATTTGGCAACAACTGATTTCCGCGACCGGTTATCAAGCCGTTTGATACCGCCCAGCGCATTGCTTCATTCGCAGGAGCCGGGACGTCGGCTTTATCGGTAAAACCGTCGATTGCGTCACCGGGAACAGGAATGCCCAGTCCTGCACCTCCATGATAACGGAACATCATAAGCGCCATTTGCGCTCTGGTCATGTTATCTTCAGGTAGGAATGTGTTACCTGTACCGGTAACGATACCCTTTTCATTTGCCCATGTAATGGCTCTGTACGCAGGACTTGTTGTTGGAACATCAATAAACCTGCCGGGTGATCTGGCTGCCGGACTTCCCTCATAACGCCACAGAACAACGGCATATTGAGCACGTGTCATGTTATATTCAGGCAGGAAAAGACCCTCGGCAGTCCCTTTGACAATACCATTGGTATTAGCCCACAGGATTGCGGTGAATGCGACCGAGTCGATTGGCACATCAACAAATGGCGACGGGGTTGAGTCAATAGTACTAGTCGCTGACGCAACAGGTATCGCAAAGCTGAACAGCACGGCTGTAATGAGTGTTAACGCAATGATTCTGGCAAGCTTCCTTTTCATCGATAATCCTCCTTAATAAATATAGGATGTTAATTAGAACACATATTGAGCATATTTGTCAAGTAACCATTGTGGTATATTAAATCTAGCTGAAGGTTGCACTCCTTGTATCGGGGATAATAGCGATATATGTTTTTCCCCTGCCAAGATTAAGCGGAGAACCATCCTTTAAGGTATATATAAACTGAGACGACATATCAGCTCTTGACCAATTAATCTCAACATATCTTCCGCCGCATACAAAATACCCTGTCCCGCTGCCTGTTGTCCGAATATCGAGCCTGTTTGAACCCCAGTCGGGCGGTTCAACGACAGAGGTTCTTATAATAATCAAATTTGTGAATGCCGGCTTTTCCTCATCATTTGCATCTGAAAAATCCGTATTGAATTGTCGCATGTAGTATGTCTTTTCTTCGGCATTATAATTAAAAGTGGAAGTCTTGCCTCCGGAAAACCTTACTACAACGCTGTTTGCACTGCGACCGCCTGCCGGGGTTCCGTTATCAACAAAGGAAAGAGCGCTTACATAGCTTACATTATGTCTCAACCTGAAATTATCTCTCGCACTATATACGGGAAGCAGTTGAGTCGCAAGCTCGCCTGTCGTAACAACGCTGTGATAATTGTCCACAATACGACCGGGGATTCTGTCCCGCTCCCTGCGGAAAAACCCGCTGAATCTCCCGTACAGCTCGTCAATATGTGTAACTCCCCGCGCTCTGATTTCATCATAACCCTGCGGGCTGCCTCCGACAGACACGAAAATAGCATCAAAGCTGTCAGCGATTTGTACAGTGTAAGGTCGCGCGCTGCGTATGCTTCCGACACGCCCGACATCCGAAATGTCCTGATAGATTGCAAGCATACGCGTCAGGCCGCCTTCAACAAGCACCTCGTAAATGATATCGGCCTGCGAAATCCCGTTCATAGGCAGCGCATCAGTTGTATTACCAAGTGTTATAGCTATCGGCCGGTCTCTTAATAAAGTCGTTCCCGTCGGAGCACCTGTCAATGGATGGTAAAATACAGGCGCAGGAGTAGGACTCACAAATCTGTTTATATATCTATGGAGTATAAGAACAACCTGCGCGCGTGTTATAGGGGCATTTGGCAGCAGCCTGCCATCACCGGTACCTGTCACCAGCCCGTGCGTTACAGCCCAGCGCATTGCAGCAGTCGCCGGCGCAGGCACTTCATTTCTGTCCGAAAATGAGTTTAACGCATTGCTGTTTGATGTGGAGGTTCTTCTTTTAAGATTATTATAGCGGAACATCATAAGAACCATCTGCGCTCTTGTCATATTATCATCCGGTAAAAATCTGCCGTTTAAGCCGGTGACGATGCCGTTGTTGTGAGCCCAGGAAACAGCATTATACCCGGGTCTTGAAGGCTCAACATCAGGAAACCCGCCAACCGCTCCCGGCGAAGGTCTGCCCTCATAACGGTAAAGTATTAACGCATATTGCTCGCGGGTCATATTGTCCTCCGGCAGAAACATACCGTCAGCACCGGTAACAATACCGTTTTGATGAGCCCAGTATATCGCTGTAAAAGCAGGCGAATTAGTCGGCACATCCTTAAAGAGCGAATATGCTGACGCAACCGGTGCGACCGCTCCGAGAAAAACAACAATTACCAGTGTAAGCGAAAGAACCCTTGCCAATATCCTTTTCATCGATAAACTCCTTGAAATAATAGGAACATTATGTCCCATAATCAACATTTTTGTCATGTTTCGCGCGTACTCAAAACTTGATATCCCTGCGCGATACCCTTCTAAACAGCTTATAAAAAAACAGAAAAACCCCAAATGAACGCAACTTGTACAGCAACAGGCAAACCCATAATGCCAAACCGCGCACACCACGCCGCCGTAAAGAACCAAATCTCAAAAAACGGCTCCCCTTAAAGAGCATAAAATGTTCGACAAAAAACAATCGCGTCCACGATAGCTGCTGCCGCACATTAATACCCGGAGTATCACTTGCGCGTAGCGCCATAGATACGCCAATATGTATAAACACAAGCAGTTCCACAGCATCGGTAAACACCGCATCACCACAAATCGCGCCACCTGTGTCACCATTCACCACCCCGCTGCAAGCTCCGTCGCGCAGCTCATAATACAACTTCGCCAGTTCGGCGGCAAACGCCCGGATATCCTCAAGCGGCGTATTTGAAGTTACGGATGCACTTCGTACGCGATAATGCAGCAATACCCGCTCCGTAAGCGCTATTCTGTTACAATTGGCGTAGAGCCTCAGGAAAAAGCATAAATCCTCACCCGCGCAAAAATCAGGAAAACGAACATCCCCGATAATCGCTGTCCTGATAAGCTTATTCCAAACAGAAACATTAAAAAACGAAATTGTGTCATCAACAGGCGGCAAATCAACAACGGCGGGAAATCCTTGCATCTCCACGCAAAGCACACGACCGGTCTCTACATCTACCCGCTCGTAGGCGCACATGGCTATATCCGCATCCGCTTCCACAACCAGCGTATAAAGCGACTCAAGAAAATCAGGCTCAATGCTGTCATCGCCATCCAGAAATATAACATAGTCTCCGTCAATACATCCCGAATCAAGCGCGGCATTTCTTGTTCTGCTCGGACTGCCCAGATTCTCCTCCGGAAGGACAGTTGAAATCCGACCGGGGAACCGTGCCATATACGCACTGACAATATCGGCAGTTTTATCTGTAGACTTATCATCTACCACCAAAATGTTGAAATCCTGAAACGTCTGTGCCAGCAACTCATCCAGACATGCCCCAATCATGGCTTCCAGATTATATGTGGTAATAACAACCGTAATCTTAGGCATCCCTTACCCCCGCAACTCCCTGCTCACTACACCCTGTCCTCCGTCATGTCCTCTGCTCTGCGCGCTTTAAAACTGCGCAGCATCACAACAACAAACAAAACAGTTAAAAGTACATACGACAATATAAACGACATAGCCGCACCGGCGATTTCAAAGCTGCTTATCATAATATAACCAAGCAAAAGGCTTATTATACTGCAGCAAAAGTAACAAAAAAGAATTTTTTTCTGTTCGCGAAAGATAATCAGCAAATAGTAAAGCAGCACCGATACCGCAAAAGCTCCGCCGCCGATAATTATTAACACAATTGCAAACCTGTAGGCCGTGAGGTCGGCTGAAAAAACAAAACCAAGCACCGCAGGGCCCAGAAAGCCGCCTAAAACAGCGCCTGTGACAGTTAGCCCGGCAATAATCGCAATCTGCTTAAAAAAGAGTTTATAAAAAGAACTATTATCCAGTTTCTCAACATACCCGGAGTATCTTATCAACTGCGGCTTAAAAACAAAGCTGCTGAACAGATGAATGACCTGGACAGGGACAAATACGATATTAAAATAACCTTGCATAATGCCGTCGCCCATAAAGTCGATTACATATTTTGCGGAATTTACCATTATTGCCATCATAAACAGACTGACACACAACGGCAGGCACTCTTTCAGCAGTAAACGGCAAGAGCTGCGGCTAAAACCGAAATCAGACTTATTAAGAAACCCCCTTGAGGGTAAAATCGTAAATAACCCAAGTGTGACAATGTTTACGAAATTAACTGCAATCAAAGCTGTAATGATGCCGTTTGTTGTATACAGCACTGTAGCAAAAACCGCAAACGAGATGAGCGACCTGAAAAATAATGACCGTCCGACCAAACCCAGCTTGTTTTCTTGAAAGAACAAGCTTTGGTAAAGTTCTGCAAGTGAGTTTACCATCATATAAACTGTTAAAAGAAACAATTGCATGGCTCTTATAAATGAATATGAAAATGCCAGTATAATAACGCCGCATAGCAGCAGCATAAAAAGTGACGTAATCACCTTTACAAGAGCGTAATTTCCAAAGCCGGTCTTCTTCCCGTAATCGGTCATTTGATAATGGTTTACCCCAAATAACCCTACAATATACAAAAGCTGAGCAATCGCATACGAAATCCCGAACTCGCCGGCTGCCTGTACGCCGCTGACCCTGCTGACAACCATCAGCATAAGAATGGAACACACAGCGAACATTATACTGCCAACGGAAAACCAGAGGGTATTTGCACTAATAGCCGGCCTTGTCATAAAGCACCAGTATCCTTTTCAAACATACCGATAAATTGATTGCCAAAACGATATTTTGTCGAGCAGAACCTCAGCAAGAAATAAACAACCCGTGAGTATAGCTTTGAAAGCAAAGACTGCTTGCTTGAGCGTATAAGCTTCTTATAACGGAACTTGTGAAATAGCTGAGCCAGCTCCCTGCCAATGGGATTAAAAAAAGGAAAACCCGCATAAAAAATCATAAAAGGCTTAAACCCTAAGCTTTTAAGGTAATCCTCCATTTCGTTTTTTTGAAAATTCCTTACATGCCCCGCCATAGTTACCTCAAACTTCCTCATCCTGCCGGTAGGGAAAGTAAGAAGGATGTATTTGCTTGAGCAGGAAGCGAATTTATCAACCAGAGACATCCAATCATCAAGATGCTCCAAAGTCTCAAAGCATGAAATCATATCATAGGATTTTGACCAGATTTCCTTGTCATCTGCGTCAGAGCAAATAAAATCCAACCCGTCAACCTTCGCGTATCTGTTATTTGCAATCTCTATACCATCCTCAGAAAAATCGACTCCAACAGCATGCGCATCAGGAAACCTCTCCTTTAAAAAAGAAGTTTTCTCACCAATGCCACACCCTACATCAAGAATAGTACCGACACTTTTTTTATCGATGCGTAAAAAGATTCTTCCCATCAAGGAAAAAACCCATCTTTTGCCGGGGCTTATGGACGCAAAACACGCCATGGACTCCCAATCCCCAAACACCTCTTTATTCTTGGAATGCGCAGTATCGGTATACGGCTCATTACTCATTTAACTCACATCTCCAACATACGCTTCAAATGCTCCATTGACTCGCGCCTCTCGTTCTCGATTATCTCATTCACCCGCACCCAGTCAATAGCACCCCTGCTATACTCGTTGATATCAGAAACAAACCTGTCCTGCAGCGAAAACACTTCAAGAATACCCGTAATCCGTGAAGAAGTCGGCGCATTATAATTTGCAATTTGAGAGAAAAACGGAGTATTCAAGCAAATAGAGAACGCAAGCCCGTGGAAGCTATCGGTAACCACATATTCTGCATTATTAACATACCACAACCACCGCTCAGGCGAAATATACGGCTTGCGGCGGCATTTAATGCTCTTTTTTAATGGGAACGGACAGTAAACCACATCAAAACCGGTATCAGCAGCCAGCTTTTCCGCCAGCTCAATCATAGAGCGCGTTATCTCTATCTGATAAACGAAAATAAACGGCCTGCCGCGCTGCTTTAAATCAGGCGATTGCAAAAGCCGCCATTCGTCCGCTCCAAGCAAAAATATGGAATCGCAGACACGCGGAGCCTCAACACCGCAATACCGCTCAATCAACTCCCGTGTCCACTCCTCGCGCGAAGTCACGTAACCAAACTCACGCACATTGTTGATAAACTCATCACGAATTTCTTCGCGGATATCAGGCTGCGCAATACTGGCTGCATAGCAAACCTTCTTTTCCCTCAGCTCAACCCACGGAAGGAAATAGTTGATATTGTACATAGTCGGCTTGGTACTCCACAACTGGTCGCCGCCAATGACGATCTTATCAAACTCATTGGCAATACGGCATACAGACCTGTCATTATACCTTTTCTCCGTCCTGTTCAACTTCCTTCTGATATTCTTAAAAGCCTTCCGCCGCAGCGGGTAATATAGCATAAAGAATCCTAAGCGCAAAATGTAATGCTTAAACCCGATTTTACGAATCATAGAAAGCTTCCACGGCCTTCTTATTTCATCCGGAAGCCAGGCAACAGTTTTGGCATCATACCCCATACGCGATATCGCTTTCTCCAGCGCAAAAGCAAGCAAAAAAGCCCCGTAATTATTGACCTGCCAAATATTCAAAATCCCAACCTTAACCTTGCTATTATCAGCCATCAAAACCCTCATCTTTAGTACTTGCTTTTTTCACTTTCCTCATTCGAAACGCCATATATGCAGCAGCAGCCTTGACTACCCGCTTAAATTCCCGCCAGCTTAAATTGGCCAAAAACGTTTTGAAAATATATGTAAACGAAAAGTAATACCGGCTCATCAGCTTATCGCGCAGTCTCTCGATATCAGCGGGCGAAGCATAAGGATAGTTAACCAGGCAATTGAGATACCCGTCTGCGCTTAACCACTTTGAATAATCCTCTGTGACCAGATACCTGTTATCCTTTGCCCATGAATAAAACGCTGTCCCGGGGAAAGGAACCGCCTGCTGGAAAAACACCATATCAGGATAAACCCGCTTTGCGAACCTGAATGTCTCTTCTATGCTCTCTAAACTGTCGCCTGAAAGCCCGATCATAAAGCAGCCGAAGACCTTAAGCTTTAGCTTTTTCGTATTCCGGGCAAACTCCAGAGATTGCTCCAGTTTTATGCCCTTGCTTATCTCATCCAGCACAGCCTGAGAGCCGGATTCATAACCAACCACAAGCAAACGGCAGCCCGCTTTTTTCATTTTTGCCAGCACATCGTACGGAACATCCACTCTGGTATTGCAAGACCATACCGGCTTGAGCCCCCTGCGAATGATTTCGTCACATATTGCAACTACACGGTTTTTGTCAATTGTAAATGTGTCGTCCTCGATGAATATCTCTCGAACCTCTGTCATGTTCAAGCAAACATGTTCGATTTCATCAACAAAGTTCTCCACACTGCGTTTGCGGAATTGCCTTCCTCCCATAGTCACCGGATATGAGCAGAAATTGCACTTAAAAGGACAGCCCCTCGCACTGAAAATCTGTATCATCGGCTTTTGCGCAAAGGCGTAAAAATAATTGTTGATATCCAAAAACTGCTGATAAACCTTTGACACAAAAGGCAGGTCATCAAGGTTCTCCGTATAAGCTCTGTCGGGCTTATTAACAACAATGCCGCCGGCAATGTAAGATATCCCGTCAACCTCACCGGGTGGCACCCCCGAAATGATTTCAAGCACGGAAAACTCATACTCATGCCTGGCAATAATATCTATAGCGGAACACTCCTCAAGCACCTGCGAAGGCAGCGCTGTGGCATGAGTTCCTCCGACTATTATCTTAACTCCCGGATAATCAGATTTAACATGAGCAAGCGCCTTATAATCTTCAAAGCAAGTGGAAGTGGTAATCTCGGTAACAATATACTCCGGCTTGCACTCGCCAATGGCATAGATAACATCGGTTAGCGAATAATTGCTTGCTATGCAATCAATCAAGTTAACATCGAAACCTTTGTCCGCACACAACCCGGCACAATAAGCAAGCCAGTACGGGTAATACAAGGTAGCCGACTTGGTCTTCTCCGGCCATCTGCTTGTGCGGCTTACCTTGAACTTATATGGCAGATTCAAAAATAACGCTTTCAAATACCTTACTCTTTTCCCTTCTCTTCTTCAAACTCCTTTATGGCGACATTCTGGGTCAGCTTTTTAAGTTTATCTGACAACCGCGAAACCGCAACAGTCAAACTAACACAGATAAACGCCAGAAAGGCAATACACACAAGAAACAGAGTGTTTACCGACGTAGTGACACCCAGCAAATCAGACAACGCCCTCAGAAGCATCGGGAAAGCGCAAAAAACAGCCATACCCAGCAATCCGAAAATCCATACAAGGCAGTACTTCAATTCCAGCTTTCTCCTGCGAAGCATACTTATGAAAAAAACAGCCAGAATAACAATAATTACAAGAATAACAATTCGAAGCTCAAGTAACACAGTAATCCCCCTTCACCTTATAATCCTCGGTTGGAAAAAGCTTATTAAAATCCCAAGCGAAACCTTCAGCATGTAATAAACCGGCTGCAATGACCTTATCGACGAAACACCACCCTGCCGCTCACGCATGATAACCGGAACCTCTTTTACGCGAAGCCTGTTTCTTAAAGCAAGCATTGTGCTTTCCGGCTCGGGGTAATCATCGGCATAAAACCTGTCAAACAGCTCCATCGCCTCACGGTTCGCAGCTCTGAAGCCGCTTGTAGCATCTGTTATCCGCTTTCCGCTGAGGCAGAAAATCAACCCTTTAAAGAACCTTATACCAACCCTGCGCATAGTAGAGGATTGAAAGCCGGAATTATCAATAAACCTTGAGCCAATCACTAAATCCGCCTCACCGCTCTCAATCGGCGCGACCAGACCGGGAATGAACCCCGGGTCATGCTGCCCGTCACCGTCAAGCTGTATGGCGATATCATAGCCATTTCGCAGAGCATAGCGATAGCCCGTCTGCACCGCACCGCCGATACCAAGATTCAAGGGCAGGCTCAAATGCGGTATTCCGGCTCGTTGCAAAACCGACTTACTCTCATCAATGCTTTGGTCATTGATGACAAGCACATCATTAGGAGCCTTATCGCAAATTTCGCGGTAAACCTCTGCAATCGTCTCCTGCTCGTTAAAGCAGGGTATGATGATGAGTATTTTCAAAGCATATACCTCGCTGCAAGCATACAGAATTATATCCCGAACACACCAATTATGCAAGCGGCCTTATTAGTATTACTGCCTCTGCATCGACTCATAACGAAGGGCGCGACGGAAAACCACATAGACCAAAACCGTCAGCGGCGCGAAAACCACAATATTCGATAAAACAGCCCCGTCTAAACCGTAACTCCAAACCAGAAAGCCAACAAGAGGGCCGGCAATTGCGCCAACAGCTATAAATGAGTACATATAAGCCTTTTGCCGGCGCATTATAATCAACGCCATCCCTATTATCGGGGCTGCCGTTGTGAACAAGCCACCGGCGCATAAAAGCATCAATTGCCTTAAATACGGAGAAAAATCAGTATTATACAACCAGGTCAAAAGCGGGATGCCAAAAAAGTATGCTAAAGCAAGAAACGGAACAGCCGCCGCTGCCGCCAGCAGCAGCAAAGCGTGAATCCGCATCGAAAAGCGTTTAAGCTCCCCTGAAGCATAAGCCTCCGACGTGTGCGGCAGAGGGGCGCCGAAAAGCAAGGTATGCAAAAGAATTTGAAACAAAGCCGCAGGCGTGATAAGAATTGCGTAAACAGCAACCGATTCAAGAGAATAAAACTCACCCAGGTAAATATTCGGCGCATAACCCAGATACGTCATAATGAATGTCAGCACAAGAATCGGAAGTACTGCAACGATTAACCGCCTAATTGCGGAAAACTCGATTTTAGCGCGTATCGCACCAAAATGCCCGCGATAAAGCCAAATCCACAAAACATAGATTATAAGCAGCAAAACACCTGCAGCAAGCAGGGGTAGCACAACATCACGGGTTATGAATACAGCCAGAATAAATGCAACCAGAGCAATGCCAAACCCCGAAGCTCTCATTCGCCCCATTATCCGTATCTTGCCCTTTTGATGAAAATCCGTCATAAACACATTCGCATAAGAGTCAATCAGAAAAATAAAGTAATATAAAAAAATGACCGCAGCTTGATTCCGGTCAAACCGCGCAATAATTAAGAACAGAGCTAAACCCGCTGTTGCAAAAGCAGATGTAACTGTCCTAAACCCCAGATACTCCCTGAAGCTAAATTCCTCACGGACATCTACCATTTGAATTTGATTAGAGCTGAAAATAACGAAAACGACAAAAATGCCACTCACCGCTGCCGCATAAGCAATCATACCCGCAGGTTCAAGACCGATAAGCCTTGTTGTTATCAAAGCTAAAACCTGTGCAAACGGAGCAGCTATAGCCGTAGCCAGCAATATCCATAGATGATTCTGAAATTCCGGTGATGTAACCTTACTTTTCAATTTGATATACTCGCTTTACTATGAAGCTTATACGCTGCTGTGTATAATTTAGACGGCAGGAAATACATAAGAAGCGCAGATAATTTTTCCTCGCGGCTGTTTGAATCTTTTAAAATTGTCGCTACTATATTCCATTTGAGTTTATTTGGCGGCTTATACCCGTTAACAATCGCTATGTGCATTGCATACACAACATTAACACAAATTTGACAATTGACTGCCTTATCCGCCCCGGCAGTTTTATCAGGCAGCTCCTGCACAATAATATCCTTTATTCGCAGCAGTAAGTTGTTCAGGTTTTCATAAACACTGCTTTTTGAAAGCGATTGGGGGTTTAAATTCTGAAAGTAATTATATGGTGCGCTTGCGTCAAAAACGACACCATTTTTTGCGGCCTTAATGCAATCAGCAACAAACCATCCATCCTCCGTGTTTTTAAGTCCCTCCGGAAACAGTATATCCGGTTCATTGCCGTTAATACTTAAAATATCTGACCTTATTAGTTTATTACACGGTGTTACAAAGAGTTCCAGATAAATCCTGGTGTTTGAAATAAACAACTCCCAAACCTCCGGCGGCTCTACCTTACGCTCGTACGGAACCCTCACAATACGCGAGTACCCGTCATATATCCTCTTATACCCGCAAACACATATATCAGCACCGGTTTCCTCTATTCGTGTATGTAAATGCATATACATGTCAGCGTCAACCGTGTCATCACTTCCGACAAAAGCAACGAACTCACCATTAGCGATACCAAGCCCTGCATTTAATGCACTTGCCACACCACCGTTTGATTTGTGGATAACCCTCACCCTGTCATCCCTTAAAGCAAAAGCATCGCACATATCCCCGCAGCCATCAGGCGACCCGTCATTAACAAGGATAATTTCAAGATTAGTATAAGACTGCGACCGGATGCTGCTTACGCAAGCATCTAAATACTTTTCCGCTTTATACACAGGAACTATTACCGATATCAATCCATTTACCATCGGACCGAAGCCCTCCCGCGGCACCAACTTCATTTTTTATTACTTTTCTGCCCTTTTACATAAAACCGGTGGATAAGCCATGCCACGGGTTTAGGTGCAAACATACGCAGCATTATTTTATCCTCGATGTTTCTTGTATTATCGCTAATCCGGTTTGTTGTCTCCGAATCACCGTGAATCCTATGCCCCATAAGCTTTTCAGGGCAATACACAAACTCCCCCGGCAAATCACGAAACTCCGCCCATGCAAGCCAATCACAGTTATTGTTGAACTCAGCGTTAAACGGCTCATCAGGCAGATTCGTTTTTACAAACGTAACGCTCGGGCAGCATATCGGATTTCCGAACATAAATATCCGCCTCGTAAAAAAGCGCGACCTGCCGAAAACACGAAAGCGCCACGGACTGCTCATTATGCGCTTTATTTTCAATAACATGTTTGACATAACCTTAACACCGTCGCGGATTTCATAGCACCCGGTAAACGCAATCAGCGGTTTTTTCGCCTTATTAAGGTATTCAAGAGTACACTTAAGAAAATCCGGTTCGTACACATCGTCTTGATGCGCGATTGTCACATACGGCGTTTCCGCCTGTTTATATGCAAAGTTCCAATCCGCTGCCATACCCTTTTGCTCTGAACTCACTATAAACGGTATGTTATATTCACCGCAGATATCCGCTATATACGAGCCTTGTGTTGAGGTCGTACAAATAATCCTGCTTTGTACACTTTGGCTCACAAGTGACTCAACACACTCGCGCAAATACGGACTCTCATTGTACGCGCATATAACAAATGTGTGATTCTCATGTATCATCTTCTATATTTGCCCTCTTTTAGTTTACTCATCCGCTGTCCGCTCACCGGCTTGCTCCCAATCTGCTCACCGGCTTGCTCCTCAATCTGCTCCGTGATTCGCTCTGCCGTCCGCTCACCGGTTTTATCATACACCTGTTCAACGGCGACACGCTGGGTTAGCTTCATTAAATTATACTCAAGCAGGGAAACCTTAAGTGACAGCACAAAGTTCTTTAGCAGCAACAACGTAAGGATACATAAAAAAACTAAGTTAGCAGGAGATTCTATGCCCAGCAATGAAGAAACACGCCCTGCAATCTCCGGAAAAATACTCAACACTAAAAACAGGAGCGAAAGTAAAAACCAAAAAATCCCGTCATGAATTTGAAATTTTGATTTTCTTATTTTCAACACAACTGCCGCTATCATTACAACAGACGAAATAATCAGAAGAATTCTTAACTCTGTACTCACTCGCTTGACCCCCTCTTTCTAAACCACTGCGCGATAAGGATTGAAAAACACATCCTGAGCATATAACCTACTGATTTCGCAAAAGTAAAGTAACTGACCCCGAACTCACGCTCATTCATAGATACTTGTATTTCGCATATTCGCACGCCTTTACGGGCTAAATACGCTATTGTATCCGGCTCAGGCTCATAATTAATATTTTTGGCAAACTCATTCAAAAGCATTCTATTGTATAGCCGCATCCCCGATGTCGGGTCTGTTATTTTTATCTTTGACGTTAACCGTATAGCGGCACCAATAAGCACGCTTCCAATTGTTCTCATGGAAAACGGGCGCTTCTTTGAAAAAAACCTTGACCCGATAACTATGTCATACCCATTTTGCCCTTCCGCCAGAAGCTCACTTATATATTCAGCCCTGTGCTGACCGTCGCCGTCAAACTGCAGCGCATAGTCATAATCGTTAGCTGCAGCATACCTTAAACCAGTCTGTACAGTGTAGGAAAGCCCGACATTAAACGGCATATCGATTAAATAGCAATGCAGATTCCCTCTGCATATCGCTGCGGTATTGTCTGAAGACCCGTCATTAACAACAAGAATATCAACATCGGGAGCATGTTGGCAAAGGTTTTCTATGACCTTAACTATGCTTTCCTCTTCATTATATGCCGGAATTACAGCAAGAACCTTCAACTCTTAAATCTCTACTTTCAACTGCCTTCATAATATATCTGCTTTTTCATCTTATCGACGATATCCAGGACATAGCGGGCATTCTCTCCTCCTATACGCGGCGGCTCTCCGGAACGAATGCATTGTGCGTAATCAAGCAGTTCCGCTCTCAATGGCTCGACAAGCTGAATAAAAACCTTTTCGGTTATATTCTCCTGCCTGTAAGTCGGTCTGTATCCGGTATCAAGCCTGTAGTTTGTCCTGCGCGTGATTGTAAGCGTTTTGTTAAAAAGATCCATACGGATAAAGGAGTTAACCGTATGAATATCGATTTCTCTCACCTTATCCTCTGTTGCTCTGCTTGCCTCCAGCGTAGCAAGGACACCATCCTCAAATTCCAGAATTGCATGAGCATAATCCACAAGGTTTTCATTATACACCGCTCTGCCGTTGGCATGAATCCTTTTTATGCCTGATTTGTTCAAACAATTCATCACAATGTCCAAGTCATGTATTAAAAGGTCTTGGATTACATCAGCATCGCTAATACGTAAATCCTTAGGTGAAAACCGCCTTGTGTTAACGGCAATTATTTCTTCATTTTCCAGCAGCTTTTCCACTTCTAATACAACCGGGTTAAAGCGCTCCACATGCCCGACAGCCAAAACAGTTTGTGCTTTTTTAAACGCCTCACATATCGCAACCGCTTCATTGCAGTCCAGCCCCAACGGTTTCTCTACCAGCACATGCAGCCCATTATCCGCTGCGGTCAATGCAATCTCAAGATGTGTCGATGAAGGCGAAGCGATTACAACCGCATCAACCGATGAAAACAAATCGGAAATGCTTGTAAAAAATTGCGTATTATACAACTCGGCTGTCTGTTTAACCTGCGGATTTATATCAAAAATACCGACTAAATTAAAATCCGGCATCTCCGATAATAGCCTCACATGGTTTCTTCCCATATTACCGGCACCAATAACACCAATATTTATTGATTCCATAAAGACTCCTTCTCCCGCGCATCCTGCTCTCTTGCACCATATTAATCTCTGCTGCTCATTATACAGTAAAATACCACAAATTAGTACCGCCCCTCCGGATAAACACCCGGCCATATCATATGCTTCATCTCCGTAACAGGTCTCTTAACCTTTGCAGGGCATCCCGCAACTAAAACACCTTCAGGCACATCCTCAGTCACCACAGAGCCTGCTGCCACCAAAGAGTTCTCACCAATACATATAGAATTTATTATACACGCCGCTCCCCCCACAAAGGTTTTGTCGCCGATTTTGACAAACCCCATGGTTGAGGCTCCGGGTGCAATTGTTACGCACTCTCCAAGCTTATTGTCATGCTCAACAACGACCCCTGTCTCAACAAGGCAGCCGTTACCCAGTAAAGTCCCTGCCTGAACAGCCGCCATAGCATTGATAATCACACCTATGCCCATCTCAACCGATTTGGAGACATATGCGCGCGGATGTATAATATTTGGAACCTCAAACCCTGCGTCAAGTACACGTTGTAGATAATGGCTACGCGTACTTGTATCGGCAATACAGACAAGAGCATGAGAAAAGTCTTTTTTATGCTCCTCAAGCTCATCGCTTTTGCCGATAATAGGGTATGAATATACGCTGTCATAATCAACATACCCATCAAGTATGGCTATTTTTGAATATAAACCCTGCTCTTCTATTGCATCGAGTACCCTTTTCGCCACTCCCTTTGCGCCTATAAGCAAGATACTACCGCTCATTAATCAGCTCCCCCTCTTAACTGTTTTATAACATATTTGCCCCCGGCTTCCCCGTTTCTGCCGGGATAGAAAATGTACTGCTTAACGATTTCTTCAATTTTATTCCTGTATTTATCCTTTTCGTCAATCAACCCTGCAACAACATCGCCAAGCCCGTCAACCTTATCCGTATCAACCGAAACCCCCAGTTTGCCGCGCAGGGAAATATCAAGTACCTCCAGGTCATACTGCTTATAATTGGGGTTCATAACTTTCATTGGAGTGTTGATAAAAAGGCTCGGTTTTAATGTACAAAAAGAAAATTCATACGCGATGTTAGACCAATCTGTAATCAAGACATCAGACATAAATATCGATGAGTTATCCGAAAAATCCAACTCGAAAACTATTTCCCCGTCAAGCTCCTGCCGCGAAAACCTCTTTCTCAAGGCATCAATACGGGTACCGAACATGTTTATAAACTGGGGATGAGGGCGTACAACGATTTTAAAACCGTTCCCAAGCAGCGAGGCAATTACTTCATTTATACAAAGCTCCATTATATTATCCGCCTGCCATGACGGGGCTATCAAAATCTGCGGCTTTTCATTTGAAGCACTTGAAGCATCCGCAAAGGACTCAATGAGCTGGTCATAGAGCCCGTACCCTGCCTTTACAAGCTTCTTCGCGGGCAACCCTGCAAGCTGTTCGCGCCGCCTGACTTCATCGACTTGATGGGGTCCGACGCAAAAAATCGTGTTAAAATGGTCAAGCGCTTTCTCCCTCAAAACAAGATGACCACTGCTGATTCCGTGATGCGTGTATATATACTCGATACCAGAACGTACAACAGAACGCTTCATATGGTAGCTTTGCAAATCAGGCACGGTTGTCACCAAGATATCAGCATCTAGCTTCAGCATGAGCGAGACAGTCCTGCGCTGGCTTGCGTAATATGGTATAAGCCTCGGATTTTCCTGCTTAAACAGTGCGTCATCAGGGTCATTGGTCAAATAGTGGATTATTATATCGGAGTTATCGAGGATGAACTCTACAAGCTTTTTATAAAATTTATACTGCCCGCTCGTTAGTGCATAAAAAACCAGTTCCTTCCTGGCTCCGGTGAACCTCGCAGTATCACGCTTTTCACGCAGCTTATGTTCTCTTATGCGTTCCTTCCCCGCCTTCAGCTCCTCCGGCGACTTGCGTATAGACTCCAGGTATGCAATTGCCTCGGGAGCAAGCTTCTTTGGACTGTAAAGCAGATTCAACAAAAGAACCATCCCTGTACCCGTCACTGTGCTGACTGTCCAGTAAAGACCCACTCCAACGGGTAAAACCAGTGTTAAATATAGAGATAGTGAAACAGTAACGATTGTCATTCCCATATTAACGCTTTTGCTCTGGCTCAGCGCTCCGGGGCTGACAGCGTTTTGCACCAGACAATAGCCAACCGCAGCTCCCACGGAAAGCAAAGGCATTATCAGCTCCGGGGAAGGGGTAAAAAGCGAAGGGACCATGAGAAGGTCAAGCCCTAAAAACATGAAATTGATATCACCGGTGGTTATACCATGCAGATGCCGCGAGGGATCCAGTATGACCTGCATAATGCCGATAATAAGGAGCAATTGCACAAAAAGGGGAATCAACCCCAAAAACGGACTGTACCGCTCCTTCTTAAACAGGCTGTACTGCTCCTCGTTCAGCCGCTCCTTATCACCCGCATAACGCCGTTTAATTAAGTCCAAGCCGGGCCGCAGCTTCAATAAACGAATGGAGTTATTATGCGCAAGGATGCCCACCGGAAACAAGGCCAAAACACGCACAACAACAGCAAAAAGCACAATAGCAAGCCCATAGCTGCCGGTAAAATTATAAGCAAAATTAATTATATACCCCAAAGGAGTGCCTAAAACAGTATTAATAAATTCCAGCAGACAATAACTCCAATCTCAGTGTTTTATGTATTGTAATACGATACCGTTTTTATGTCAAAAAAATAACTAAATAGACAAACAGGCTTACTATTTATGATTACTATTCGCGCCAAACTTAAAAGCGCGATGAGGAGTCTGTGTTTTTCGATTTCCAAAGCGAGTTAAGCGCCAACGCTACAGCTTGGATATAGTATAGTTTGTAGCGCGCTTGTTTGAGCGACGAAATCGGTAAAAACACAACTCCGAGTGCAAGCGCAATATGAGGGTTATATCCCCAGTATCCCTCTATACATACTTGCAATAACATCCCTTGAAAGAACAACCGGATGATTGCTTAGCCTCCCGGTGTTCACAGAATCAACAAGCACCCCGATAACCTCATCAATAACCCCGTCAAAAACAAATCCTAACTCCAACCTGTCGAAAAACTCAACAAACCTTTTATAATCAACTATCGAAAGCCCATCTACAACAAAATCAAGCTTCAATAAATGCTCCCACACAGGCATCAGGCACAGTGCCACCGCATGCCCGTGCGCAATCCCTAAAAGCCCTGACAGCTTATAACTCATGGCATGCGCCGCCGTAGTCCTGCTAATATTTATCGCCTTGCCGGAAAGATTCGCCGAAAAAAGCATTCGCTGCGTACATCCCGGCTCACCGTTCAGATAACCATCGGCATTTTCATAAATAGAATATATCGCGCTCAAAGCATAAGCTCTGCTCCCGGCAGACCCACCCTTTGCCCATAATGATTCAATAGCCTGACAAAGCGCATCGAGCAATGCGCTTTTTTTGTGGTACAAGGGTAAAGAAGAAAGGAAATCCGGATCTAAAATGACATATCCGGGTATCATGCGACAGTGTTCGAAGGAATGCTTTTCCCCTTCTTTATAAATAACCGCAAAACAAGTCGACTCGCTGCCGGTCCCGGCGGTCGTGGGGATAGAAAGATGACAAGCCCTCGGCGCTTCCCTCAGTCTCAAATTTCCATCATAAAAACAAAGCAGATTGATTCCCTTTGCAGTATCAATCGCGCTTCCGCCGCCTATAGAAACAATAAAATCACAATTCTCCTTTTCAAAGGCCGAAATCCCGGACAAAATATCGTAAATATCCGGATTCGACGTAAACCCGGTAAAGAAAACAGCATTCTTTTCAAATAGATTAAAAGCATTTTTTAAACCTTTGTCACACACAACAAATGGCTTTTTTGCCTTTGCTTCTACAAAAATATCCCTAATCCTGTTGCGCGAGCCATAACCCGGGTATACAATCTGCACCCTGTCCGGCATCTGTTTGTAAGCATCCCTGCCATTGGCAAGATCCTCACGGTTGTCAACCTCAAAGCATTTGCGCCCGGTCAAATCCAGAGGGAAAAGTATTATAGAGTCACTTATATCATTAAAAGCATTTTCGGCATAAACACCTGTTTCGCCCCGCTCGCAGTACCTGTCAATCTCATCAAGCCATAAATCCCAGTCCCGCTTTAACAGCTTATACATGGGCTGAGCATAAACAGAACCGTCAAAAGCCCCGACACTTACCTTCCTGACTCTCCCGTCTGTGATCACGGCTTTAAAATCCTTCTCAGGCAGTGGCATAGAAGAGTCGGTTATCATCACGCTCTTGTCTGACGCAATCAAATCCTGCAGGACACTTTGCTCAAAGACTAAATCGCCGTGCAATAACAGGATGTCCTCACCCTTGATAAAATCACGGGCAAGCTGAATGGAATAAATATAATTTGTTTTATCGTAGACAGGATTATGAATAAATGTGAATTGCAAATCAGGGTACTTATCACGGATAAAAGATTCCAACATATCGGCATTAAAACCGGTCGTCATAAAAAACTCATTTAATCCGCATTTAACTAAAGCCTCTATTTGTGCGTCTAAGATGGTTACTCCATCATCAATTTCAGCCAGGCACTTACATGAAACAAGCCCCTCCATCCGGCTGCCGATACCTGAGTTAAGAATCAATACCTTCATTTGTCCCCCAAATTAGCCATCAGCTCATCCTTATTCCGCTCCGGAGTCGTTGTGGGGCGCCCTAAATCACTGCGTGAAAAAAGATTGCAAATAACCTCAATAAAAACAGGTCCCTGCGCATTTTTCAAAGCATCCATGACCGATTCCAAGTCCTGCATCGCAGAAACCCGCAAAACCTTTCGATATCCCAATGTACGCGCTACATCCGCAAAATTAAGCTCTTTCCCGGCTGTCGGAAAACCGCCGACTGTTTCATGCGCCCCGTTATTGATTACAACATGGAAGAGATTCTTCGGACCTGAAGTACCCGCAACAGCCAGGCTGCCCATATGCATTAGAACAGACCCGTCTCCGTCCAGGCAGAAAACACGCCGCTCCGGCTTAGCCAGAGCTATGCCATGCGCTATCATCAGGCTATGCCCCATTGCTCCCACAGTCAGGAAATCAGAGCCATGACCTGCCCCTTGCCACTCACGTATCTCAAAAACCTCGCGGGACAGCTTCCCGGTAGTACAAACATAAACAGCATCACCGCTTGTTGCACCGCCATCCGTACTAAAGCCCGCAGTCCCCCCGGCAAGCTCAAGAATCGTTGTCAATGCATCTTCTCGAGAAAGCTTGGCATCAGAGGCGTAGACTAGCTTTTTATCATTAGTTAAGGCACCCTTGCTTATTACAAAAGCAACAGACCTGCCGTTTTTAATATGCCCTCTAAACTCCTCAGAAACCCGACTCAAATCATTGTCCGCTGCGGTCAATACAGTATATGGTATTTCCAGGCAATCTAGCAGCGGCAAAGTGATTTCCCCTTGAAAAACATGCTGCGGCTCATCACATGTCCCCGGCTCGCCGCGCCACCCTATTACAAAAATAACGGGAATGGAACAGACCTTCTCGTGCAATAATGAGCAAATTGGGTTTACGGCATTACCTAAACCGCTGTTTTGCATATATACCACGGCAGGAGAAGACGCAGCAAGATAATGCCCGGCAGCAAGACCGACAGCCGCACCCTCATTAGCCGCCACGATGTGCCTGCCGGAAAACCCGTACCTGTCTGCAACCGCATCAATAAACGGACACAACAAAGAATCCGGCACCCCGGCAAAAAAATCCCCTCCCAAATCCTCAATCACATCCAAAAACTTATAAGCATCCATAGTTGACTCCATTTAAATTTTCTTGAAACTCACGGCTTCGGGTACATATCGATTCTTATATAAATGTCAGCACATCATTCACCGACATACAAAACTCATCAGCCGCCTCCAGGCTGCGCCCATAAGAAAGGATGCTCTCAGCAGTCCTCACCATAGCAGGATAAGCACTCCGCAACAAAAAATTAGCATAAATAATGATATTTGCCCCTCCGGCATGCAACTCATCCTCGGTTATCCGGTTATACGCCGTAGGAACAACCACAACAGGAATATCCGAAGAAAACGCTCTGAAAAGCTTCAAAAAAGCAAACACATCATCACCGGACTTTTCCCTGCTGTGAATCATAACAGCATCAGCCCCTGCCTCGATATAAATCTTTGCCCTCATCATAGCATCCTCGACAGGCAACCCTGCAATAAGGCTCTCAAGCCTTGCGATAATCATAAATTCCTTCGTGGATTGAGCGCGCTTCCCTGCGGCGATTTTAGCCGCGAAATCCGCAGGAGCATCGAGGACCTGCTGCACATCAGTACCAAACAACGAATTCTGCTTCAACCCTGTCTTATCCTCAATTATCACAGCCGAAACACCCAGCCGCTCCAAAGTCTTTACATGAAAGGGAAAATGCTCGATTTTGCCTCCGGTATCACCATCAAGGATTACCGGCTTGGTCGTGACCTCCATAACCTCATTGATTGTGCTTATCCGGCTGGTTAAATCAACAAGCTCAATATCCGGCTTACCTTTAAAGGACGAATCACAAAGGCTGGAAATCCACATAGCGTCAAATTCCTTTACCTTTAAAGTTGACTCATCCATAATCCGGACATTCTCGGCAATTATACCGGTAAGCCCGTTTGAAACATCAATTGCGCGGATGAACGGCTTTAATTGAAGCAGCCTTCGCAGCTTCCCCAGTCTTTGGTCGGGAGTGGACAAAGCGCCCGACAATTGCCTTGATAACCTGTCAGCAGATAAGTTATGTGAATAAGGCACCTCAATAAGCTCTCCACCCCATTCAGAAAGTAAAGCAATTATCCGCTCACGGACAACCTGCATATACCCGGTTCGCCAGTCATCCCCGTGTACAACATAGTCCGGTTTGATTTTACGCAGTGTCTGCGCATCATCCAAGTGCTCCTGAATAACAACCCTGTCCACGTTTTTAAAGCTCCCGGCTATCCGCATCCGTTCTTCCGTGTCAAGCAGCGGCGGGCGCTTGTACGTTGCGACAGCCTCATCGGTGAGTACGCCGACAACAACCTTCCCGTACTTAGCCGCTTGATTTATGATATTTATATGCCCGGAATGGAAAACATCCGTTGCCATGGCTACATAAGCAATCTTATCACTCATAACAAGCCCTCCCCGTCATTATTTTCACCGGTATCAGCACCATCCTCATCTAAACCGACTATCTTATTATCCTCATCGGCACTTTCGTCTGCCAGCATATCAATAATACCCTCGTCACTGTCACCCAAGGCATGCGTGTCCTCATTCTCCTTGCCGCGATTCTTCTTCCCGGAAAACAACGCCCGGAGCTTCCTTCTGAGCGAAAACACAAGAATACCGCCTGCAGCCGCGACAGCGACTAAAACCTGAAACAACGCGCCTCCAAAACCGGGGTCAAAATACATAAATTACCTCCAAAAACAGCAAGCCCTAATCAACTGACCACGGAATAAATTTCCAGTTTGAAAAATCATTCGCATCGCCGCTGATTTCATAAAAGCCGTTAAAATGAATTTGCTGAGTAGTCTCACGCTCACGCCACCAGTTGCCGGTGTCATATTTTATTCTGACGAGAGGAGGCAAACCCTGAATAATATCATTATATGAAATCCCAAAATCACTGTGAGGCAAACCTGCAAAATCCAAAATTCCCGCGCTAAAATACATATGCGACAATTCAGAACCATTCTCCGCAATCAACGCACCCGAAGCACCTCCCGGTTTAATCAACAAGGCAGTTGTAAAAGCTTCGCTCCCTCTCTCTGCAAGCCTGCCATGGTCACCAATCAGGACAATCGTGCTGTTGTCATAAACACCAAGCTCCCTCATCTTATCAAAGTATGTATTCAAGATTATAAGGCAAGCCCGGGTACTTTCAATATAGTTGCCCCCATGCACCAGCTCGCCGCTCTCATCATCAAAGAAATACCCGTTTGCAGTACTCTCTCTGTCAAATTGCTGATGCGAGCCAATCATATGATATACAAAAAACATTTTTTTATCACTCAACGTCAGTTCATTGCGCCTTATATAATCAAAAAACCTGAAATCGTTTGAATGCGAGACGCCGTAAGAGAAAACCTCAAGCTCATCAATCTCAGAAACATCAAACCCCATTAAACCATCGTTTATTGTAAAGCCAAGCGGAGTAAGAAAGACATCCTTTAATAGATACGGGGCGAGCCTGCCAAATGAGGTCAAACCCGCCATCCTGACAATACCCCTGAAATTCGCCACGATACTAAACTCAGACTTCAAGTTATCCGTTCTATTCTCGATATTCGAAAGATTTCCATAAGTTGCGTTCATATCAATATAAAGATTCGTTGAAAAACCGTTATCCCGCAGCTCATCAATAAACGTATGCCGGTTCCATGCCTCATCAATATACTCGTCAAATGTCTGCCCCTCAGTGTAGTAATGCCGGGTTAACATAGTCACGACCGAAGGGAATGTATGAAAGTATTCGGAAACATTATTTTCATAGAATGTAAACCCGTCAAGAATATCACTAAACTCCGGATACTCCTCCAGCACATCCCTCATGACCAAAACATCAAAAGCATCCAGAATAAAAACAATTACATTATCTTCATCACTGAGCCTTAAAGTTGGCTCAAATGACGGCACAACCGGTATATCATCAGTCAAATGTTGCGGCCCGGCAGAGTAAGAAGCCGAAAAAACACCGGCTGTTTGCATGCAGAGAATAAACAGAACAGTTACGGTGAATATATTAATATATTTAAACTCCTTCCTTAGCCTCACGAATATATAACGCATAAGCAATGGCGTAACAGCAATTAAAGCCCATATGAAAAGATTCAATATATTCACAAATGAAACTGCTCCATACCCCGTCTCATCACCCGTCATCAGAGTCATTCGCCCATTGAGGAAAAGCATCTGTACGTACGAAGCAATAATCACACCCCAAATAAAAAGTAAGAGTGAATCCATTGAAAGTTTCAACTTCTTCAATAACGCCCACAAGAGCAGCAATACCACCAGGAAAACAATAAATACAATTGAAGCAAACACGAAAAACGTTGGAAATAAAAAATTCCAACTAACAATAAACGCAGGAGCGTTGTAAAAATAAAACTCCAAAGGGGCTAGAAGGAAAATTACAAACGGCACAGTAAACGCCAGCGATATAATAGCAAAAAGATATGCCTTTGGTGGTATATAATTTTTCAGCTTAATCACCGCTTTAATACTTTCCATTCTGTATCGTAATTTATAAACGCTTATCAGTTACCGGTTGCGCCATCAATCTCTTTTGAAAACGTCCCGCGTATATACCTTATCACTGACATGTTCAAGCTCCGGACTGAACCGGTTTGCAACTATAACATCGCTTACGCTAAAAAACTCGTCCAAATCCCGAATAACCCTTGAGTGGAAAAAATGCTCCTCAAGAAGCGCAGGCTCATATACGACGATCTCAAGCCCCTTGGCCTTCAAACGCTTCATAACACCCTGCACAGAAGACTGCCGGAAGTTATCCGAACCCTCCTTCATCGTCAGCCGGTAAATCCCCACCACATCCGGATTCATAGCCAGAATCTGCTCTGCGATATGATCCTTGCGGGTACGGTTGGCATCAACAATCGCCCCGATAAGATTGCTTGGCACATCGTTAAAATTCGCAAGCAACTGCTTCGTATCCTTTGGCAGGCAATACCCTCCGTAACCAAAAGAGGGATTGTTGTAAGACGCGCCGATACGCGGGTCAAGACAAACACCCTCTATAATCTGCGCAGTGTCTAATTCACGCAGCTCGGCGTAGGTATCAAGCTCATTAAAGAAAGAAACACGCAAAGCCAGAAAAGTATTGGCAAACAGCTTAACAGCCTCCGCCTCGGTCGAACCGGTAAACAGTATAGGCGCATCCTTTTTTATCGCGCCCTGCACCAGCAGCTCTGCAAAAACCCCGGCCCGTTCGCTCTTATCACCGACGATGATCCGCGAAGGATAAAGATTATCATGGAGTGCCTGACCCTCCCGCAGGAACTCGGGAGAAAATAAAATATTCTCCGAATTAAACCTCTTTTTCGCGCTCTCAGTATACCCGACCGGAATAGTAGACTTAATAACCACAACAGCATCCGGGTTGACCTTTATAACATCAGCAAGAACCTTGTCAACAGAGCCGGTATCAAAAAAATTGAGGACAGGGTCGTAATTTGTCGGTGTGGCGACAATAACGAAATCCGCACCGGCAAAAGCCGCATTGCCGTTCGTTGTAGCGCTTAGTTTCAACGGCTTATTCTTTAAGTAATCCTCAATCTCGGGGTCAATGATAGGTGAAATACGATTGTTTAGCGCATCCACCTTGCTTTGAACAATATCAACAGCGATGACATCATTCTCCTGAGCAAGCAAAACCGCAAGCGACATCCCGACATAACCAATACCAACAACCGTAATTTTCATAACCTCGTCCTTAACCTAGCTTATATTTTGCATTTTTGCTCTATAGATTTCCATCATAGGCGTGGCAGCATCTACCCGTTAAGCATTTCAAAAGCAATATTACCTATATCCTCTTGGAATTCACACCAGTCAGGCTTTTTGACCCATGCAATCTCTCTGATATCTGCAATATCTTTAGCAGCATATCTAAAAATAGCTGATAGCTTATTTGATAATATATTTCGAATAGAATCAGTACGATAAAACAATTCGGTTTTTCCTATTTCGCCATACAAAGGTACAGTATCATTAACAAAGTCAAGCTTTAGAGAGACATCAGAATACCTATGATTATAATATGCACGACTAAGTGCAGTTCCTCCGGTCAGAAAAAAGTCTGTACCGCTGCGACTTAAAATACTCATGACCCCATCTTGCAGGGGGTAAAGGCTCTCTACGTAATACTGCGAGGGCATAATCAAAATGATACCTCCTCTCCTTTGGCCAAATCCGTTTAGCTATATCAAGATTATACATATCCTTGATTGCCTCAACACCCCAAAGAGCAGTTACATAGTGCCAAGGCAAACGCTCTAAGGAACGTACAAACAGCTTATCCCGAGTGAACGCACCGGAACGCTCAAGTTTTCCTTCTATGACAGCAAGCATATCATCATATGAATCAAGGTAATCCCAATTAAGCGAGTCCATTAAGTTTAATTTTTCATCGTAACTAAGCTGCATTATATGTGGTATTCTCCTACAATCACTAGCTTATCATAGCATATACCGAAAATAAATTTTTCGCAAGCAGAATATTCGTTGACATCTAAGAAACTACCTCGCCAAACTGCTTCTTGACGTAATAAATCAGTAGATATATACTTTGTTAGTAATTTTCAATGTGAAAAAGGAGCAGCAATATGAGCGTACCATTTCTGGATTTAAAGAGGCAGTATGAGCAGCTCATGACAGAGGTTGAGCCAAAGGTAATAGAAGTTATGCGCAGCGGAGCCTATATAGGCGGGAAATATGTCGATGAGTTTGAACGCGAGATGCGCGAATACTTAGGAGTGAAGCATGTAATAAGCTGCGCCAACGGTACCGACGCAATTATGCTTGCCCTGCGGGCATGCAACATCGGCGCGGGAGACGAGGTAATAACCACACCCTTTACATTTTTTGCAACAGCAGAAGCGATTGCGGCAATCGGAGCTTTGCCGGTATTCGTAGATGTGCGTGAATCGGACTTCAACATCGACCCTGCACTAATCGAAGCAAAAATCACGCCAAAGACAAAAGCCATACTGCCCGTGCATATCTTCGGCTTCCCCTGCGATATTGACGAAATCAACCAAATCGCCGCAAAACACAACCTCCATGTTGTTGAAGACGCCGCTCAGGCGATCGGCTGTGAATATAAAGGCAAAAAAATAGGCCAAACGGATAACCTTGTGACATTCTCCTTCTACCCGACAAAAAACCTCGGCGCATTCGGTGACGCGGGGATGGTGACAACCAATGACGATAATCTCGCTATGACCGTGCGCGCTATGCGGGAGCACGGGATGGCTAAGAACGGCGCGAGAGCCCGCGAAAACCTTTACGGTGAGCGTGACGAGTTCGCTATGGAATCAGTCACAGACGCGCTCTATAACCCATATAAATACTACAACTACCTGATTGCATATAACTCCCGCCTTGACGCAATGCAGGCTGTGATACTCAGCATAAAGCTGAAATACCTCGATGAATATAACCGTAACCGCAAGAGAATAGCAAAGCTGTATAACACAGGGCTTAATGGTGTTGTGACCATACCAACCACGCCCGCAGACGGCATAAGCTGTTATCACCAATATGTCATTCGAACGAGGCAAAAAGATGAGCTAAGCGCTCATCTGGCGGAAAAAGGGATAGGCACCGGCGCATTCTACCCCGTACCGCTGCATCTACAGAAAGCATTCAACTACCTCAAATACAAGGATGGCGATATGCCCGTCGCAGAAATGCTGTCAAAGGAAACAGTGTGCCTGCCGATTTTCCCGGAATTGACCGACAATGAAGCTGAAGCGGTAATTGATGCAATCAGGGAGTTTAATAAAGCGTAAGTGCTTCAATTGTTTGTATATGATTTCATGAACTGATGAATTTATATAAATATGCCAGCCTTGCGCATTCAAGTACTATACTGTTATTAACTCTCCAATCGCAATCGTATAAAATAAACCGTATACGCAATAAGCAAAACCCCTACAGAAACTCCTATACCTAGTATTTGCATATAATTTGCACCTGATATCCCAAAAGATGATAAAAACCATTGTGAAAGTGATATACAACAGAGAACTCCGGCAGCGCAGCCCAATAGAATAGTTTTTATCTTACGCATTACAACCAGTACTGTCATTAAAAAGCTAAGCAAAGATGCAAGACCTGCAACAAAAAAGGATTCTGTCAGCAGATGAGCATATGCTACTATATCATCACCGAATAACAGCCTGAGAATCTGTTCTCCAAACACTATAGTAAGTATTATTCCAACAGAGCTAATAACTATAATTCCACCGCAAGTCAATAAGAAAATATTATTAAACAGTTTATAGTTTCCTTCTGAAAGACTTTTTGAAAGAAAATTAACAAGTGGCACAAAAATAAAGCCGGCTAACTGTACAATAAGTATAGAAAGTATAGTAGCAGAGTTGAAGACTCCTAAAGTTTCAACATTTGTCGCATTCTCCAATGAAATTCTTGCTATTGATATAAATGATATATATAACAATGTTACCAGCATCAATGGAAAACATGTTATAAGCAGTTTTCGCAGCTCAT
>Ga0123356_10001091_pt1 | contig 30067 bp, 28 predicted proteins | sample TergutEmb28metaG_2_FD_92546 | JGI IMG/M metagenome (GOLD analysis project Ga0123356, IMG submission 92546) | Embiratermes neotenicus P3 segment gut microbial communities from Petit-Saut dam, French Guiana - Emb289 P3 | ecosystem: Host-associated > Arthropoda: Insects > Digestive system > Gut ...
AATCGTGGTTTTGCCCTCGTTGGGCAGAGCTGACGTGATGCCGATCACCCGGTTGGCGTTCTTGCTCGAACTGAGATCAATCGCGAGCTTGATCGAACGGATGGCCTCGGAAAATCGCGATAAGGGCATGTTCACAGCGGCGTGGTGAGTTGCCGAAGCTTTTGAAACAATTCGTTGCCTCAAATCATCGTCAGCCTGATGTGAGGATGCGGGTTTAGAGGAGTTTGGAATACGTAACACCGGCACAATGGACAGACACGGCAGATCCAACAGATCTTCGATCTGGGCGGATGTGCGAAAGACACGATCCATGAGATCCCTGAGCAGACCAAGGCCCACCCCAAGCGCAAGGCCGCCAAGCAGGCCCAGCGCCAAGATCAGGCTGGTCTTCGGCTTGCTTTTGCTTTGCGGCGGCGCTGCCGGATAGATCACCCGCGCCTCTGAGATGGGAAAGCTCTCTTGCTGCACTGAGCCCATATAGCGCTGCAAAAACGTCTCATAGAGGCTATGCAACTCCTTCGCTCGGCTTTGCAGGTCTCGTATGGTGAGTTCAGCAGAACTTGTTGAACGGGATTGAGATACGGCTTCGGCCAACTGGTTTTCGATGTCCTGCTGCCGGTGCTTGGCAACCTCGAACTCACTTCGGCTGGTCTCGGCAAGGCGCTTGACCTCCTCGAGTATGGACGTACGAAGCTCCTGCATTCGGGTCCGGAGATTGACGACTGCTAGATGATTGTGCCCGAACCTAGCCGACCACTCGCTCTCGCGCCGCGACAGTTCAAGATACTGCTGGCGGAGGTTGTTGATGATTGGACTGGTCAAAGCATCGGAGCCGCCAGCGTCCAGAGTACCGATTGAAGCCGAACTCGCTGAGTTCGTACGAAGAATCGCTTCATATCGGTTTAACTTGGCTGATGCGTCTGAGGTTTGTGCGCGAGCGGCTACCAGTCGGCTATTGAGGTCCGTCACTTGCTCTTCGTCAATCGACTTTCCGCCCGACGAGACGATGTTGTTCTCGGATTTGTAGGCATTCACGGCCCGATCCGCCGTTAAGGCCTGTTCGCCAAGGTCGTGCAGTCTCTCCTGCAGCCAGCTTGTTGCGCTGCGATTGGCATCGAATTTCGCATTTAGTTGATCGGCTATGTAGGCTTTGGCGATCGCGTTGGCTATTTCTGCAGCTCGCGCAGCACTGCTCGAGTTGAAGCTGACCTCAATGACATTGCTTACTCCGATCCGGCTTGCGGAGAGCTTGTCCTGAAACGCGCTAATCACGCTTTCGGCAGGCTCATTTGGAGCGTACAAGCCGGCCGATTGCTCGTCCTTAAGTCGAAGCAATGCCCATGCTCGAATCCGGCTCCACAACGAGGCGAGCGAAGCTCTGGAACCATTGAAATCCGGATCATCTTCGAGTTTGAGCTCATTGATAACCGCGACCGCGATAGCCCTTGATTTGAGAAGCTGCAGCTGGGTTTCAATTTGGGTGAGATCGAACAGAGGGTCCGCGAGCACGGATTGCTGTTGCACAAACTGGGCCCTCGGATTCATCAGCAAAATCTGGACGTGCGCGGTATAAGTCGGCGGGGTGATCTGTAAATATACTGAACTGAAGGCTATCGCGAGCACGGCGGCAACGATGATCACCAAGTACTGGCGCCTGAGGAACGCTAGACTGAAATTAATGATGTCGGCGATGCCGCCGGCCTCGGACCGATTGCCTTCTATGTCGTTCCGCGCAGTGCCGGTTTCCACTAGGCTTCTCTGAAGCATCAGATGCTCTCTTGCGCTGTCATAGATTCCGCCGATTCACCAGAAGCCATGGGCGCATCGGCGGAACTATTTTTTGAATAAACTCAATTTACCTGATAAAACTAGATTTTTCAAATTAAATGAATTATATCCGATTGTGCCTGGATTTTGCTTGATCGAACCGCATCTGGGCACATCCGCTGACGAAGACGGGATGGTTTCAGGAATTTCCAGCGTCGCGACACAACAAAATCGTGGGAGACGGGGGTCTGTGCTAGCCATGCGGCTGCCAGCATGACGATCGGCCGAGCCGAATTCTGGGAGTATTACAGCTCCAAATCCTCCCGTTCTCCGATCGCGACCGAAAATCCCAATACTTACCTTCAATACATGACAATGTAAATCATTTAACTGTGTTGAATTTACACCTCGACCGTATTTAAAATAAGGGTAAATTCTTAGAGCGCCTTCGACATATCAATCCAATTGTTTCAAGGATCAATACCTTTACGGCATGACCGGCATTTAAGCGAGGCTTCCAGACCCGGCGCGTTGCGCGGACGCCTGATCGAGTCCGTCGGCATGCTGGCCTGATATCATACCTCCAGCCAGCCATTTATATCTATAGTCACCGGGAGGCCGGGATAGTGTTCGATGTGCGGCGCTCGAAGCGAGCGAAACTAAACCCAATACTCCGCCGGTGCCGAAGACGGCCGATTCTTCACTGGATACGGAATTCCTCCGTCGATCTCAAACTTCCCCATACCAGTCAATCCTAACTTCAAGACCGAGGTGCCGGTATTGCATTTAACAATAATATATAAGATAAATGCACCGACGCCGCCATTTAAATGCGTCAGCGTCAGATCGGTTGACTCACTGCCCTGGCGGCGCGACACGTTGTTCATTTGTGCGTATTTAAATCTAAGGTGCAGGCGCGGAAGAACTGCGGCCGTCCGGCCAAACGACGTGGCGGAACACATCATCAACGACGTGTTGGCGCCCATGATCTCATCTCTAAGCGGCTTCCCACGGCCGTTCATACAGGTGAATAGCGGCGCTCATGGCCAGATCTGCTAATCAAACCCGGAGGGACACTCATGCGCGTTCTTGTCACTGGACACCTTGGCTACATTGGTACTGTTTTGACACCCATGCTGCTCAAGGCAGGTCACAAAGTGACCGGGGTCGACAGCGACTTGTATTCCCGCTGCACCTATGTCGCGGGCGACAAAATTTGCGAGGTGCCTACGATCCGCAAGGACGTTCGGGACGTCGAGGCTGCCGACCTTAGCGGTTTCGATGCAGTTCTGCATTTGGCGGCGCTTTCGAATGATCCTCTCGGCAACCTCGACCCGACCCTTACCGACAAGATCAATCACCAGGCCAGTGTACAGATAGCTGAGTTGGCCAAGGCAGCGGGCGTCCGCCGCTTTGTGTTTGCCTCATCCTGCAGCAACTATGGTCAAGCTGGCGAGGAAATGATTGACGAGACCGGCGCGCTCAATCCTGTGACCGCCTATGGTGACTCTAAAGTGATGTCGGAGCGTGACATCTCGCGCTTGGCTGGCGGCGGTTTCTGTCCGGTATATTTGCGGCCAGCAACGGCCTACGGACTGTCTCCACGACACCGTTTTGATATTGTTCTGAACAATCTTGTCGCCTGGGCCTTTACGACCGGGAAAATTCACTTGAAGTCGGACGGCACGCCTTGGCGTCCCATTGTCCATATTGAGGATATCTCCCGCGCGTTCATTGCTACGCTCGAAGCGCCTGGAGAGCGGGTTTTCAACGAGGCCTTCAACGTTGGTCAGACCGCCCACAACTATCGCATTCGAGACCTAGCCGAAATCGTCGCTGGTGTCGTGCCCAACTGCACAATTGAATTTGCGGACGATGCCGGACCCGACAAGCGATCATATCGCGTGAGCTTCGAGAAGATCCGCAGCAAGCTGCCCGAATTCAAGCCGCAATGGGATGCGCGCATGGGAGCCGAACAGCTTTACAGGGCCTATAGTTCATCCAACCTGACGCTGGATGAGTTCGAAGGGTCAAGATACCAACGCATCGCCCACGTCAAGAAATTGTTGGCGGACGGGGTCCTCGAGCCCGACCTGCGCCACGCGGGCTTGCAGCTCCAGGCGGCGTCGTGAATGATGGGCGATATCTCTTGCGAGCGACTCGTCGCGGAGAGTATCGGCGACGAGTTGTTTTCATTCGCCGCCGAGATATATCCGATTTGCCGCAGCATCACGGGCAATGGGGTTCGAGAGACGTTGCGCGCGATCAGCGCGCACGTCGACCTTGAAATCCACGAAGTACCGAGCGGAACCGCTGTCTTCGACTGGATTATTCCGCGCGAGTGGAATATCCGCGACGCGTATATCAAGAACGAGCGCGACGAAAAAATCCTGGACTTCGCTCAGTCGAATCTGCACGTCATGAGCTACAGTGTGCCCGTGCGAGGGCACCTGTCGCTGGCCGAACTGAAACAGCATGTCTACACATTACCGGACCAACCGGACTTGATCCCGTATCGGACGTCGTACTATGCGGAGAACTGGGCTTTCTGCATGCCTCACCGCCTGCTGGAGAGCCTTAGAGATGAAACCTACGAAGTGGTCATCGACTCGACGCTCGCGGACGGATCCTTGACGTATGGCGAATATCTGCATCGTGGCGAAACGGAAGACGAGTTTCTGCTTTCGGCCCATGTGTGCCATCCCTCGCTCGCCGACGATAATTGTTCGGGTATTGCGCTCCTCACACATCTTGCGAAGCGGCTAGCAGGCGTGCGGACACGATACAGCTATCGATTCCTGTTCGCGCCCGGCACAATCGGGGCGATCACGTGGCTCGCACGCAACGAGAGCCGCGTCCAACGCATCAAGCATGGGCTTGTCATGTCCATGGTCGGAGACGGTGGTGGCCTCACCTACAAGAAGAGCCGGAACGGCAATAGTGCGGTCGATCGAGCGGTCATCCACACCACTCGTCACTCTGGGCTGACGCCGACGATCCTCGATTTCTCGCCATACGGCTATGACGAACGGCAGTATTGCTCGCCGGGTTTCAACCTGCCGGTCGGGCTCTTCCAGCGCAGCCAGTTCGGCGAAATTCCGGAATACCACACGTCGGCTGACAATCTGGATTTTATCGCGCCCAATCACCTGGCTCTGTCGTACCGCCTCATCGCTGAAACGCTCGAAGTGATTGAAGGCGACGTCGTGTACCGCAACACAATGCCGAAATGCGAACCGCAATTGGGGCGGCGCGGCCTTTATGGCGCGATTGGGGGCGACAAGGGGGCCGCCGCTGGCAATATGGCGATGCTGTGGGTTCTCAACCTCTCGGATGGAGTGCATTCACTGCTTGATATTGCCGAACGCGCCGGTTTGCCGTTTGGGGTCATCCGAAGGGCCGCGCAACTTCTTCAGCGCAGCGGCCTTCTCGTGCCATGCGGTGATGCGGAGCCGCGCACAACGGCCGTCGACCGCTCTGGCGTTCGACGGACTCAGGTCCGCTGAGAATAGTCAGGCCAGCGCAGATCCTTCTCGGAAATCTGCGTTACCGACAGAGGCCACGTAATTCCGAATGCCGGATCATTGTAGCGAATGCCGCCAGCCAAATCCGGCCGGTGCGGTGTCGAGATCAGGTAGTTCACTTCGACATCATCGCTGAGCGTCTGGAATCCGTGGGCGAATCCCTTTGGAATGTAGAGCTGGTGCCGGTTCGTGGCTGAAAGCTCGAATTTCTGCCAGCGGCGATAGGTCGGCGAGTCCGGCCTGATATCGATGATCACATCCAGAATGGCGCCGCGCGTACATCGGACCAGTTTCACTTCGCTCCCCGGCTCCCGCTGATAATGCATGCCGCGCAGGGTGCCCTTGCGGATCGAGAAAGACGTGCTGTGCTGCGGAAAATTTGCCTCCAGCCCGTGAACGGCGAATTCTTCGGTGCAAAAGGTGCGGGCGAAAAAGCCGCGTCCATCATGTACCGGATCGAGTACTACCAGATAGGCGTGGCAGAGCATTGTTGAATGAAATTCCATGTTGAATCCGAAGCACCATTAAAGCAAAAATGGAGAAGCTGGTCAGGTCTTGATCATAGGCCTGATGTGGACATCGGTAACCTCGGCCGTGTGCGGCAAGCGCAGGGCATTCACGACGACGGATGCCACGTCCTCAGGCTGCAGCAGCAGTTCTGGCTTATATTGTTTGCCATCCTTTCGGTGTATCTGCGCCTGCATTTCGGTTGCTGTTCGACCGAGATAGACGCTCAACACACGAACCCCATACTGGTTGACCTCGCCGCGCAAGCTGTCGGCAATCGCCTTCAGCGCGTGCTTGGTTGCGTCATATTGTGCGGACATGGGTTTGGCAGTTACGCCGCTGCTCGAGTTGATGAACACGATCTGGCCTTGTCGAGCCTTCAATCGAGGCAGAAGGGCTTGCGCCAGCAGGTAGGGCGCACGAACGTTGGCGTGATAAAGCGCGTCGAACTCGGCCGCATTGCCGTGTTCGACCGGCCCCATGGTGTGCGCAGCGGCGCTCTGTATGAGGATGTCGAGTTGGGGGAGAGCCTGTTCGAGCTGTCGCATCAGTTCGGCCTGTCCGGTTGCGAGGGAGAGATCGGCGCAATGGAATGTCGCTGTACCCCCTATGTTGCGCGCCTCCGAAGCGATCGCTTCAAGCGGCTGTGACCTGCGGCCTATCAGGCAAAGTGCGGCTCCTTCGCCAGCCAATGCCAAGGCTATGGCCGCGCCGACGCCGGTCCCGCCTCCGGTGACGAGGGCCATCCTGCCCTCGAACGCGCGCACTCGCGAACCCATGCTACCCGAACCCCTTCCGCGCGCGTTTAACCATTCACGCAACTAAATCCCGGCCTGGAGTCGTGTGCCTCGACTAGGCAGGCCAAATTAATTAAATTAAATAATGACATGTCAATTGATTTAAAGTGAGATTTATAATATCGTTTAAGTGCCGCGAAAATTAGCACAGCGCGGACTGGCTGAACAAATGTCATTTTGACCGTGATCGGACCAAATCTATGCATGCCCTACTGGAAAAAGGCTCGATCGCGCGCCCCCATGCGGCCGGATATGGATGCTGCCGCTTGTGCGGCGCGCCGCTGACAACGACTTTCGTGAACCTGGGCATGTCGCCCTTGTGCGAGAGCTTCCTGCCCGCAGGCGAGATCGACGCGATGGAGCCTTATTTTCCGCTCCACGCCCTGGTCTGCGAACAATGCTATCTGGTTCAGCTCAAGGCTTACGTAACGCCCGATCATATCTTTAGCGAATATGCATATTTTTCGTCATATTCCACATCCTGGGTCGAGCACGCGCGCAGGTATTGCGAAATGGTCGTGCAACGCTTCGGCCTCGGGTCCGGCAGCGAAGTATTCGAGATCGCGAGCAACGACGGATATCTGCTTCAGCATTTCCTTCCGTCAGGCGTGTCCGTGCTCGGAATCGAGCCTGCGGCGAACGTTGCCGAGGCCGCACGTCGCAAGAACGTTCCGACCTTGGTCGAGTTTTTCGGATCATCCCTGGCTCGTCGCCTGGTGTCGGAGGGCAAGCGCGCCGACCTGATCATCGGAAATAACGTCCTGGCGCAGGTTCCGGACCTGAACGACTTCACTGCTGGAATGGCCATGCTGTTGGGAGCGGAAGGTGTCATCACGCTGGAATTCCCGCATCTCGAACGGCTCATGGTCGAGAACCAGTTCGATACGATTTATCATGAGCATTTCTCGTATTTTTCCCTTCTCGCGATCGATCACCTCGCGCGGCGGCACGGTCTGAGGATATTCGATGTAGATCAACTCACCACGCACGGCGGATCGCTGCGCGTTTATCTTTGTCACGACAGCAGCCCGCATGAAACGTCTTCCCGCGTGAGTGCGCTTCTAGCCCATGAGCGCAAGATCGGATTTGAGGGCATCGAGAGCTACACGCGATTTGCCAAAAACGTTCATCGCACGAAGCGCCAGCTGCTGTCGTTCTTGATCGCATGCAAGGACAAGGGCGCGAAGATATGCGGATATGGCGCGCCCGGCAAAGGCAATACCTTGTTGAACTATTGCGGCATCGGCACGGACTTTCTGGAGTTTACCGTCGACCGCAATCCATACAAGCACGGCCGCTACACGCCCGGAATGCACATCCCGATCCATCCAGTGTCTGCGATCGATGAGTTACGGCCGGATTTCCTGCTGGTCCTGCCGTGGAACCTGAAGAGCGAAATCGCTGAGCAAATGCGCCATGTGGCCGCGTGGGGATGCAAAATGGTCGTCCCCATTCCAAATGTTGAGATTATCGACCCGCGGGATTTCGAAGCATGAAGGTTGTTCTGTTTTGCGGGGGGCTCGGCACCCGCATTCGCGAGTATTCCGACGCCATTCCGAAGCCGATGGTGCCGATCGGCCATCACCCGATCTTGTGGCACGTCATGCAGTACTACAGTCAGCACGGCCATCAGGATTTCATTCTCTGCCTTGGATACAAGGCAAACGCCGTGAAGGATTACTTCCTGAACTACAAGCAGACCACAAACAGCGATTGTATGGTTTCGAACTTCGGTAGGAAAGTCGAGATATTGGGCACACAGCCGCCTGATTGGCGAGTCTCACTGGTGGACACCGGAATTTGGCGCAATATCGGACAGCGTCTGGTTGCCGTCCGTCATCTCGTCGAGGACGAAGAGATTTTCCTGGCAAACTATAGCGACGGCCTGACGGACGCCTGCTTGCCTGACATGATCGACCGCTTCAAGAAGAGCGGAAAAGTCGGCTGTTTCATCGCGATCCATCCACCGGTTACGTTTCATCTCGCTGAATTTGACGAGCAGGGCGGGGTGCGGCGGCTGCGAGCGAGTCAGGAAGCCGACATATGGATCAATGGAGGATATTTTATTTTTCGTAACACGATATTTGATTACATCCAGGAAGGCGAGGAGCTTGTGGTTGAGCCCTTCAAGCGCCTGATCGAATGCGGCCAGCTCATGGCGTACAAGCATGAGGGCTTCTGGCGCGCGATGGACACTCTGAGAGACAGGCAGGTGCTGGAGGAGATGATCGAACGCGGCCAGATGCCGTGGCGGCTCGAGGCCGACGCGCGGGTCGCAGTGTAAACATGAAAGGATTGCAACTTGCGGCTCGCGGCGACCGTCTGTCTTTGCTCTGCCTGGGTGCGCATTCGGATGATATTGAGATAGGCGCGGGCGCAACGCTTCTAAGCCTGATCGATCGCGGCGTTCGTCTGGATGTTCGTTGGTGCGTCCTTAGTGGTGGGAGTGAACGAGAGCGTGAAGCAAGGGCATCCGCGACCGACTTCCTATCGCACGCCGCGAGCGCCGAGGTCGAAGTGATGCCCTTTCGAGATGGTTTTTTTCCAGAACAGGGTGAGCAGATCAAAGCCTGGTTCGAGATGCTGAAAGAGCGCGTCGAGCCCGACGTCATCCTCACGCACCGTCACGACGACGCGCATCAGGATCATCGCCAGGTCAGTCGTCTGGTCTGGAACACATTCCGCGACCACTGCATTCTCGAGTACGAAATTCCCAAATGGGATGGCGACATCGGGCAGCCCAACCTCTACATGCCGGTTTCCGCCGGCGCGCTACGGCGCAAGATAGACCTGCTGATGTCGCATTTCGGCAGTCAGCGCTCCAAGCAATGGTTCGATGCCGAAACTTTTCTCGGATTGGCCAGGCTGAGAGGCATGGAATGCCGCGCGCCGGAGAGGTACGCCGAGGCGTTCTTCGCGCGAAAGCTCTCCCTGGCTTAGCAATCAGCGCACGGTGTCGTTCGCGTGCGCCTCAAGAGAAGCTCCTCGTGGAGTAAAAGGTAGGCGAGTTTATGGTGGAGCTTTCCACGCCGTACAATGGCATTGCCCAGCCTGCGGGCGACGAGCTGAAGCGGAAATCGGTGCGCGGCGGCATCGTCGCCGCGTGCGGGCAAGGCGCGAGATTTCTGTTGCAGACGGCAACGACGATGCTGCTGGCACGGCTCTTGTCTGCGGAGGATTTTGGACTGCAGGGAATGGCCGCAGTCTTGATCAGTTTTCTCGGGCTCTTTAGCGACGGAGGCTTAAGCGCTGCGACTGTCCAACGGCTCGAAGTGACTGAGGAGCAGATTTCCACCCTGTTCTGGATCAACCTCGCGGGCGGATGCGCTCTGGCCGCATTCAGCGTGCTCCTGGCTCCGCTCCTGGTCGCGTTCTATGGCGAGCCTCGACTGTATTGGATCACTGTCGTCTTGGGAATGGCGTTTGTGTTCAGTGGGCTGGCAGCCCAGCACCGCGCGATGATCATGCGTAACATGCGCTTCGCGACGCTGGCCAAGATCGACGTGTTGTCTCTCGCGATAAGCTCCGGAGTCGGTGTAGTTGTGGCGCTGCTCGGCTGGCGCTATTGGGCGCTCGTAGGCATGTGGGTCGTCAATTCGATCGTGGCCGCCGTCGGTGTATGGTTGGCTGATCCTTGGATACCGGGACTTCCGCGGCGCAAGTGCGGTATTCTGTCGTTGCTTCATTTCGGGTGGATGTCCACCTGTAACAACCTCGTCGTATTCGTGACGTGGAACGCTCACAATATCCTGTTGGGCCGCTTTTGGGGTGCAGACGCCCTTGGGCTCTACGGACGGGCTTACCAGCTCGTCACCATGCCAATTAACCAGTTGAACGGTGCGATCACCGGCGTGGCGTTCTCTGCGCTTGCCAGGATGCAGAATGATCCCCAGCGTCTTGCCGGATCTTTCCTTAGGGGCTTTTCCATACTCGTTTCCCTAACCGTCCCAATCACGATCTGTTGCGCTTTGTTCGCAGAGGAGATCGTCGCCGTGCTGTTGGGTGCCAAATGGATCGAAGTAGCCCCGATCTTCAGGTTGCTGGCTCCGACGGCCTTGGTGTTCGCGTTAGTCAATCCAATGTCCTGGTTGGTCATGTCAACGGGCCGGGTTGGGCGCGCCTTGAGCATGACGGCGGCAACTGCGCCGGTGGTGATCCTGGGGATCGTGCTGGGCCTGAGCCATGGACCAACAGGAGTCGCCGCGGGGTATTCGTCGGCGATGGTTTTCCTGATCATGCCGATCATCGCTTGGTCCAAACACGGAACAAGCATTATGTGGGCCGATCTTTTGAAAGCCACCAGACAACCGCTCCTGTCTGGCTTGGTGGCAGGCGCTGCTGGTTTGACCGCGAAAATCACACTTGGTGGAATGTTGGCACCATTCCCCTGTTTGTTGGTAGGTGTGGGACTTGTTTTGGGTGTTTACGGCTGGATTCTTCTTGTCGCGATGGGTCAGAAACAGCTGTACATGGACCTGCTGAATCAGGCGTACCGCGGCCCCAACGGATAACCCCGTTAGCATGGACTCCCTTGCTTAGGGAACCAAGGGGTCGGTGGAAATCGACGTTCGACGTTGAGCCGAGAACATCGGTATGAGGTGGCATGATGCCAACAGTCGAAACAAAAATTGGAATTGGAAATGCAAATGCCCTTGAAGGCGGTTGGTATGGACCCGATAGTGCTGGAGGGTCTCCACACATTTGATCAATCTCACCTGTACCAGCCGAGTGCAGAACGCGGGTCAAGCGCATTTCTTCAAGTAGCCAGCTCAATAATTCAGTCGAGCGACAGCGAGCGAGAAGGATAAGACTTCGCCTGTGATGCTTCCGACTACGATATCGGCATCACCTCTGGCGGCGGCAGGGCGGTGACTGGCGGGGCGATGGGACCTGGGCAAACGATGGAAATCTCATTGATCATTTGCACGCGTAACAGATGTGGGCGGTTAAAAGAATGCCTTGCATCAATAACTAAACTCTCATTTGAGAAACGCTGGGAAATTGTTTTAGTCGATAACGGCTCAACCGATGATACGAAATCTGTCATTCAGGCATTTGCCAAGAAATCGCCCGTCCCTGTCCATTATGTTTATGAGGTAAATCCCGGGCTTGCGACCGCCAGAAATGCTGGCGTCAAGAAATCCGCCGGATGCATTCTTGTTTTCACGGATGATGACTGCTACCCGCAACAAGACTTTTTAAATCGAGCGTGGGACGCCTTCGCTAATCCAACAGTCGGTTATCTCACAGGCAGGATATTGCTGCACGATCCCACTGATGCCCCCGTGACAGTAAACGAATCGGAAACCCCCCGTACGTTTCCCCGTCATACGTTTCTTGATGTCGGCGCAGTCATGGGGGCCAACATGGCCTTTCGCAGAAATGTGATCGAGGAAATCGGAGGGTTCGATCCGCTGCTTGGGACTGGAGCCCCATTGGAGTCCGCCGAGGATCTCGACGCAGCGTGCTTGGCGAGCGTAGCCGGATGGACAGGGCAATATTGCCCTGATGTGGTTGTAAGTCACCACCACGGACGAAAGGCAAATGATATTGCCGGCATTCAGAAATCTTATGATATCGGACGCGGAGCATACTATATGAAACTGCTGCTAAAGCAGCATCAATTCATTTGGTTTGCGCGAACTCTATGGCGCATGCCAAGGCGCGTGAAATGGTATCCGGGCGCAGTGCGGCGGGAGTTGGTCGGATACGCGAGGTATACTCGCGCGTATTTTAGATCGTGACATTTATAGTGGCGGAAAGCGGGCTTGCGCATCCGATAGTATCGTATCCGCCCAGCGTGACGTTGTTGCCAGACACGGTGATTTGCGCGCCAGACCGAGGGGCTTCGCCGGGATAGATCCCGGTCGCGGATTTCAACGGAAATGAAGCATCCTTTCAATCGCGTACAAGTTTATTGTAGACTATCTTCAAGCCGGGAATAATCCCGAGCGCCACTCGAAATCTGAACATGAGATTATGCAGAGCGGTGGCGATGGGCAAAGGGAGCAATATAAACCAGGCCAATTTGACCTGCTCGTACAGGTCTCCGGGCGTAATATCTCGATAATACTTTCGAACCAATGGCTGGACAACGGAGGTTGGTTTCCCTTCGACACGAGAGCCCACAAGTTTGTCGATAGTTACATTCGCGATGTTGCGCCTGGCTTGTGATTTTATTTTCTTACGCATTGCAGGGTTTTGAATAGACTGATCAGCCGCGGTTGCTATCAGCCTCACTGCTGCACCATGATCCTTCAACTGAGCATCCAGGGTCAGCTTAGATGTTTGAGTTCCTGGGTGACGGATAAACGTGCCGCAGCTCTGATTGATAAAGACGCTTCTACCCGTCAACAGAAGAGGAGCCCAAGCGGCAAGGTCCGCGGCATAAGGCAAGTCCGTCCGAAAGCCGTCCCTGGCGCGGAGAGCTTCAGTTCGCATCAGAATCGTACACATCTGTGTGGGTATCCGACGCTTTAGGAATTCCAACAAAATCTCGCCACCGTCCCAGATCCCGGTGCCATACCGCCTGTTAGCGCGTGCGGGATATAATTTGCCCCCCGAGTTCATTGAGCAGGCGCCTTTCGCAGCAACGAAAGTATCGCACAAGCCTAGCGCAACATTCACGTCTCGAGCGTCTCTGATTAGCGCAATGCTTCGGTCAAGAAAATCAGGCGCAATCCTGTCGTCGTCTGAAACGAAAATAATATAGTCGCCCCTGGCCTCCGTGAGACAGGCGTTCCAATTTGGAAGTAGACCTATATTCGACTTCTGTCGGATAATCCGGAGTCGTCGATCGGAGATACTTGCCAAGAATTCGGACGTTCCATCCGAAGAACCGTTATCCGATACGACCACTTCGAAGTGTTGATATGTTTGTGCAAGAGCGTAACGAATGCAATCTCTCAGCCATTCAACGCGATTGAAGGTCGGAATGGCGACCGTTAGCAATGGATCTGCTGTTGACCGTAACGCTTGCGGAATATTCACTGGCTTTCTGCCTCTTGATGCCCAAGGGTCGCACCTCGGCGCTGAATTGCAAAAAGGGGATGGTTGAGGCGTATATTATATCAAAATATTTAAATTGAAATGACTAGGTCGGATGGTTTCTGTCCGCGGCCGGCATCGGCTTTCCATTTTTAATGCACTTTGCCTTAGACCCGACAGGACCAAGGGATGAGCGAAGGGCGGGCTCGAGGGCGAACGAATGGAGGCGCCGCCGTTTCGGCTATCGACGGCCTGCACGTACTCAAGCAAGTCTATTCAGAGCGCCTCAGAGAGAGCTTCGATGACTGGCTACGGGACGAGCAGTCGAACAATATGGCGGTGGTGACGTCTCTGTCCCAAGTCGAGGCACGCTAAATGCTGGTGGCGCTGTTAGCCGCGCCGACTTTGAGCGTCAGCCGATCAGCCGGGCCGGGGTACACCGCTCGCGAGGCGCTTTCGCCCGGTCGCCGGGCAATTTCTCGGAGAGTACCCTTCATTCGACAGTCAAGCGGGTCCTCGGGCTCTATCAGCTGCGAGTAGCGATTATGCCATATTGTTCTTCCAACGCCGCGCGAAACTCTTCGTTTCGTGTGGCGATCAGTGACTTCAAGTTACCTGAATTTTCCTCCATGCTAAGCACTCTTCCGATGAGATCGTTAGCCTGCAAACGATCGATCCAGACGCAGTACTCCGACAGCCCCATCGCACTCATCAATGACGCACACTTATGATGAAACGAAATCGAAACCACCGGCTTGTTGTTTAACAATGCAAATAGAACATTGTGAAATCTGGTCGCCACGACAAGGTCGGTGCCCGCGACTTGTGACAACAATTCATCGACCGATGTAACTGAAGTCTCTATGACGCGGCTGTAAGCGTCCGCGGATACCCGTTCACTTAGAATACTACGAAACTCGGACGAAGGGTCCCCAAGTTCACCGATTAACAGTCTTATATCATAACCGCGGTTGAGCAGCCAGTCGGCCAGTGTCACCATGCTCTTCATGTAACTCTGATAAATCTCGCTGCCAGGCCTGTTGTCACCGTACATGCTGCTGAAATTCATTAACCCAAGGCCGACGACGGGTCTGCGCTTGAACATAGGGCGAGCGCGTGAAGGAACAGATTCAGGCAAACTGAACGCCAGGTCCGGAAAAACCCGGTCGTTACCCCGAGAAAAACCAATTGCCTTAAGATATTGCGCGGATGAAACGTCACGATATGACCGATAGTCAGCCAAGCCAAGGGCCGCTTTCACGAATCGTCTGCTAAAGGGCCCGCGAATGGGACCCGCACCAACACTGACAAAGAGCAGGTTGCTGCCGCGTAATTTTGCTAGGACCGACCACTTGAACAGATTATAGGGCCCCCACGACCAGAGGCCGAACGCGTCCGTTAGCAAGCCGGTCCCCGGAACAATCAATGCGTCCGTGCCTTTGAGCTTCGAAAAAGCGGCATACCACCGGTACAGTTCAATTGGAAATCCAAGCGCTAATTTTCGGAGTCGACGCGCTGCCCGATTTTTGGGTATCCAAGCTCCCAAGACCCGAGGACTAATCGATGAAGCCGTGATCCCATGAATGGCGGCGGCGCTCGCGGGCTGAGTGCAAATGCACTCGAATTCGGCCTCGGGCAGAAGACGACGCAAATTCGACAGAGCCGCCTGCAATGTGCCCTCGTTGCCGAAATTGTCCGACCCGAAGTGACCAAAAAAGACGATCTTGGATTTCTTTTGCACCGATTCAGTCGAATTGTTATCTCTCAAGGTCTCAAATCCTTGTCCGGGCGGTGTGTTCCGGTCGCTGGAAAACCGAAGAATACCAGACCTTCCAATCGTCTCGACGTTGGTCGAATGGCTCCAAGCCCCAGTATTCTAGAGGCCAGTCACGTCGCAGCGATGGATCGCCTTCGTGGATGTCCCGGATAAGCTCCACCACAGGTCTCCAGCCGAGAGACTGAGCGACTTTGTTGCGCACATCGAGGTCGACGCCAGAGACGAAGAGATGCCCGCCGTCCTTCACCAGCCGCGCGATACCGCGCAGGCAAGCCTCCGCCTCGTGCGGGAGCATGTGACATAGAAATCTATTTGCAACGACGATATCCTGAAGACCCAAATCTCTAACCAAATCCTGATCTCCGGCGTCACCCAGGCGCCAGATAATCCCGTTCCGGAACCGGGGTCTGACCTGTACTTGCTCTCCGTTGCGCTCGAACATCGCCTCCATCTCGACTGAGGACATGCGCTCGAAGATTGACGAAGGCTGATCTCTTGACGTCTTGGTGGCTAGGTCTTGGCCTTGGCCGAGAGAGCCAGCGCTTGAGTCCGAGGCTCCCTCTTCGCTTCCAAGCGAATAGAGCCCGGCTTCCGCGAACTCCAAAGTATCCTCAGAGATATCCAACGCGGAAAGGCGGAGGTTCAGGTCGGGTCTCGCCGTTCGAATGGTGAAAGAAAAAGAATATACTTCGGCTCCCTTGCTGCAGCCTAGAATTGCGATGTCCACGGTCGAGCCAAGGGGCCTTTGACCCAGCAAGCGTATCAGTAGCTCAAGTTCTGGACGGTTTCGAAAAAAGAAAGTGCCAGTGGATTGTGTCCTTGTCCCACGCAATTGTACCAGCCTATGCAAATGAGAGCCATATCGGCGGACAAAAGGCGAGGACTTCAATGAGGTGGGCAGATGAAGCCAAATCCAACGGTTGACCTGAAGGTACGGACGTCCCAAAAATTTCCGAAGAAGCCTTGATCGGGAAATCATGTGGAAAGTGCTTTGGCGCGATCGAACGGACGCCGATATAGACACGGGATTATTCCTTTCGGCAGGCGAGCGAGCTGGCGCTAGTTTGGCGAGCTTCAATCTGTGTGGTTCCAATCGGATTTTGGTGTCCAGTGCATCTCGTGCCGGCCGACGCAAAAGTGCAGGCGATCGCTTCGTCCTCTTCTTCAGGGAGGACATTATTGTGGCACTCGAGCCGCTTCAGCTTCAACGCCAGTTTGATCAGGGTCATATCGGATCTATGCCGAAAAGGTGGAAGCGGAGCGCCGCCGTCGCCGCCGCGGCTTTGCTGCGTGCGCCGGAATCGTGTGTCAGGAGCGAGGAGACCGACCAAGCCACGGAACGGACGAAGTTGGAAAAAATGTAAAGCACCTTGGCGGTCAGCCATGCGGGGAGCCCGCGATTCTTTCTGAAATAGATCATCATGCTTTTCTGCAGTTGAACCCGCATTTTGATATTGACTTGCGATGTGCTTTTGGCCCCGCCGTCGACGTGCACGATCTTGGCGCTCGGAAAAAACACTCTTCTCCAGCCCGCCTTGTGGAAGCGATAACACCAGTCCGCTTCCTCCGCGTAAATGAAGTAGGCCTCGTCCATGGCGCCGACCTGCTGGATCGCTTGGCGTCGGACCAGCATGAACATTCCGGTGACCACGTCGACATCCATTTCGTTTTCGCGATCCCACCATCCAAGTTCGGGCTTTGCGAACAGTTTCGAGCGGGGAAATAGCCGAGGCAGGCAGGTGAGGGTCAGGAAAAGAGTCCACGGCGAATGAAACGAGAATCCAGTCGGCGTCGCATGGCTCTGGTCTTCGTTATCAAGGACCTTGCAGCCCGTCACGCCTATGTCGGGGTGTGCGTCGGTATAGGCGACGCAGCGATCGATCGCTCCGTCGAGGATCACCGTGTCAGGATTCAACACCAGGACGTAACGACCGGATGCGATCCGCAGGCCCTGATTGTTCGCAGCCGCGAAGCCGCGATTGTCGCTGTTGGCAATGACCTTAACAGCAGGGAATTCGGTCGCACACATCGCGGCAGAGCCGTCGTGGCTGGCATTGTCCACGACGATGACCTCGAATGTGGAGTTTCGGGTTTGCCGGTACACGGAGGCAATGCAGTCGCGAAGCAACTCGCGGGTATTCCAGCTCACGATAATGACGGATACATCCATGGCAATCGCTATGTGTTGGCAATTCAGTTCCGTCCCAGCACGGCACTGCGGGCAGCTTCCAGAAATTGCAATACGCCTTTCCTGAAGTGGCCCGGCGCGTGTTCATAAGGTCCGACATCCGTGACGGCGCGACCGTTCAGTCCTTGCTTGAAGCGGTAGACGCCGGGATTCTGCTGCTGATCGACGCCGCCGAGATCGTAATAGGTGTTGCCGGCGTCCTGTGCGCATTGGATTACGGCCCAATGCAACAAGTACGAGGCACGCAAATCACGGCCCTTGGAATTGGCCGCCCCGAGCAGGTAGACAGCCGTGTCACCGACGAAGCTGCCGAGGTGTCCGGCGATCAGCTCATTCTGATGCCAAGCGAGGTGCAGAACGAGCTTCTGATTCGGAGGGATGTCCGCTTGGACGCTCTTGAAGAAATGAACGTCCTGATTGGTTCTGAAGTCCTTGAGCTTCGTAAGGTCGAGGAATATTCGTTCGAACTCATCGAAATCCTCCAGCGCGACGGAACGTGTAATCTTGACGTCCGCCTTTTCGGCCTTGTTGAGATTGCGGCGCCAATGCTGATCGGCGCGGCTGCGGATGGCCGCGAGCGGCTGCGTGAGATCCAGGATGAAGGTTTCCCGCGGCTTGTGCTGCTGGCAGACTCGGAAGGCACAGGCCTTGAGACCGGCCACCTGAAGCTCTTGAAACAGGCCGCCGCTGAGTGCCGGAACAACGCGCAGGAGGAGACCTCGATGTTCGACGTATTCCCGGCGCAGCGCCTCGAGACAGCGCCTGAATTTCTCGGCGGAAAAGCTGTCGTCTCTCATGGTGACGGGAGCGTAGCTGACATAGGCTATCCCGAGGGAGGTCAGCGGAACTGTCTTGACCCTGACGTCAGCGAGGCCAATCAAAGTCTGGTCTTCAAATAGCCCATTCAGTTCGGATTTTGCGCCGATCCTGCGGGCCGCTATAGCCGCATAGCTGCTGAACTGGCGATAGGACGTATCGCGGAACATCGGCGTCAACGTATCCCAGGTCTGCGTCGACAGCCGCTTCACGGTGATCATGCTGAGCATCGGACGGCTCGGTTCAAACGCGACTGATGGTCGGCGAAAAATCGGGTCGGGGCCGGGCCGACAATCGCGGGAGGGCTGGCTGCAAGCAGGCATTGCACTTTCAGCGGGACGCCAACCCCGACGCACCGGGCCGAGGCAGTTCCCATTGGCTCGACCCCGAGAAAGAGCCGGGGCAACGAGTGAACAGCCGGGGGAGGGTAGGACATATGGGATGCGCCTTAGCAGCAAAATGTGCTTCGATGAGTGAGAAAATAACGACCTTATTAATTTGTGGACATTATATCTTTAAATAACATATAATGCAATATATGACGTCTAGAGACGTTAATCTTTAAAAGCAGCAGTAGCGTACATTTTAGTGCGAAATCAATCCTTCTTCATCAATCTTCATGGAATCGGTGAAGCGCCGCGCCCCTACGAGCGGGGAGAAAAGCCCTATTGGCTGCGCCGCGACGAGTTGGAGCGTGTACTGGATCTGGTGCAGGCGAAGTCAAGCTCCGCCGATATCGCGTTGACCGTCGATGACGGCAACAGTTCGGACTACGAGGTGCTGGCTCCCACTCTGCGCGAGCGCGGCATGATGGCGACGTTTTTCGTGCTCGCGGGCAAGCTGGACCAGCCCGGGTATCTGCGTCGATCGCAGGTCAGGGAGCTCGCGGTGGATGGCTTCGAAATCGGTTCGCACGGCCTTCACCATGTCGATTGGGCCGGTTCCGGCGACGGCGCCCTGGCGCGGGAGGTGGGAGATTCCAAACAGATCATCGAGGCGGTGACCGGCTGCCCGGTCACTGCGGCTTCCGCACCATTCGGGCAATATGATCGACGAGTGCTGCGCGCGCTGGCAAATTTTGGCTATCGGCGGGTTTTCTCGAGCGATGGCGGACCCCGGCTGACGGTCGCTTGGCCGACTCCCCGACGAACTCTTCGAACCGGCGTTGATATCGAGGCGCTAGGGCGTCAGATCGATGGGCACTCGATGCATCATCGTCTCCGTTCGGAGCTGCGCCTTCAGGTCAAAGCCTCGCTTCCACCTTCCGTCCTTCGAGCTTTCCGCGGTGGTGCCTAGGCCGTCCCTTCGCGGGAACTACGATCGCGGGCCCATGTGAATGATCGCCGGTTTTTCTTCGTGTAGGCGGAGTAGCGAGCGGCGATATTGACATAGAGATAGGTGGCGACGGCGGGCCACATCGAGGGGCGCTTCAGCAGCCCGGCCAGCGCGCGGTTATTGGTTGCGTCGGCGTTTGCCATGATTTCCGGGAAATGGAGGGCAAGCTCCCTGTTCCCGAAATAAATGCGAGTCCTGATCGTCATCAAGTCCTTGAGCGTGCGCGGCGCGAAAACCGTGGATATCGCCGACGGAATGGTGGTGCGCTCGGTGGGTGAAAAGTGCAGTCGGACGAAGGCGTCGTCGGCTGTGATTCTGGGGAATTCGTCGAACCGCGCCCGTCCCGCCGCCGACAGCGCGTATACGCCCGAACCACCCAGGCCTTGTCGCGCCGACGGCAACTGCGAGCGGATAGCATAATAGGCGCGAACGAGCGGCGAACAGCTGGTGACGTTGATGACCGGAGTTGGACTCGCCGCATGGATATCTCCCTTTGCGAGGCGATCCGCGAGCGCCCGGACTGTATCGAGAGGGACCAGGACGTCGGCATCCATGTAGATCCTGGGAAACGACTGCGCAATTGCGTCGCCCATATTCAACGCATTCGTCTTGCTGGGCACGTCGGTTTCGATCACGCGGACCGCCGGGGCGAAGCGCCGCGCGACCTCCGCGGTGTTGTCGGAGCAGCCATTGCAGACCGCGATGATTTCGAGTTCACCCGGTGCGGCACCAGCTAAAAGCGTCTGTAAGCTCCGCGCGATGACCGCAGCTTCGTCGTGCGCCGGTATGATAATGGAAATCATCGCCTTTCTCCGGATTGAAGCGCGAACTCCGAATCGGCTACGCAAGCCCGACCGCGCGCCGCGATCCCGGCGCGTCTGGAGCTGTCAGACGGTCTTTGGCCGTTCGTCGATCGTGCGACGGAGGGTCGTTGCCGCAGACGACAGTCGGAGTAGAATGCAGGCAGCCCAGCACCTGCTCCTTCCGGCGCGCGCTTACGAGGTCCCAGCGGAACAGTTCGGCACTTTTCCGAGCAGCGAGTCCCATGGCACGACGTCGTCGAGCATCTTCTGTCAAATTTTGTATTGCGCCTACCCAGCCCGACGCATCGTAAGGGGCGAGGACGAAGCCCTGTTTGCCGTCAACCGCAACACGGCCTGCGCCCATGGGTGTCGTGATGACGGGGAGACCGCAGCCACACGCTTCATAGGTTACCTGTGGGCCTCCCTCCTCGAGAGTCGGAAACGCAAAGACGTCCGCCGAGCGATAGAGCGCTCCTGCGTCGGACACGTAGTCTAACACCGTGACGTCGTCCCGCGCCAACAGCTTGGCGCATGCATTCTTGATCGCGGGTTCCATTGCGCCGGCAAACACCAGACGTCCACGCACCTTGCTTTTGGCCCAATAGTCGAGCAGGAGATGCGCTCCCTTGCGAATGCAAATCGTTCCGACGAAAAGAATAGTGACGCCGTCGATAGGTGGAAGCAGACGCTCGGTCCCGCTGAAGCGTTTCGGGTCCCAGCCATAGCTGGCTTCCAGTATGTTCTCCGGCCGCACTCCGGTCTTAAGCAGCGACGTCGTGACTTCAGCGTTCGGGGCGAACACGTAGTCGACCGCATGCAGCGCCTCTCGTTCCGCATCGGCAGCGGCGTGGTCCAGACCGTGAGATGGCGGCAGTCCAGCGCATCTGTAGGCTTCATCCAGAATCTCCTTGGCGACCCAGCGAGGGCCATTGATCATCTCCCGAAAGATCGTGATCTTCTCTCGCCTCAGTTCTTTGAGCGTGGCGAGTGACGCATCCGGCCAGATGTAGGCGCCATGTCCGCCGGCCGCGCCGGATCTGGCTACTCGCAGAAATGCGTCCTCAGTGGCGGAAAGCGCAAGTGAGCGCGTCAGCCGATACGGCAGATGTCTCGCCCAATAGGGCAATGCCTCGATCACCCGAATTGACGGCACCGCAAGTGCACGTGCCCGAGGAGTGACGATGCTGAGTTCTATGCGGGTGCCGTCGAAATCCGCGCCTGCCATTCCCCGTGCGATCATGGCACAGGTATAGGGTGGGCCGCGGCCGATCAGTTGCGAGGGCAGGAAGACGTCAAGGCGTGTCGTCAAAAGGACCACTCCTTAAGGCTGCGCGCTTTCGAACTCGCGCTCGAATCTGAAGAAGTGAGCCCGGCGGCGGTCTCCTATCTCACGGCTCAGCGCGTGGCCTGCGCAGCGCTTGGTTGAAGAGCGAAGTAAGTATTCCTCGACTCGATGAACCGTCTAATGGTCGCGATGAGGAGGGGTGAAGCCGTTGCGCTGACCGGTTCGACCATTTCGGCGTCACTCCATTGCGCCAACTTCTCAAACAGCTCCGTGCGATCGTGGGTCACCACAACTCGTCCCTGATCGCCAAAATATTTTGCAGTCGCCAGCTGATGATCGTTACGGTGCTCCCCGAGATCGCTGCGGCGTGGCATCACCGCGACGCGCTTTCCCAACTCCAGCGCCGTGAGAATGGTGCCCATTCCCGCATGGCTGACGATGAAACGGGCCTGCTCCACGTATTTCCGAAATTCCTCCGGGGTTATGAAGGGCCTCGTCTGGATGTTCGAGGCTTGGTACAAAGACGGGCCGACCTGCGCAAAGACCTCTTCATTATTGATAGAGCCGGCCCACTCATCGACCGCGGCAACCAGACGGTCAAAATGCATTTGTGTGCCTACGGCTACGAAGATCATAGTACGGACCCTCCATAATGCGGCCCCCCGGGGCTTTCCAGATGCGGCCATTGGGTGAGCCAGAGGTCCGCGTAGCGACCGACCTTCTTGCCCGAGAGAGAAAGCTCATCGACGTTTGCGATGCTATCCAGCCACACGGTTTTTGCGCCGATCAACCGTCCAATGCGTAGTGCGATGTATCCGGGAGCCGCACCGGTCGAGACGACAATGTCGGGCTTTTCGATCCAGACAATGCGAGCCAGTTGGACTGCCGTCTTCACCAATCCGAGTTTATCGGAGCGACTGGAGTCATTGATGGCATGAAAGTTATGGCGGGCGACTTGCGGCCGATATGATGCGTGCGTGGTAACGAAGGTCACGTCGCTTTTCTGAAACGCGTCGGCGATCCGCAGAAGCTGAACCCAGTGACCACCGCCGGAGGAGACGGCCAATACCCTCGGGGGACGATTCCAGCGCCAAGTCGCGGTCTCCGTTTCAAGATCTTTCGCGGACGAGAATGACGCTGTCATACGCATCTCATTTAATGCGGCCTAATTAACTATTTAATAGTCTCAAATTAACCTAAATTTAAATAGCGCGCAAGCGGCAAAATTATTATTTTAACAATTTGTTTGTCGGGTTTAATGGTTTAAGAGTGGCTGGTGGTTCCGACTATGGACGGGGAAAGTACGTGCTGCAGATGCCGATAAAGGGAGGAACAAAGCCGTCGATCGCGATCATCTGCTTCATTCCGGATTACGGGCACCTTCAGCCTCTCCTGAAGATTGCCGACGCGATGCAAGAAGCTGGCTTTCACGTCAAGTGCTACATTGCCGACGAATGCCGACCGTTGCTGCAGCGGTTTAATTTTGATTTTTTTTCGCTCAAAAGCACGGCCGGATTGAAAAAAGAAAAGGAGATGGCAAAGGCCTTCGGGCGCTCTACCTTCTTCAACTGCGTCTGCCTTTATCTGCACTACCTGATGATGTACCCAAGGGTCGCTTCGGAGGCTGGTAACTCGGCCTCGCGTTTGAGCGAGGAGCTGAGAGAGCAGCAACCGAGCTTGGTCATATGTGACGCCCTCTGGTTCACGGATTGGTATCGGCGGATCGCGCAGTCTCTGGGCGTGCCGCTCATTCGGAACAGCTTCGATGGCAGCCTGGCGTACAATCAGAGGCCTTTTGTTCAGACCTACGGCCTCGGCACCACGCCAGAAGTCGTGCGCACCGCCGTGGAAGCCATTTCTTCGATATCCAAAATCGGGTGTACATGGTACTACCGCCTGCGCCATTTCGGCACTTGGTTGAACCTTCGCGAGACACGGCGCATCGCCGCCGACCAGTTTGATGCGGCGTTTCCAGTGAGCGGCGACACCGAGGTGCCACCGCAATGGTTGGTGGTCGGGACGGCCCGAACCGAGCGCCAGCGGCTGGGCGATGAGATACGTCTCGAAGGCGCTGATCGGCCGGAATTTGCCGCGCTCCGATTTCGCTCTTCCTTGGCAGTGCCGTCCGAGCTTCTAAATTGGATTGATTCGACCGACCTGCCGATAGTCTACGTTTCGTTTGGCTCAGCGGTAGATATCGATACAAGATTTGCTTGTGCGGTCTACAATGGATTGCGCGGACTCAGAGCGAGAGTTTTGTGGAGTCTTCCTGCGAAACAGCGCGCGCTCCTCTCCGATTTGCCGGGAGCGGATAACATCCGCATCGAATCTTTCGTGCCGCAACCGGAGATCCTTGGCATTCCAAAGGTCAAGTGCTTTGTCACTCAGGGCGGACCTCACAGCATCCAAGAAGCGCTGTTCGGTGGCACGCCCATGCTATGTATTCCGTTTTTCGTCGATCAGGCCTACAACAGTTCGGTGGTCGAACGGCTGGGTGTCGGCAAACGGTTGTGGCGGCGTGACGTTTCAGCAGAGTCTATTTGCGAAGGGATCAACGAAATTCTTCGCAGTCCTGACTATCGGAATACGGCGAGAGAGATCAGCGAAGATCTCATCAAAAATGAAGGCGGTTCCGCCATCGCGAATCACGTGAGTGATCTGTTGATGCCCTCCCTGCCATCGCGAACAGCTGGAGCGGCGCTGGCGTAAAACGGAAAAAAGAGAGTCGGCTCCGAGGCCTCGCCTCGCTAACCGATGCGGTCGCCGGAACGGGCGAGCAGACAGCGTTCCTTCAGGCAGACGCGAATACCAATGCACAGACCAAAAAACAGCCAGGTCGCATTCCAGAAGGTCACTGTCATTGAAATGAAGAGGATCGCCGACAGTGTCACCGAGAATGACGTGCACATGACGTCAAGCAGAGCGCGGCTTTTTCGAACCGCGCGCTCGCCACGTACCGGAAGAATGGCGGAAAGTGCTGTCAGGTATAGTAGACTAACTAGAGGAACTCCGAACGTGACAGCTCTAGCTAGCAAGAGACTGTCGGTCGACGCATCTAGAATGGAATTGCCGCTTGGATTAAAGCCGATCCCAAGCCAAGGATGCTCGCTTATAACCGCCAATCCGGCATCCCAGATCAGCAATCGGAAGTACGCGGTTTGAGGATCGAGTGTTAGATTTCGAAACAACCAGCTCAGCGGGTTATCGGAAGCAAGGCTGAATGTTACGATGCACAGAAGCAGACCCGACACGAGAGCCTTCCAGCGCCACGCATATGACCTCATGAGCCGATCGTAGGCGTAAACGGCGAAGACCATGAACGTCGCCAGTAGCGGCGCCGACGACAACGCCAGAAGACATCCGAGCATGCAGGTCGCTATGAGGAACCATCGGCGGGTTTGACTCACGGGGCTGTATAAACAAAGCGGCATCATAGACGCGCAGAATGTGCCGAGCAAAATTGGGTGGTCGAATGTCGACGTCGCACGCAGGCTGTAGATGCCCAGCACAACCCTATGCAAGCCTGGCTCGGAAGTGTCGAGCTGACCTGTGACGGGAGCAGGGAAAAAAGCACCCGCAAGTTGCTGCGCGACGTATTGCTGAGTAATGATGTCAAGGGCGGCAAAGAGTACCACTCCAACTGTAGCGATCAGAAGGCAGCGAACGAAATTGTCGATGGAGGAAAGTTCGTACAGGTATGCCCGAGCGATGACGTACATCCCGTAGAACTCCAGCGCCGGCGAAAACGCGGACACGAAAACGATTGGACCGGATATGATCATCGGCCCCAAGAACATGAGCAGGAAAACAACGATCGCGTAGGCATCAGAGGCCAGCAATCGACGTTGTCCACTGGCCGAGGAAAGGATCAGTTTGACCCCGGCGGGCAGGAAGAGCGACACGATCAGGATCTTTATTGGAGTTAACTTGAGATCACCAAGGTACACCGCCACGGAGTAGGGGAGGAGCAGCGTCGCGCCGATAAGGAGAGCTACCGTGCTTTTCCTGCCTTTCCCCGCATCCAGGTCGCCCAAGTGGCCTTGGGCGAGGGGTTGCGCGAGACGCGGGACAGGATGAATGAACTGGGATGCCACCATCGGTTTTAAGGCTCTCGTATTTATTAATTTAATTGAATAAACCAAAATTAAATGGTACTCAAGGTCTCACAGCGGTTCCGCAGTGTGCTCGTAGGTTAGGGCGGATTGTTATGATTAAAGTTTCTATTGCGAGCAAGGCGATCCTGTTTGGCGCAGTTGCGGTTCTGATGGTGGTGCTGGCGCCCGGTTTCGCTTTTTCCGGGGCGGTCGGTTCGGCGAATGTGCCCACCGGGGTGGCTCAGTTCTCAAGCCTTCTGAGCGGCTACAGGACTCGGCCGGAGTGGAAGGTCGCCGGGGTGGACTATTATGTGGGGACGCCGAGCGGAGCGGCGTTGAAGGATCCTACGACGATCTCGATAGCCGGGGTTTCTGTTGATAGTTCGGCGCACGTCATCACGGTGAAGGTGTCGAACGTGACGCTGAGCGGATACAATTTCGGGCTGAATGGCGGCTGGCAGGTCAATGTCGTCAACAACGCCAGCGACGTCACGATACGGGACAGCTATTTCCGTGTCGGTAAGAATAACCTAATGCCGATCCAGGCTTATTATGGTGGCACCGTCAATGTTCTGAACAACACGTTCGACGGCGGCGCGTCGCTCGGGAGCAGTGTCAATGCGATGGTGTTTACCGGCAGTGGCGGTGCAACCATCGAGTACAACCGCTTCACCAACTTCCCGGACGATGGTATCGATGTCACGCGCGATGGCGACTTCGTCATCCGCAACAACATGTTTGATACAATGGGGGCTGGCGACTTCCATACCGACGCCATTCAGACATACTTCAGTGCGCTCTCGAGCCTTTCGATCGAGTTCAACACGATGTACCAGCCGCCCGGCGAGTTAAAGAACAGCATCAATGCATTCGTGCGAATCGGTGATCAGAAAGGTAATGTCGTTCACAACGCGCTTGCGGCGTACAATACGATCATCATGGCCAGCACTACCGCCCAGACCGCCAACGTATTTCAATGGGACGTGGATGGCAGGGCGACGCTTGTCAATCCACAGATTCACGACAATTTCATCGATCCGACGGGCGTCCTGTACTCAATCATCTCTCCGACGCTGCAGAACCCCGATGGGGTTGTCAATCCCGTCACCTATAACAACGTGAACTTGAATACCGGGAGGCAACTCCTTTCAGGGCCGTGGAACAATCAGACCACCGGCGTTCCGGCACGGCCTCCGACAACACCGATCATTGCAAGCGGGCATCCCGTTGGCGCAACGCGAGCGAAGCTTGCGGGTACCGCCATAGCTCAAGCTACGGTCGCGATTTACGATGGGAGCGTTCTTTTAGGGACAGCAGAACCCGGTCTTGGTGGTGCCTGGTCATTCGTCACGCCCGAACTGGCGGATGGCCGTCATTCCATTACTGCAAGGGCTACGACCGGGCTAACCAACAGCAGCGCTTCGTCCGTCGCGCTGATTATTGCCGTCACATCGTCCGGAATAGACGCGAAGGATACGCCAGCTAATCCGGGCGAGCATGTGCTGATCGAGCCCGCGGCTCGCGCCGCTACTGCGAAATGAAACCTCCTTGAGCGTGATCAAACCGGGTGAGATAACACATGAACTTGAAAGGTGTGGCTGATCGGATCGGCCGCGGTGACATTCAATATGTACTCGGCCGGTTTAAGGCCGTCCGCGTGGCTTACGGCGGCGCTCGACGACTTATGGAGGCCATCGCGCCGGACACGCCGAAAAAGAATGATCCGGGCCCTTCACTGTTTCTGGACGCGGACATCTGTCGAATTATCCAGAGCATACGAGAGGAAGCGGTATTTGTCGGTCTAAACCTTCCATCCGATGTGGTGGCCGCGGTCGATGCCTTCGGAAGGTCCGAGCCGCTTATCGCGAGCTATGATCCCGATGGTCCAACCTTCCGATATGCCGATGTCACGCGCGGCAGAACTCCTGACGGAAGATCCGTACCGCTCGGCGGCATTCTTGACCCTATGCGTTGCCCGGCGATCCGAGCAGTTGTCGATGATCCGGTGCTGCGCGCGATCGTGCATGGGTACCTCGGCCATGAGCCCCGAAAAATAATGACCATTCTCGACTGGAGTTTCGCCTCCGACTTCACCGGTGAAGAACGCCGCAGGCTGCGGCATCACGTCATCGATTATCACTACGACGTTGGCGGATACAATTTCGTGTACGCAAGCTTCTATATTACCGACACCGACCGCTACTCGGGCGCACACGTCATGATGAAGCGATCTCACAACAAGAAGCCGTTGCGCATGCTTCTCGGCTCCGCGGTTGCGAGCCAGGACGCTGTAAGGCAACAATACGGACTCAAGAATGAGATAACTATCGAGGGACCGGCCGGCACCGGTTTCGTTCAGGATACCTCATGCTATCACCGGGCCACGCCCCCGACCCGCGGCGATCGACTTATGCTGGCCGTCCGCTTCATTAATTGAAGTGCTCGGGTGGATGTCCCACTGGTTGTTGAAGTTGGGAGAGCGGGCGGCGCATGGTGAAGCAGCGCCTCGCGTACCGGCGCATGCAAATTGCGCGTTTAAACGCAAGGTACCGCATACGATTATCTCGCAATTTTATGAGTTTCTCTTGCATTTAATGTGTATCGGGATGGGAGAATGACATGTCCGCCGCGCTATCTCACAGGTTCAACAACCTCTGGTGGGAGTTCTCGTTGGGTGTTTCCACCCGCGGCTGGTCAGCCACTGATCATCCAGACGCCGGACACTACGCGACGATGCGCTACACTACCATCTTCGCGGTTCTGGAGCATCTGCACCTAACCCCCTCTGACGTGTTTGTTGACATCGGGTGCGGCAAGGGTCGGGTGCTGTGCTGCGCTGCGCGTCATAGAGCAAAGCAGGTGATCGGAATCGACCTATCCGACCAACTGTGCTGCGAGGCCCGGATAAATGCGCAGCGGATGCGCGGGCGACGCGCACCAATTGCTGTGGAAACCGCGCTGGCGCAGGAGTTCGACTACGGGCCCGCTACCGTGCTGTTCCTGTTCGATCCGTTCGGAGGCACAACCCTTGGACAGGTCCTTGCAAAAGTCGCGCACGACACTCGGGGGCGCGAGGTGCGCGTGGCGTACGCGAACCCCACCTACGACGAGGTGTTCCGGGCGCAGGCATGGCTCGGCGGTCGGGAGTTTTGGTCGGGAGCGCAGTCTGGCTTAGAACACGACATTGCGTTCTACCGCAGCCGTTCCTGACGGCGGTCTTGTTCGCCATGCGCTTGAGCGCTTGAACCACCCAAGAGCGGGGTAAACATTGTCGCCGGCGAGCGTATTTGGGCAGGGTAGTTTGCAGCCGCTGGCGCGCGGTCGGTTGCTGCAGATGGGGATGTCGTGCTCAAAGCCAGTAACCGCTTCTCCTTTTCAACAGCGCTCGGGACATTCCCTGTTCGTGGGCCGAAGCGGGTCAATTGCACTGAACCCGTGGTGCCCAGATGACAGGTGCGATCGAGGCGCAGATCTCCCGCCCAGCTTAAACCGGGAGAGCTGATCATCCGCTCTGCGGCAGGTCGAGGGAGCGGCGCGCATGGTGTCGGTCCCTCAGAAGGGTCTTCTGCGACAACGCGGGTCGTTCGATGAACGTCCAGCTGACGTACGCCAGCAGTCCGCAAAATAAGACCGTCAGTACTATGACACTTTCTGGAGAAATGCCCGCGACGTAACGGATCAGCAGCATTTGTAAGGGCCACGCGTAGAGGTAGATTCCGTATGACAGGTCAGTCTTCGAATTGACGGCGTTCAGTCTCGGGGCATTGGAGAGAAATGCGAACCAAAAGATGAGATAGCCACCGAAAATCGCAACGCCGGGACCTACCAGTCGTGGGACAAACAGGGCGATTACCAGTCCGATGGCTGCGAACAGGGCAACCTTGTTTCGGTAGACGAGGCGGTCGCGATAGAGGAAGAAGCATGTGCCCGTGAGGAAGAATGCGGTCAGCCTCGCGGTCTCGTGAATCCTTCCAAAGACTGCTTCGAGTCGCAATTGAGGCCAATCCGGCGTGGTTAGGATCGAGACGAGCCACAAAACTACGGTAAGCGGCAAGATAATCTTGCTTCTGAGCAGGCTCAAAGATCCCAGGATCACCACAACGATGTAGCAGCGAAACTCATAGGCGATCGTCCACATCGATCCATTGAGCGATGGATAATGTTGGCCCGCGAAAACGTGCGGCAGC
>Ga0123356_10001092_pt1 | contig 30038 bp, 31 predicted proteins | sample TergutEmb28metaG_2_FD_92546 | JGI IMG/M metagenome (GOLD analysis project Ga0123356, IMG submission 92546) | Embiratermes neotenicus P3 segment gut microbial communities from Petit-Saut dam, French Guiana - Emb289 P3 | ecosystem: Host-associated > Arthropoda: Insects > Digestive system > Gut ...
CATTCGTCTTTCCGCCCTTTCCTGGTCTGATGATCTTTATTCTGCCGTTCCTGCCGTTTATTCTCTTGTTCGGCTGGATTCGCGGCCTACTCAAATAAAAAAGCACAAAGGAGAATGGTCTCATGAAAAAACTGCTTGCGATCCTGCTCAGCCTGACGCTGCTATTCGCTGCGGCCCTGCCCGCTTTTGCATCAGAAGATCTGGCCGAAGAACCAAACCCCGCCATGCCGATAATCTACGCGTGGACAGACGGTGCTCGCGTCCATTATGGCGAGGCGTTCGAGCTGCGCGTAGTAGCGAATATCCCCAACGGCGACGCGATCGGCTACCGCTGGTACCGCTATCTCCAGCAGGAGGTGGGGAGCAAATCGGTCTTCCGGGGCACCGCCGACGAAAGTACTGCCGGGTACTACTATGTGGAGGTGTATAACCAGGACAACCCGGAAGCGCCCGTGGTCACAAGCGATCATATGCTCGTGGAGGTTCTGGAGAAACGCACGGTTTGGGAGTCGACCAAGTCATTTATCCAAAGCGCTCTGGGCATCATCTTTTTTTATTGCTACATGGGTTTATTCTTTGTCATTGGCATTCTGCTTGCGCCGTTCCAGTTGATTCGCGGCTTATTCAACTAGTTTGCGCTGGAATAAATGTTTGACAAGCCCATTTTTTCATGCTATAATAACCCCATGGATGAAATGGACTTCTTTGAGGCGCCGGAGGCGCTGGAAGAGTTGCGCGGCGTGGCGGAGGCTGTCACGTTTAGAAACGAAGAAAGCGGCTTCACAGTCGCTGAATTCGCCGTTAATGGGGAACTCGTCACGGTGGTGGGCGTGCTGCCACATATCTCCCCGGGGGAAGAGGTGCGGCTCATGGGCCGCTGGGGCTTCCACGCCACCTTCGGGCGGCAATTCAACGCGAAATTCTGCGAGCGTGGCCTGCCCACTACCCAAAACGAAATACTGAAATACCTGAGCTCCGGAACAATCAAAGGCGTACGGGGGGCCACCGCGCAGCGCATCGTGGAAACATTCGGCGAAGAAACCGTCGACGTGCTGGAGAACAACCCCCGCAGGCTCGCCACCATCCGTGGGATTTCCTTCGAGCGCGCCGAGCAAATCAGCGAGAGCTTTCAGAAGCAGTTTTCGCTGCGGCAAGCCATGATCGCCCTGGAGCGCTTCGGTATGACGACCCAGGAATGCCTGCGGGTGCACAAGGCCTTCGGCTCCCGCGCGGCGGAGATGATCCGCCAGAACCCCTATGTGCTATGCGACGCGGATGTGCAAATCGGCTTCGAGCGGGCGGACACCATCGCCCGGGCCCTGCCGGAGCTGCCGCCGCAGGAATACCGCCTGGAAGCGGGTGTGTTGCACGTGATGAAGCGGCACAGTTGGCAAAACGGCCATACCTGCATCCCGGAACACTTGCTGCCGGAGCCCTGCGCGGCGCTGCTGCGATGCTCCGTGGGGCAGGCGCAGCGCTCTATCGAACAACTGGCGGAACAAAAGCGGGTCATCCGGCATAATTTGGCCGGAGAGGCGTATCTTTTTTTGCCCACGCTCTTCAACGCCGAACGCAACTGCGCCCAGCGCATCGATTTCCTGTTGCGCTTCCCGCCAGCCAAGACAGAAATGGCAGGCGACTTTGATACTCTCATCGCGAAAATGGAGGACGCCCACGGCTTGCACTATGACGAAAAACAGCGCCTAGCCATGCAGACCGTCATGGAAAAGGGCCTGCTGATCATCACGGGCGGGCCGGGCACGGGGAAGACAACCACCCTCAAGGGAATTTTGCAGCTGCTCACTTCAGCACATCTAAAAGTCGCCCTCGCGGCACCCACCGGGCGGGCCGCCAAGCGTATGCAGGAGCTCACCGGGATGGAGGCCAAGACCATCCACCGCTTGCTGGAGGTGGAGTGGGGCGAGGACGACCGCATGCGCTTCACCCGGGACCAGCGCAACCCCCTCAGCGCCCAGGCCGTAATCATCGACGAAATTTCCATGGTGGACGTGCCGCTTTTTTCCGCGTTGCTGGACGCCCTGCCCCTGGGATGCCGGCTTATCCTGGTAGGCGACGCGGATCAATTACCGCCGGTGGGCGCGGGCAGCGTGCTCCAGGATCTGATGAAGGCGGAAACGCTGCCTGTGGTGCGCTTACAAAAGATTTTCCGGCAGGCCATGGAAAGCCTGATCGTGACAAATTCCCATGCAATTGTCCGGGGCGAACTGCCGCAGCTGGATACCAAGGACCGGGATTTCTTTTTTCTTGAACGAAATTATTCCACCCTGGCAGCGCAGACCATCGTAGAACTGTGCGCCGCTCGGTTGCCCAAGGCCTATGGATACGATCCGCTCAGCGACATTCAGGTGCTATGCCCTTCCCGCAAAGGGGAATGCGGCACGGGGCGGCTCAACGAGCTGCTGCAACAGGCGCTGAACCCTCAGAATCCAAAAAAGCGCGAGCATAAGTCAGGACGAAAACTCTTCCGGCAGGGTGACAAAATCATGCAAACCAAAAACAATTATGATATTGTTTGGAAAAAAACAGGCGAGCAGGAGCCCGGCAAGGGCATATTCAACGGGGATATCGGCGTTATTGAGGAGATTGACCCCGTCGCGGCGCATTTGACGATCCGCTTTGATGACGACCGCTTGACGGAATATCCATTTGAGGCGGCGGCGGAGGAGCTGGAGCACGCCTACGCGATCACGGTCCATAAAAGCCAAGGCAACGAATTCCCCGCGGTCGTGATGCCCGTGGCCGGCGTTACGGACATGCTTTGCTACCGAAATTTGCTTTATACAGCAGTCACCCGGGCGCGTAAATTGCTCATTCTCGTGGGAAGCCGGGCGGAAATCGCCCGTATGGTGCAAAATCACCAGAAGGCGCGGCGTTTTTCGGCACTGGCGGATATGCTCATGGAGCTTGCGGAAAAATAGAAAATAATGTAACATTCAATCCAGTTCCAGCCCCCGTAAAAACTCCAGCGCTCCCTCCAGGTCCAGACATTCCGCGCGGGCCTGGGCATAGAGCAACTCCTTTGGAAGGAAGTCGTCGAACTTGGACCTTTGCCGCATTTTTAGATAGCCCGGATCCAGGGTCGCAGAATGAATCCCGCCGTCGCGGATGGCGATCAGCGCGTTTTTGAGCTGCCGCTCGGTGCAACCGCCGCAGCCCATGTATATTGGGTTAAAGCCCCCCGGCGTGATCTGCGCGTCAATCCCCTGCCCTTTCAGCGCAAGCTGGATCGCCTGCATCTGCCGCGTATCGATCCACGGGAACCAGGCCAGAGAAGACAGCCCGTTCGCCGCAAAACCTTGCGGGCTTATTTTTTTGCCCAGCGCGCGGTTTTCTTCCAGCGCCGCGCGGGATTCCGGGCTCAGGTAAGGGTAGTCGATGTCGCTGAGCAGCACTTGCCGCATTTTTTGCAGCACAGGGGTGTGCAGCCGCAGCTTGGCGTGGGAAGCCCACTTGGTTTCCGCCGTTTGTTTTGCGGGTACGACGGTGATGACCCGTTTGCCTTCATCGCAGGCGGTTACCTGCCAACAGCGGGCCGCCAACACCAGGCGCTCCCCCGGATACGTGGCCTCGTTTACCGTGCCGATGGTCTCGCCCTTGCGCCGCACCTGGAATTCCTCATCCACAGTAAAGACGGAAAGGAAATCGTAGTGGGTGACATGGGGCTCGGCGGCAAAGCCAACCATCAGGCCGCCCGCGTCGCCTTTGTGCGCGTGGCGGATGTGAATCAAATGCCGTAGCAGGGTTTTATACTCTTCCTGGGCGATATGTTGAAATGGCGGCAGCGTGAGGATTTCCTGGGCAAGCCGCGCAGCGGATACCTCTCCATGCGCTGCGAGCAGGCACATCGTCTGGTGATACAGCAGCCCAAAGGGCTTCAGATGTGTTGAAATAGGCTCGATATAGTGCTCTTCCAGGTACAACTGGACGATGGCGATGGTTTTAATCAAGTCCCAGTCGATGCGGGCGACGGTATTCTCTGTGCCGGGTTGCAGCTCCAGTTCGCTTTGAATTACAAACAACAGTTCCGCCGGCTGTCCCTTGCGCCCGCAGCGGCCAATGCGCTGGGTGAAACTCGAAACGCTCAGCGGCGCGCCCAACTGGATTACCCGGTCCAAATCCCCAATATCAAGACCCAGCTCCAGCGTTACTGTCGAAGCCGTTACAATCGAGCGCTCCGAACGCTTCATGCTTTTTTCAGCTTCTTCGCGTATGGCTGCCGTCAGGCTACCGTGGTGCACCCGGTAGACGTCGGGCGTTTTGCGCTTGGCCGCGATGCGCTTGAGGTGCGTGATCGTCAGCTCCGCCGCCACCCGCTCAATGGTGAAGATGATGGTCTTTTTACCCAACGTCTGCTCATATAAATATGGCCGCAGACCTTCCTCGTCTATCTTGAAATAGCGCAGCAATAGGAGAAGGCGGCGTTTTGCGTCAGCGACATCCGGATGCGCGCACTGCCTGCCCGTATTTCCACATAGCCAGGCCTTGGCTTGCTCCGGATCGCCTAGGGTCGCGGAAAGCCCGATGCGCCGGGGATTGCAGTTCGCCAGGCGCTCAATTCTAGTTAATAAACATTGCAATTGCGCGCCACGTTCATTGGCCATGAAATGATGCACTTCATCAATGACGACAAAGCGCAAATCGTGGAACATATCCCGCACGGCGGCGGGCTTGTTCATCAGCAGGGATTCCAGGGATTCCGGCGTGATTTGCAGCACGCCCATGGGATTCTTCACCAGCCGGGCCTTCCCCGCCGCCGAAGCGTCGCCGTGCCACTTGGTCACGGGCACGCCGCCCTCCGCCATCAGCCCTTTGAGCCGCGCGAACTGGTCATTGATGAGCGCCTTGAGCGGGCTGACATACAGCACCGCGACGCTTTCGCACGGGGTTTCCTCCAGCAGCGTGAGCGCGGGCAAAAACGCGGCCTCCGTTTTACCGGAAGCCGTTCCAGTAGAAAGCAACAGGTGGTCGTCAGTGTCAAAAAGAACCTCCGCCGCGGCGATTTGCACCGGCCGCAGGTCATGCCAGCTTTGTCGGTAGATGTAGTCCTGGATGTAGGGGGCCAGGCGGGCGTAGATGTCCATATAATCTCCTAGATGATTAACATGCAATCCCCAAAGGAATAAAATCGATATCCCTCCCGCACGGCTGTTTCGTAGGCGGCGAGGGTGTTTTCGCGCCCATGAAAGGCGCTCACGAGCATGATGAGCGTGCTTTCCGGCAGATGAAAATTCGTGAGCAGCGCATCTATGCATTTGAATTCATAGCCGGGATACAGGAAGATATTGGTCCAGCCCTCGCAGGCGCGCATTTGTCCATGCTCTTGCATGACAGATTCCAGCGTGCGGCAGGAGGTGGTGCCGACGCTGACGACCTGGCCGCCGTTTTGTTTTGTCCAATTAATCAGTTCAGCCGTTTCCGGCGGCACGGCATAATGCTCGGCATGCATCTCGTGGTCCTCGATATTGTCGGCCTTCACTGGCCTAAAAGTGCCAAGGCCCACATGCAGCGTCACAAAGCCGATGGCAATCCCCTGCCTTTTTAGGCGCTCCAGCAGCTCCGGCGTAAAATGCAGGCCCGCGGTGGGAGCCGCCGCCGAGCCGTTCTCTTTTGCATAAACAGTCTGGTAGCGGGAGGCATCGTCTAGCGGCCGCGTAATATAATGGGGAAGGGGCATTTCGCCGATTTGATCCAGCGCCGCGTAGAAACTTAATCCTTCGGTACAGGAAAATTGTACGAGCCGGTTGCCATTGTGCAAGGCTTCCAGGACATCCCCCGTTAGAATGCCCTCGCCAAATGAAAATTTAGAGCCCGGCTTTGCTTTTTTGCCCGGCCCGGCCAAGCATTCCCAGATATTTTCCTGCGTTTGATTAAGCAATAAAAATTCCACTTGAGCGCCGCTATCTTCTTTTGTTCCATATAGGCGCGCTGGCAAAACCTTGGTATCATTGAGAATGAGAGCATCGCCCGAGCGGAGAAAATCCCCGAAATTACGAAAAATATCATGCGTGATATGCGCTTCACTGCGCCGCAGCACCATCATGCGCGAACTGTCGCGGGGCTCGGCGGGATGCTGGGCAATGCGGTCTTTGGGAAGGTAATAAAAAAAATCGGAAGTTTTCATTGGGTGTCCTTTCGTCATGATTGCGCATACAAATCCAACCACGTAATTGTTACGTACCCCAACCGGTCATTCCCAAACTGATAACAGATGCCATATTCACCAGGCGCCGCGCCCTCATAACGATAGAACAATTCCGCGCTTCCATCGTAGCTGTGGCCTCCCCTATACGGCGTTTCCGGATAGGCTTTCCGCACCTTCTTAAAGCTGTCTCCCAGGCAAATGCCCCGGGGCAGCGGGAAATCCCCGCCATGAACATGCGTTTGATACGCCTCCATGGGCAGTGCCCGGTCAACCTTCTCCGGATCAATTTCGTACCATGTCTGATCCGTATCGAGTATTAGCGTGAACCAAATGTTGTCGGAATCGTTTTGGTAGCAGCCGGTCAGTGTGGCAATCTGATCTGTCTCCGGCTTCATGGAAAGTTCCACCGGCTCGCCGAAGCGCTCCGCCAGCTCATTGAGGGAAAACGGCCCCGGCCCAAAGATCGGGTCAATTTCCGAAATGAGGATTGACTCCAGCCAAGGAATAGTTTCGCCGTCGGGGGTCGTCCCGGGCGGGGAAAAGGACTCCGGCGCGCTCTTGCCGCACGCGAACAGGCATAACAGCGCGGCAATCAGCGCTAGCGTAATAAATTTTTTTAACAAATCGCGCATCCTTTCTTGACGAACCCCACATATTTGTGGTATGATATAGATTACCAAAATATTATATATCATACGGAGCATAAAAGCAAGGAGAATTATGATGAAGAAATACCGCGTAGGAATCATCGGCGCAACGGGCATGGTGGGGCAGCGCTTTGCCCTGCTGCTGGCGGACCATCCCTGGTTCAACGTAACGGCATTGGCGGCAAGCGCGCGCTCCGCCGGGAAGACCTATGGGGATTTAATGGAAACCCGCTGGCAGTTGGATACCCCCTGCCCTGAGAATCTGAAAGACATTATGGTGATGGACGCCACTTCCCAGCAGGATGAAATCGTCGCTGCGGTTGATTTCGTGTTTTGCGCGGTAGAAATGCCCAAGGCGGAAATCCGCGCCTTGGAAGAGAGCTATGCCCGGGCCGAATGCCCTGTGATATCCAATAATAGCGCCCATCGGAGCACGCCGGATGTTCCCATGATCATCCCGGAGCTCAACGCGGCGCACGCGGAGGTGATCCCAGCCCAGCGAAAACGGCTGGGGACCAAACGCGGCTTCATCGCGGTGAAATCGAACTGCTCGTTGCAGAGCTACGTGCCCGCGATCTACCCGTTAAGCGATGTGGAAGACGTGCTCGTGTGCACTTACCAGGCGATTTCCGGCGCGAGCAAAACCTTCGATTCCTGGCCGGAAATGGTGGATAACGTCATTCCGTATATCGGCGGCGAGGAGGAAAAATCCGAACGGGAGCCGCTGAAAATCTACGGCAAGGTGGCTGGCAATGGGATTGAAGACGCGGCGCTCCCTCGCTTTACGGCGCAATGCATCCGCGTGCCGGCAAGCGACGGCCATATGGCGGCTTGTTTCATGCGCTTCGCCGAGGGCAAAAAGCCCTCGAAAGAGGCCATACTGGAAACGTGGAAGAACTTCAGCGGGCCGCCGCAGAAGCTCGGCCTGCCAAGCGCGCCGGAACAATTCCTGCATTATTTTGCCGAGAACAATATGCCCCAAACGAAGCTACACCGCGGCCTGGAAAGCGGCATGGCGGTTTCTATCGGCCGCCTGCGGGAGGACACGCAGTACGACTACAAATTCGTTTGCCTTTCCCATAACACCCTGCGCGGGGCCGCCGGCGGCGCTGTGCTCATGGCGGAACTGCTCTGCGCGGAAGGTTATATGGAGTAGAAGGGCCGCTATGCTGGAAAATATAAACCTGAGCGACGTCGCGCATGCCATCGGCCAATTGTCTATAGTAAAGTCGGCAGGCTGAACGGCCATGTGCTTAGCGTGGTGAATGTGGAAAACCGGACGCTTGATTTTCACGCGCATGAGGATTCCGACGAACTCTTTTACGTGATTGAGGGCGGCTTTCAACTTGAGACAGAAGAAAAGCTGATTTCTGTCGGCGCGGGCGAATTGATTATTGTGCCGAAGGGCAAGTTGCACCGGCCGGTCGTGAAAGAGCTTGCGCGGGTTTTATTGATCGAGCTGGAGGGCACGCTCAATAAATCCAATAGCGGCGATTCCTACGAAGATTGATTTTTGAACCGAAAGGAGATATTCATTTGAAGAAGCTAGTATTTACCGGCGCCGGCGTCGCGATCGTGACGCCATTCGCACCGGATAACACCGTCAATTATACAAAGCTCGGCGCGCTCATTGACGACCAGATCGCCCGGGGCACCGATGCCATCATCATCTGCGGAACGACGGGCGAAAGCCCGACGCTGACCCCCGAGGAGCACATCGACTGCATCCGCTTCGCGGTCAAGCACACGGCGGGGCGCGTGCCGGTCGTCGCGGGCACCGGCAGCAACGACACCGCCTTTGCGCTCCAGCTTTCGCTGGAAGCCGAGGAGGCCGGTGCCGACGCGCTGCTGATGGTCACGCCATACTACAACAAGTGTTCCCAGGCGGGGCTTATCCGGCATTTCACCTATGTGGCGGACCGGGTGAAAACGCCCATCATTCTCTACAACGTGCCCTCGCGCACGGGGCTAAATATCAAGCCAGAGACTTATTATGAACTCTCCAGACACGAAAATATCGTTGGCATCAAGGAGGCGGGCGGGGACATTTCCGCCATCGCGAAAACAATCGCACTGTGCGGGGACTCCCTGGCGGTATACAGCGGCAACGACGACCAGATCACGGCGCTGATTGCCCTTGGCGGCAAGGGCGTGATTTCCGTTCTTTCTAATGTAGCGCCGGAAATCGCCCATGAAATCGCCGCGAAGGGCGTCGCGGGCGACATCGCCGGAAGCGCCGCGTTGCAGCTGAAGTATCTGGACCTTTGCAACGACCTGTTCTGCGACGTGAACCCCGTTCCCGTGAAGGCGGCCATGAACATGATGGGCCTGGACGTGGGGCCGTGCCGCATGCCCCTGAGCGAAATGAGTGAGGCGAACCAGGCGAAGCTGCGCGCGACGCTGAAGCGGCATGCGTTGGTCTAACGCTTACCAGATGGGGGCGGAGACTTCCGCTCCCAATTGTTTTTAAGCCAACAAAGGAGGTTGGACATGCTTAACATACTGCTCAGCGGCTGCTACGGCAAGCTCAGCCGCGCGATTATTGAATTTACGGAAGAACAGGACAACGTGCGCATCGTCGCGGGCATAGACCCCGCAATGGGGCGCGCCCCCCTGCCCTTCCCCGTGTTTAAAAATCCAGCCGGAGCCAAGGATATCCGCCCGGATGTAGTTCTCGATTGCTCGCTTCCAAAAGCGCTGCCCGGATTGCTGGAGTTTACCCTGCGTGAAGAATTGCCTCTCGTCATCTGCACGACTGGCTACGGCGAGGCCGAGCATACCATGGTCGACGAAGCCGCCAAAACAATCCCAATTTTCCAGAGCGGCAATATGTCCCTGGGGATCGCGCTGCTGCGGCAGATGGCGACGCAGGCAGCGGAACTGCTGGGAGAAAATTTCGATATCGAAATCATCGAGGCGCACCATAACCAAAAAATCGACGCGCCAAGCGGAACGGCCCTGATTCTTGGCAGCGCGGTGAACGCGGGGCTCCAAAAGCCGCGGCCTTACGAGTTCAACCGCCAGCCCAGGCGCGAGGCCCGCCCCCGGGAGGAAATCGGCATGCATTCCGTGCGGGGCGGCACTTTGGCCGGGGAGCACACGGTGCTGTTCGCCGGGTTCGACGAAGTGGTCGAGCTTACCCACAGGGCTTATAGCAAGCGGATTTTCGCCGTTGGCGCCATCAAAGCCGCGCGATTTATTGTCAGGTGCGGGTCCGGGCGCTACAGCATGGCGGACATGGTCAACCCTTGTCAGGATTGAGGAATCAGGATATAGGTAGGAGGATTTTTTATGTCAACATTGATCGTCTACTATTCGTTTTCCGGCAACGCGAAGCGGCTTGCGGGGAGTCTGGCGGCGCAGCTGCCCGCCGATCTCATTGAGTTGCGGGACGCGAAAAAAATCGGCAAGCTAAAGGCCTATACCGCCGGGATCGTCAAATCCATCGGAGGCAAGGCCTGGCCGGTACAGCCCCTGGATGTCGATTTTGCGCTCTATAGCCGGGTAATGCTGATTGCCCCGGTGTGGGCGGGCAATGTGCCTCCGGCTGTAAACCATCTTTGGGACCTGCTGCCCGCCGGCACGGCGCTGGAGGTTACGCTCGTTTCCGGCAGCGGCAAGAGCGAGTGCCGCGCGCGTCTGGAGAAAACCCTTCAGGAAAGAGGCTGTGTTTTGGTAAGCCTCGAAGACATCAAAATGTGATGGATCTCAAGCAATCGCTGACTTTATACGCCATAACGGACGCGCGGCCCGCGGGGGACCTCCCACGGGCCGTGGGTTCGGCGTTGCGCGGCGGCGCGACGATGGTTCAACTGCGGCGCAAGGGCATGCCGGACAACGACTTATTGGCTCTGGCGCTGGAAATCAAGCGCGTGACGGACGCGTTCCGTGTGCCGCTGATCATCAACGATAACATTTCGATCGCGCTGCGGACCGGCGCGGCCGGGGTGCATCTCGGCCCTTCTGACGGCAGTATTCAAGAAGCGCGGGCGATGCTGGGGCCCAAAGCTATCATTGGAGCCACAGCACGCACGATAGATCAGGCGAAGCTGGCTGAAGCCGCCGGCGCAAGTTACCTGGGCAGCGGCGCTGTTTTTAATACAAGCACCAAGCCGGACGCCACCGCCATGCCCCACGATTTGTTCCGGGATATTTGCAAGGCTGTGCGCATTCCTGTAGTCGCCATCGGCGGGATCGGCCGCACGAATATCGCAAAATTGCGTGGCTGCATGATGGCAGGCTTTGCTATTATTTCTGGAATATTTGGCCAAGACGATATCACGAAAACAACGCAAGAACTGCTTGAATTAGCAAAAAAAGCGCTGCGGCCCCGGCCATTGTTGTTTGATTTGTTCCACACATTGGTGGATTTGCCCGCCGGCTTGCCTCACGAGATGGAGCTCCTGGGCGTAACGCGGGAGGAATGGGAGCGCGGCGTTTTTGCGATGGGAACTGAAGTCTATATGCGCCGGGCGGCTGGGCTTGTAAACGAGCCGCTGGAAATTATCCGCGAGATGGCGGCGCATTTTGGCAAGGGGCTCAGTGAGGCGGAAGAAACCGAAATGCTTCACCGCCGCGTGAATCGCTTTGCCTATGCGCTCAAACACGTGGAGCCGGAGATTCTATCTACCCTGCGAGAGCTCAAAGAGCGCGGGCATAAGTTCTGCATTGTGAGCAATGCCGACGCCATCGACATCATGCATTGGCACGATTCCCCGCTGGAGCCGCTGTTCGATGAGGCAGTATTTTCCTGCCTTGCCGGCTGCGTGAAACCGGAGCCGGAGATCTATCGGCATGCGGCGGTGCTGCTGGGCGAAGCGCCGGAAGCTTGCGTTTTTATTGGCGACGGCGGCTCGGAGGAGTTGGCCGGAGCCAAACGCCTGGGCATGCAAACCGTGCAGATGCGGCATTTTTGGCCGAAGAAAGTGGAAGGCGCGGGTATTATTTTGGACCGCTTCAGTGACTTATTGGATTGCCTATAGGAGACCATATGCCGAAATCAGAGTTCACTACCATGGTAATGGTACAGGACCCCGTGACAAAACGGGTTTTGGTACAAAACCGGACAAAAAGCTGGACGGGCCTTTCGTTCCCCGGCGGGCACGCGGAGGCAAGCGAAAGCTTTTACGACTGCGCGGTGCGGGAGATCCGCGAAGAGACCGGTCTGACGATCAGCGATTTAACGCCATGCGGCGTTATACATTGGTGCAATAGCGACACGCAGGATAAATATCTTGTGTTTTTGTATAAAACCAGCACGTTTTCCGGCGAACTGATCACCGAAATGGAGGAGGGCCGGCACGTTTGGATGGGCCTTGACGAACTGTGGGCGGCGCTCGGGGAGCCTTCCGGCAACAGCTTCGAGCGATATCTACCCATGTTTTTGGGCAGCAAGTACAGCGAAACGTTCGGCTTATGGAACGAACAGGCTGGGGAACATTTGCATTATTTTTGATGATACAGGCCGCACAAACCTCATCCGCGGCCGCCAAAAGCAAATTGCCCATAAGTTCATCCTCCCGCTTTGAAGTTTTCAACAGTTTGCGCGAAGTGGCTAGCGCGGCAAATTCCGCTTGACACCAGCCCCGCGGCATGCTAGAATTGTCGTATGATCAAGATTCAGACCATTGACGCAAATCTCCATTACGGCTCCCACCACGCGCTGCGGGATGTCACCATGGATATCCCCGCCTGCGCGATTACCGCGTTTATCGGGCCCTCCGGCTGCGGAAAATCCTCGCTGCTGCGCCTGTTCAACCGCACGAACGACCTAATTCCTGGTGTGCGAATAAAGGGGCGCATTCTTTTGGACGGCGCGGATATCTACGACAAGGCCATGGATGTCGTGGCGTTGCGAAAGCGTGTGGGCATGGTGTTCCAAAAGCCCAATGTGTTCCCCTTAAGCATCTACGACAACCTGGTCATTGGACCGCGCAGCCACGGCATCAGACGCCGGACGCAGTTGGATGAAATTGTCCGGCGCAGCCTATCCGCCGTAGCCTTGTGGGACGAGCTGAAGGATGGCCTGGCAAAACCGGCGCAGGATTTGCAGCCGGGGCAGCAGCAGCGCCTTTGCATTGCCCGTGCCCTGGCCGTGGAGCCGGAGGTCATCCTCTTCGACGAATCCTGTAGCGCCCTCGACCCGGAGTCCACCATGAAAATCGAGGAATTGATGACGGAGCTCTCGCGGGATTATACCATCATCATCGTAACGCACAACATGGAACAAGCCGTGCGCATCTCCGATATGGCGGCCTTTATGATGATCGGGGAGGACAAGGTGGGCAGCCTGGTGGAGTTCCGCCCCACGGCGGATATGTTCGCCCGCCCGCAGGACAAGCGCACGGAGGACTATATTACCGGTAGGTTTGGGTAAATGGAAAATAAGAACGCGAAACGCGGAAATATGAAAATTTGCTTTGCTGCCTTGCTGATGCTCCCGGCGGTGCTCCTGTCCGCCTGCGGACGGCTTTCGGCCCACGACGTGACCATCGCGGGCTCCACCTCGGTGCTGCCCTATGCCGAAATTCTCGCCGAGGCTCACGCGCGCCTGGGCGGGGAAGAAATCGACATTCAGGGCGGCGGCTCGTCGGCGGGCATTACCTCGGCGCTCAGCGGCGCCGCAGATATCGGCATGTCTTCCCGGGCCCTCAAGGAAGACGAGGACCTCTGGAGCGTGGAAATCTGCAAGGACGGCCTTGCCGTCATCGTGCATCCGAGCAACCCGGTTTCCGGGCTCAGCCTTGAACAGGTACGGGGGATTTATACGCAGGAGATCACGCGCTGGAACACGTTTGGCGGCAGGGACGCGAAGATTCACATCATCACCCGGGAGGAAGGCTCCGGCAGCCGGGACGCCTTCGCGAGCCTGGTGATGGACGGCCGCGAAATCAGCCCCCGGGCCATTGTGCAGGCTTCCAACGGAGCGGTACGGCAGCTGGTTTCCGACGACCCCAACGCCATCGGCTTTATCTCCCTGGGGTTGGTGGAGGAGGGTGAAAAGCTCGTAAAGGCGCTTTCGCTGGAGGGTGTCGCCGCCACCCGGGAGAATATCCTCAGCGGCGTATATTCGCTTTCCAGGCCATTTTTATTTGTCGCCGGGGAAACGCCCCATGGCCCGGCGATGGATTTCATTGAATTTATTTTATCGGCGGAAGGCCAGCGCATCCTGACAGCCGAAGGGCTGATCACGCTGGGAGGTGATGGGGCATGAAGCGTTTGCGGGAAAACTTATCCGGCTATATCTTCTTCACTCTGGCCCTGACGTCCATCGCGGCACTGCTGCTCATCACCGTATTCATCTTGGTGCGCGGCTTGCCAATCATCCAGACGGCGGGGCTGCGCAACTTCATCCTGGGCATGAAATGGGCGCCCACCCAGGGCGAATTCGGCATCTTCCCCATGATCGTCGGCTCGGCGGCGGTGACCCTGGGCGCAGCGATCATAGGAGTTCCGGTGGGCATCTGCTGCGCTATTTTCTTGGCGGAGTTCGCGCCCGCGCCCCTGCGCAATGTTTTTCGCCCGGCGATCCAATTGCTGGCAGGCATTCCTTCCGTTGTCTACGGCTTTTGGGGACTGCTGTTCATCGTGCCGCTCATTCGCAATGTGCTGGGCGGGCCGGGGTTAAGCATTTTGGCCGGATCGATGATTCTGGGCATCATGATATTGCCCACGATTATCAGCATATCCGAAGTAACGCTCATCGCGCTGCCCCGGCATTACAAGGAGGGCGCGCTGGCCTTGGGGCTGACCCACTGGCAGGCGATTAAGTCCGTGCTGCTGCCCGCGTCGAAATCCGGCATCGTGGCGGCGGTGATCCTGGGGCTCGGGCGCGCCATCGGCGAAACCATGGCAGTGATCATGGTGCTGGGCAACGCCGTAGCGATGCCGCAGTCCATCCTGGATCCCGTACGCACGCTGACCACCAACATCGGCATCGAGATGGGCTACGCTTCGGGCGAGCACCAGCAGGCCCTCTTCGCCACGGGGGTGGTGCTGTTCATCATCATCATGCTGCTCAATTCCTCGGCGCAATATATCACTAGGAGCAAGAAAAAATGAAAAAGGCGCGCATTGGAGAAAAAACCGCCCGCCTTGTCATATGGGCGGCGGCGCTGCTGGTGATGGCTGTGCTCGTGGCCATCATCGTGTACATTCTCGTTAAGGGGCTGCCGGTGGTCAACTGGAGCTTCCTGACTGAAATCCCGCGGGACATGGGCCGCGCGGGCGGTATTTCCACATCCATCGCCGGCACGCTGCTGGTGACCCTGGTGGGGGTTGCCATTGCCGCGCCCCTGGGCATCGGTACGGCATTTTATCTCGCTGAATACACCAGGGAGAATATCATTACCCGTATCATACGCTTTTCGGCGGAGTCTTTGGCCGGCATCCCCTCCATCGTCTACGGCCTGTTCGGCTTCATCTTTTTCGTCATCCAGCTGGGGATGGGCTGGTCCGTGCTTTCCGGTGGGCTGACTTTGGCGTTCATGATCCTGCCCACCATCATCCGCACGGCCGAGGAGGCCATCCGCACCGTCCCGAACAACTACCGCGAGGTGAGCTTTTCGCTGGGCGGCACCAAGTGGCAGACCATCCGCAAGGCGGTATTCCCATCGGCGCTGCGGGGTATCGCCAACGGGATCATCCTGGGTATCGGCCGCTGCGTGGCGGAAACCGCGGCGGTGGTGCTCACGGCGGGCTCGGCGCTGCGTATGCCCAAATCGCTATTTTCACCCACGCGCACCATGGCGGTGCATTTTTATATGCTGGCGACGGAGGGCATTTCCATGCCCAACGCCTACGGCACGGCGGCGCTGCTCATCGTGCTGATTTTCCTCATCAACGTGGTGGTGGGCGCACTGGTCAATCGTTTTGTGGCAAAAGCAAGCAGATAAGAACTTTTGCGATGCTCCCTCACCGCCTGCGGGCGGAGCTCCCTCACGAGGGAGCCAGGGGATTGTTTGCGTAGCGAGAGCGTTGATTTGGAGGCCGAATATGCCATTGGATTATAACAAGGATTTGATTCCACGCGCCAAGGAACTCCGCAAAAATATGACCAGACAGGAAAGCCACCTTTGGTATGACTTCTTGCGGTCTTACTCTGTGCGCTTCCAACGGCAAAAAGTGATCTACCAATAAATACATCGCCGATTTTTATTGCGCAGCAGCTAAACTCATTATAGAGTTGGATGGACATCAACATGAAAGCGAGAATGCGAAAGAATACGATTGCATGCGCACGCAGGCATTCGAGGGTGTAGGATTGGCTGTTCTTCGATTCAAAAATGATGAAATGGTAAACCATTTTCCTGTCGTATGTAAAACGATCGACCAAGCAGTACAGCAAATTAGCGAAAATCCCCCGGCTCCCTCGTGAGGGAGCTCCGCCGCAACGGTGAGGGAGTATCGCGGAGCGATATTTGTTGCGTTAAAACAGCACGGCTTAAAGGAGGGATGATCTTGCAGCCAAAAATGGTCATAAACCACCTAAATTTCTATTATAATAAAAAACAGGCCCTCTATGATCTGAGCCTCGCGATCCCCGCGAACAGGATTCTCGCGATCATCGGGCCGGCGGGCAGCGGCATCACCACGCTGCTGCGTTCCCTCAACCGCCTTTACGAGTTGACCCCTTTTGCCCGGGCAGAGGGCGAGATCCTCCTGGACGGCAAGAACATCCATGACGAAGACGTCAGCCTGACGCGGCTGCGGCGCAGGGTAGGCATGGTGTTCGACGTTCCAACGCCGCTGCCCATGTCGATCTTCGAAAACGTCGCTTACGGCCTACGCCTGCAGGGCAAAAGAAACCGCGGCGCCCTCATGGAAATTGCCGAGAGGTCCCTCACCCTTGCCACCCTGTGGGATGAGGTCAAGGATCGCCTGCAAGTGCCTGCCATGAGCCTTTCCGGCGGGCAGCAGCAGCGGCTGTGCATCGCGCGCGTGCTGGCCCTCGAGCCGGAGGTCGTCCTCCTGGACCGCCCCTGTTCGGGCCTGGACCCCATCTCCACGGCGAAGATCGAGGACTCCCTGACGCGGCTCAAGGAGCGCTACACCATTGTCATCGCGCCCCATAATACGCAGCAGGCGGCGCGGGTGTCCGACAGGGCCGCGTTTCTACTCTCGGGACAATTAATTGAGGAAGGTCCCAACCTTGAGTTCTTCGGTGCGCCGGCGGACCGGCGTACTAGCGATTATATTACAGGAAGGTTTGGCTGATTATGAGATTTCGCTTTGACGAACAACTGGCCCTGCTCAATGAGTCATTGATCGAAATGGGCCGCATGGTGGAGCAAGCCATCGCCAAGGCCAACACGGCGCTAATCAACCGCGATATGGGAATGGCGAAAAAGGCCATCGCCATGGACGACGAGATCAACCAGCAGGAAAAGGAAATTGAAACCCAGTGCCTGAAGATCATCATGCAGCAGCAGCCCGTGGCGGGCGACTTGCGCCTGGTATCAGCCGTGCTGAAAATTTCCACGGACCTGGAACGCATCGGCGATCACGCGGGGGATATTTCTGAGATCACCCTGCTGCTGGAGGGCGCGCCCTTTATTGAACTAAAGTTGATTCCGCAGATGGCCACCGCGACGACCAAGATGGTCGCTGAAAGCATCGATGCTTTTGTCAGAAAAGACCTGGCGCTGGCGCAGGCTGTCATCGACTACGACGATGTGGTGGACGACTTGTTCATGCGGGTGAAGAAGGTGCTGCTGGAACTCATCCGCGGCAGTGCCGAGCACAGCGATCAGGCCATCGACCTGATTATGATCGCGAAGTACTTCGAGCGCATCGGCGACCACGCCACCAACATCGCGGAATGGGTAATTTTTTCTCTGACAGGGATGCACAAGGATACGCAGGTGCTGTAAGTTCCCCGTAGCCTGTCACGAAAAAGTCCAGACAAGAAGTCTGGACTTTTATGCTAAGCTGTGCCCGCGATTTGCCGCATTCTTCGCAAATGCCGCAGAGCGAAGGTAATCGCGATGATTGCGGCAGCGGTGTCGGCAATGGGCCCGGCGACGAGAATGCCGTCCATCCCGAAACGCAGCGGGAGCAGAACCATCAGCGGAGCGAGGAAGGCGATCTGCCGCGTGAGGGATGTGACGACCCCGAGCCTCGCCTTGCCGATGGACGTAAAAAAAACCGGAGGACATGGGCTGCAAACCATTGATAAAGGTCATGAGCAGGAACACCCGGAAATAGCGCACGGCAAAGGCGACGCCCGCTCCGTTGTGCATACCGAAGAGCGCGATGATCCGCCCGGGAAATAGCTGGAACAAAAGAAAGCACGCCGTGCCCACGCCAAGACAAAGCACAGCGGCTTTTCTATAAGTCTCTCTGACTCTATCAAAGTTGCCTGCGCCAAAGTTAAAGCCCCATATGGGCTGGCAGCCCTGGGAGATGCCGATGCAGATGCCCAGGTACAGCATGGCGACCTTGCCGACGACCCCGGCGACGGTCACGGCGATTTCCGCGCCGTAGGCGGACTGCGCGCCATAGCGGGCAAGCTGGTTGTTCATGAGAATCTGCACGGCGAAAATGGCAACCTGGTTCACGCTCGCCGCCGAGCCCAGGGAGAAAATTCCCATGCACCTGCGCCACACGGGGAGCAGAACGCGCCATTTCAACTGCATCTTCTGCTTCTTAATAAAGTAGAAGACAACCAGGAGGGCAGAAAGCGCCTGCCCGATCACCGTGGACCAGGCCGCCCCCGCGATGCCCCAATCCAGCACGAAGATGAACACAATGTCCAGCAGCGTGTTGAGTACAGCGCCGGAAATCAGCATGGCCATGGAGAACCTGGGGCTTTTGTCCGCGCGGATGAGGTGCGCCCCGCCGGTTGAGACCGCAAAAAACGGGAGCCCCAGCGCCGTGATCCCGGCATAGGTGACGGAATACTCCATCAGCTGGCCGGTCGCGCCGCAAAAGCGCAGGATGGGCCGCAGGAACAACAGCACGGCGGCCATGATTAAAACGCCGCCCGCAGCAAGCAGGAACAGCGCGCTGCCGGCCGAACGCCTGGCCCTGCTGTGCTCGTCCCGGCCGGACTCCAGGTTGAAATTCGAGGCGCCGCCGACACCGCACAGCAACGCCCAGGCCATGCATACCGTCACAATCGGGAACGCCACGGTGGTGGCGCCCATGGCGATGTCTTCCACGCCGTGGCCGATGAACACCTGGTCGAGCATGTTGTACACGGACCCCACCAGCATGCTGATGATGGAGGGAACCGCGAATTTCGCGATAAGCTTGTTGATGGGCTGGGTACCCAAACTATTTTCCATTTGCATAGTATAACATAAAACAGTAGGATTGTCCATGGATTTTACGGGGAATTGGTGTTATAACGCTTGTAACGTTCCCGCTTTTCTTGCGTATTACATATAGCTAATTAATTTTAGTTTTTAAGTTCATTTGCTATTGTGCAGGGCGAAAGGAGGCCGACGCGTGACCGAATTCGAAGAAATATACGCGCGCTATTTTTCCAGCGTCTATCATTATGCGCGGCGGCTGACCCGCGACGAAGCCATGGCGGAGGAGCTCACCGCCGAAACATTTTTCAAGGCCTTGAAAAACCTCTCGCGCTACGACGAAACCAAGGCCGACATCCGCATTTGGCTTTGCCAGATCGCCAAGAACACATGGATTTCCCACTGCCGCAAGCAGGGGCGCGAGCTGCCGATGCTCGGCGAACCGGAGGAAAACCACGCGCCCGCCCAGAGCATTTCAATCGAGCAGGCGCTGGAGAACAAGGAGGCCGCCCGGCGTTTGCATGTTCTGCTGCACAACATGAACGAGCCATACAAAGAAGTCTTTGCTTTGCGCGTGTTCGGCGAGCTGCCCTTTGCCGAAATCGCCGCGCTGTTCGGCAAAACGGAGAGCTGGGCGCGCGTCACCTATCATCGCGCAAAAAACAAGCTTTTGCAAGAAATGGAGGAGTCATCCCATGTATAACGAAATCAACTGCGAAGTCATCCGCGACTTGCTGCCGCCCTATGTCGATCAATTAACCAGCCCGTCCAGCTGTATTCTAGTCGAAGAGCATCTCAAAGCCTGCGAGCACTGCAAGAAAGCTTTGGAGCAGCTGCAAAACGAAGAAGCAGCAGCGCCTGTGCTTCCTGGCGAAGCGCTGGGCCGCGTGAAAAAGCAAATCAACAAAAAGCGCATATGGACTGCGTTGCTCTCAGCAATCGCTGCTTGTGCGCTTGCATTTTTTGGCTTTTACTTGATCATGATTCCCTACGCGATGCACTATGACCCAGCGCTGTTCGCGGATGAGTTAATTACGTTGGAAAAAAGCGATCAATGGGGTTATAGCGGTCTGTTCCTGATATTCAGCCAAGGCGAGAACAGGCATTTTATCAAAGAGCCAGGCCATATCTACAGGTACGACGACGTGATAATGGAAAACGGCGAAGAAATTTATGTGGTGTATATGACATGGTACCGGAATGGCTTCGACATCCTGCGCGATGTATTCCTCGGTAGCAGGGCTTTCAGCAATTCGGTATCGACGCCATGGCACAATACAATGTCTGATCGCCCGCCCGCGACGCGCCTGTATTATTATCCCCATGGGGACATAGATAAATATTGGCAGACATCGAACTACGACTACGACGGAACGCGCGGCTGGAGCCAGCGCACCCCTGTACTCGAGCGCAGCTATTTGATATGGGAGTGGGATGTGGAAGCATATGGCGAGCCGATGGATCTGCGCGAAATCCAGCATTGATAACCGCAACCAAGGTCGAGCGTCGCCGCGCCAAATATGCTATTCTTCTTACGGAGGATGCCTATGGACAAAATCGCAGCAGTCAGCCGCATGCAGGCGTACATCGCCGCCCGCCTGGACGAGGAAATCACCCTGGAGGCGCTGGGCCGAGCCGCCGGATACAGCAAGTTCCACGCGGCGCGCATGTTCCGGGAGCTCACGGGACAAACGCCCTTCGCCTACATCCGGGCGCTACGGCTCACGCGCGCGGCGCAGGCCCTGCGCGATTCCGGCGGGAAAGTGATCGATGTCGCGCTGGACCATCAATTCGATTCCCACGATGGTTTTAGCCGTGCGTTTGCCAGGCAGTTCGACATCACGCCGCAAAAATATCAGCGAGAAACGCCGCCGGTGCGCTATTTTGTCCCATACCCCGTGACGCATCCTTACATTTATGACGCAGAGGAGCACACCACCATGACAAACGAAAAAGTACCCCGCACCGTAACCGCAACGCCGGTCAAGCGCCCGGCCCGCAAGCTTATTCTTTTGCGCGCGAAACAAACGAAGGACGGCGACTATTTCGCGTTCTGCGAGGAAATGGGTTGCGAGTGGGAGGGCCTGCTGGACAGCATCCCGGAAAAATTTGACGCGCCCGCCCTGCTCACGCTGCCGCCCAACCTGGTGAAGCCCGGCACGAGCAACACCGCCGCCGGCGTCGAGGTGCCCCGGGACTACGCCAAGCCTCTTCCCGCGGGCTATGACATGATCGATCTGCCGCCCTGCACAATGCTCTATTTCATTGGAGCGCCATACGAAAACGAGGACGACTTCTGCGTGGCCATAAAAATCGCGGCAGCGGCCATGGAGGCCTACGACCCGGCGCCCTTCGGCTGGGAATTCGCGTTGGAATTAGCGCCCCGGTTCAATTTCGGGTCGTCCGCCGCGGGCGGGGCGAAATTGGCGGCGCCTTTGAAAAGCGAGTGAAAGCGTGCGCGCCGCTCCCCGAATTCCTCCCAGCCACCGCGCGACAGCTTGTGTTGCGCTACGCACAAGGAAGCCGTGATCTATTTCATGTGGGTTTCTCTAATCTTCTTCCAGGCATACGTTTAAAATCCGATCGCTTGCCCATTGCTGCCCCCAGCGATTGGCCCAGCTCTCGGTATAAAACCATGTGTACGGAACTTGCTTTCTTCTGCGATATCGCTTCAGCACGGGAAGGCTGAACCAAACAGCGGAAGGGATTCCTGTTACGAGCAGGTCAAGGGGGCCCAGCACCAGAGACTGAATTGTATGGCCATATTCATGGATGCGCACGTCATGCACCCAGGACTCTGAGCGCTCAGAACTCATGAAAATGAACATCCCCAGTGTGGAACCTTGGAACCCATCGGCGGTCATATAGGTGACGAAGCTATAGTGAAAGCGCTCTTGCCTGTACTTTTTACGCAACAGCAGCCAGGCGATGCCCCCTACCAGGTTTTGCGGCAGGCCCCAGGTAAACTGCACCGCGCAGAACAGAAGGGATTTCATTCGGCTCATGAAAACATCTCCTCAATGATAACCTTGTAGCTTTCATTATAGCATGAATGGGCGGGGAATGCAAATTATGTTTGGTTACGCCCACGCGATAAAGTAAAGGAGTCTGTTATGCAGTTTCAACTCTACACTGGCATCAAACAATTCTATAACGACACCTATGCCATCCTTATGCTGCACGAGGCGCAGAACCTCATCCCGCTGGGCAATATCATCATCGGCAACGCAGGCACGGACAAAACCGGCTGGCGCGACCCGGCGCATTGGTTCATGGCGACCGTCACGGATAAGGCTGGCATACGCCTTGTGGCGAGCATGACCCCACCGTACAAACTCACGCTATATGCCACGAACAACGAGAACAATGAAGCGGCGCTGCAATGCCTGATTGACGGCATCAGAAAAACCGGCGTATCCGTACCCGGCGTGATGACCGACAAAGATCTGGCGGAGCGTTTCGCGCAGGCTTTTACAGGCGGGAACTACAAAATCAAGTGCAGTCAGCGCATGTATGAGTTGCTGCGTGTCAACCCGAATATCCCTTCCGTTGGCAAGCTGCGCCCGGCGCGGGAAAGCGATCTGGCCTTTCTGCCCTACTGGATCGAAGGCTTTAACAGCGATTGCTTTTTCACGCCCTTTGTCGTCCCGGCGGACGACGAACGCGCGCGCTATGATATCGCAAGCGGACGGCTGTATCTTCTGGAGGATGAAGGTACGCCCGTTTGCATGACTAAAATTCCCCGCGAACTCCAAACGGCCTGCGGCGTGGGCTTTGTTTACACCCCGCCCTGGTTCCGTGGCAAGGGCTACGCGACCTCCTGCGTGGCCGCCGTGAGCTGCATTGCGCTGGAAGAGGGCTTTACCCGCTGTGTACTGTATACCGACCTGGCAAACCCGACCTCTAACAGCATTTACCAGAAAATCGGCTACACGCCCATCGCGGACTCCCTGGACATCGAATTTTAAAGCGCCGTCCCTTTCTTTGGACGCAAATAGCCCCGTCAGGTTATACCTTTCAAGCCCCCTTCATAACAATGAATGTTACGAAGGGGGCGGGCTTTTGAATGTAGCAGGTGCATTGACAAAACCGCTGGCTTGTGCTAACATAGAACCAGTTGGCTCGGATGCACACGATAAGGAGCAGAAAAAGATGAACTTGAAGGAAATGGGTATCGGCAAAAGCGGAAAGGTACTGACTGTGGGCGGCGAAAAGGCGTTGCGGCAACGTTTGCTCGATATGGGCATCACGCCGGGCACAGCCATAACGGTGAGAAAAGCGGCGCCCCTGGGCGATCCCATTGAGCTGCTGCTGCGCGGTTACGTCCTGACGCTTCGTTTGGAGGACGCGGAGAACATTACGGTAGAGGAGGCGGCCGCATGATCCTCGCGCTGGCAGGCAACCAGAACAGCGGCAAGACCACGTTGTTCAATCAACTCACCGGCTCCAATCAGCATGTGGGTAACTTCCCCGGCGTCACGGTGGACCAAAAATCCGGCAGCATTCTTGGACATAAAGAAAATACCGTAATCGATCTGCCCGGCATCTATTCCCTGTCTCCCTACACCAGCGAGGAAATCATTACGCGGGATTTCCTGCTGGGGCAGCGCCCCGACGGGATCATCAATATTGCGGACGCCACGAATATTGAGCGCAACCTGTATTTGACCTTACAGTTGATCGAACTGCAAATACCCATGGTACTTGCCCTGAACATGATGGACGAGGTGCAGGCAAACAGCGGCAGCGTTGACATTGCGCAGCTGCAAGAGGCGCTGGGCATCCCCGTCGTTCCCATTGCGGCGGCGAAAAAGCAGGGCATCGAAGAACTCATCGAACAGATCCTGGAGACAACGCGGGCGAAAGCACGGCCGGAACGCTTGGATTTCTGTCCGCCCGGCCCGGCGCACCGTACAATCCATGCCGTCGCCCACATGATAGAGGACCACGCGCAGCATATCGGCGTACCCGTTCGTTTCGCGGCAATCAAGATGATAGAGGGCGACAAGCCCATGCGGGCGGCCCTGAACCTGACGGATAACGAAATAGATATGATCGAGCACGCCATGCAGGAAATGGAAGTGGAACTGGGTACCGACCGGGCAGCCGCCCTCGCCGATATGCGCTACCAGTTCATTGAGGAGCTTTGCAAAGCTTGCGTAGATAAGCCAAAGGAGAGCCGCGAATATCGCAGAAGCGTCCGCCTAGATAGCATTTTAACGCATAAAATATGGGCGTTTCCCACATTTTTGGGGATCATGTTCGCGGTGTTCGGGCTGACCTTCGGCGTGATTGGCATGCCTCTGAGTCAGCTGCTGAAGGACGCCATCCGCATGCTGGGTGGCGTCATTGATGGCGCGTTGGCATCCTTCGGGTTGAACCCCGTGGTCCGTTCGTTGGTGATTGACGGCATATTCACGGGCGTTGGGGCCGTGCTCAGCTTTGTACCGATGATCGTCACGCTGTTTTTCTTCCTTTCCCTGTTGGAGGACAGCGGTTACATGGCGCGCGTGGCCTGTGTCATGGACAAACCGTTGCGGAAGATCGGCCTTTCCGGGCGCAGCTTTGTGCCGCTACTCATGGGCTTTGGCTGCACGGTACCGGCATTGATGGCCACGCGCACGTTATCCAGCGAGCGGGACCGCAAAATGACCATCCTGCTCACCCCCTTCATGAGCTGCAGCGCGAAGGTACCGGTTTATGCCCTGTTTGCCGCCGCCTTTTTCCCAAAAGGCCAAGCGTTCGTTATGATGGGCCTGTATGCGATCGGTATTTTGCTGGCTATCCTATCTGGCTTTGTAATGAAGAAAACGGCATTCCGGAGCGCTTCGGTTCCATTTGTGATGGAATTGCCGAATTATCGCTTCCCTTCCGCAAAAACGGTGATGCGGCTCATGTGGGACAAAGCCAGGGACTTTCTTCATAGAGCATTCACGATCATATTTTTGGCGACGATCGCGATTTGGTTTTTGCAGTCGTTCGACGTTCGAATCAACCCCGTCGACAGCACGTACAGTATGCTGGCGGCGATTGGCCGGGGCCTTGGTAAAATTTTCGCCCCCCTCGGGTTTTCCGATTGGCGCGTTGGAACGGCATTGATCGCCGGCTTTACCGCGAAGGAAGCGGTGATCAGCACCCTGGCTGTGCTCATCGGCGCCGACGGAGCGGCACTTGACGATATCCTGCATGGCTTGTTCACGCCGTTGGCGGCATTCAGTTTTTTGGTGTTTACGCTGCTGTACACGCCTTGCGCGGCAGCTGTCGCCACGGCAAAGCGGGAATGGGGTAGTCTGAAAGGCGCGGCTTTGGTGGTTCTTTTCCAAACGGGAGTCGCGTGGCTGTGCGCGTTCTTAATATATCAAATTGGCGCATTGGCGGGTTTCGCATATTGACACCGGCATTTTTCCATGCTATAATCAACCTAATAAACGCAATAATGAAAGGGTGTTTTTATGCAGAGCGCAATCTTAGGCGGCACGCTTCCACGAGTGTCTTTTCCAGAAAACGCGGGCGTTTCCTCCAAGACGGTCCTTGACTTTTTGAGGGAGGTAGAAGAAAACGGCATAGAACTACATAGCTTTATGGCGGTACGCGGCGGCAAGGTCGCATGCGAATGCTTCCGGGCGCCATATGAGCCCAAGTACAGGCACCAGATGTGGTCCGTGAGCAAGTCCTTCGCGGCGACGGCTTTAGGTATCGCCATCGGCGAAGGCCTCCTGACGCTGGATACGCCTGTCATGGAAATTTTCCCGGAGTACCGACCAAAAAAGACAGACGCAAACCTGGAAAAGCTCACATTCCGCCACCTAGTGACCATGACAGCGGGAAAAAGCCCGCCGTATCTTTCGCCCAAGGGCGAAAACGCGGATTGGATCAAAACATATGTGAACGCCTCGTGGTACAACGAGCCGGGCGCGGAGTACCGTTACATCAACGAGAATTTCTTCATCATCTGCGCCGCGGTGGCGCGCGTGACAGGCATGTCCATCATCGAATATCTGACGCCGCGGCTGTTTGAACCGCTTGGAATCGTCGATTTATTTTGGGAAACAAACAACCGGGGCGTGGAAGCCGGGGGCTGGGGCGTGTTCTGCCGCATGGAGGATTTGGCGAAGTTTATGCGCTGCTATCAGCTTGGCGGCAAGTGGGAAGGCCGGCAAATTATCCCCGAGGAATGGGCGCGCGAGGCGACTATTTATCAAACCCCCAGCGTCGGGATTCATAAGGCCACCAAGGTCGGTTATGGCTATGGCTTCTGGATGAACCCCGGGGAAGGGTACCGCGCCAACGGCATGTTCTGCCAGTTCGGCATCGATTTCGTGAACCACGACGGGCTGTTTATCTGCAATTGCTCGCACACGGAAGAGCAAATCGTGCAGGACCTGGTGTTCAAGTATTTCCCCGCCGCGTTTATCGAACCGGGGAGCGAAGAGACCGTGCCCGGGTTCCACGAAACATTGGCTGCTTCCAAAGTGGAGGAAGCCCCGGCAGCTTCGCGCAGGGTCCCCGCCCTGGAAAATAAACTCAGCGGAACCACCATCCGTCTGCGCAAATACCGGCTGGTCGACGCGATTGGCTTTGCCTTCGGCTCCATTCCAGCGATTGTCAATTCCAAAACATCGGTCAAGCCTTGCCAAATGAATGATATCAAGATGCGTTTTGAAGAGAGCGGGCTGCGCTTTTCCTGGTCCGAGGGCGCGCAAAAGAACGATGTGCTCTGCGCCATGAACGGCGGCTACAACGAAGACCTAATCACCATTGGCGGCATCGCCTACAAGATGCTCAGCTTTGCCAAGTGGAACGACGACGACACGCTGCTTGTGCAGCTGCGCGCCATCGAAAGCATTGCTACGCAGCGCTTTACGTTCACGTTCAGCGGCTCCCGCGTGAAAATGACCATGCGCAGCACCCCGTACATCGAGACCATCGCCGAGTTCCTGTATGAGGGCGCGAGCTTCCTGTTCAAGTCCCCGCTGATGCTGAAGGTGCTGCGCCTTGTCATATCGCAACTGCCCAGGATTGGAGAACCAAAGGTAAAAGGCAAGCTAAAATAAAAGCGTATGATACAGAACAACGGGCGGACCTAAAATCCGCCCATTGTTTTATGTGTAAGTCGCCTAAGGCCTGTACGCGATTGCTTCCACTTCCACCAACGCGCCCTTTGGCAGGGCAAGCACCGCCACGCAAGAGCGGGCGGGTTTTTCCGTGAAATATTTGGCGTATACCTCGTTGAACGCGGCAAAGTCTCGCATGTCCGTTAGGAAGCAGGTTGTTTTCACAACGTGGCCGAGTTCGCAGCCGGCAGCCGCCAACACCGCCTTCAGATTTTCAAGCAACTGCTCGGTTTGCTCCGCGACTCCGCCGCTCATCATTTCGCCTGTCTCCGGCAGCAGGGCGATCTGCCCTGATGCGTACACCATGCCGCCCTGCGCGATCGCCTGGGAATATGGCCCAATGGCGGACGGCGCCGCTTTTGTCGTAATGATCTCCATTTAGTTTACACCTTTCTATAATTCCGCGAGCGCTGCGGTCAAATTGCCCATGGCCTGCGCAAGCACCGCTCTTGGGCAGGCGATGTTCATGCGCATAAAGCCGGAGCCGCATTGCCCGAACGTGAACCCCGCGTGAAGCCAAAGATTCGCTTCCGTTATAAAGTCGACCAAATCATCGTCGTCCATGCCAAGCGCCCGGCAATCCAGCCACAGAAGGTAAGTACCCTCCGGCTTGATGAGCTTGATCTTCGTTTGCGCCAGCGCCTGTTCCGCGTAGCGCGCGCTTTCCTCCAAATAAGCCACCATTTCGTCACGCCACGCCTGCCCATGCAGGTACGCGGCCTTGGTGGCGGCCTGGCCCATGGTATTCAGCTGGGCGTACCCCGTTCTTTGAATCTCCCGCGAAAACGCGTCGCGCAGCTTGCTATCCTCAATAAAAATATTTGCCGTCTGCAAACCCGCAAGGTTAAACGTTTTGCTGGGTGCCGTCAGGATTATGGTCTTGTCCCTGAGCGCCGGGAACGCGTCCGAAAAAACGGTATGGCGATAACCGCTGAATACAAAGTCCGCGTGTATTTCGTCAGAGGCCACTGTCACGCCGTATTTGAGGCAAATCTCGCCCATGCGGCTTAGTTCTTCCTTCGTCCACACCCGCCCTACCGGATTATGGGGAGAACAAAGAATAAAGAGCTTGACTTCGTTCGCCCTGATTTTTTCCTCAAAATCGTCAAAGTCGATTTCGTACTTATCACCGCGCAGTTGTAGTTCATTGACGACAAGCTTGCGGTCGTTGTCGTTGACCACGTCCATGAAGGGGTAATACGCGGGCTGCTGGATGAGGACGGCGTCTCCTTCCTTCGTCAATCCCCGCACCGCGGCGGCAAGGGCAAATACCACGCCGGGTACTCGCACATTCCATTCGGGCTTTGCCGCCCAGCCAAAGTTGCGGCGCATCCAATCGCACGCGGCCTGTTCATAGCTTTGGTCCGCGTCGGTATACCCGAATACGCCGTGCTCTGCCGCGCGGACAAGCGCCTGCGAAACTTCCGCGGGCGCCTTGAAATCCATATCGGCGACCCACATGGGAATTGTGCCGCCTTCCCCCTGCCAAAACATGTACTTGACCGAATCCGTATTCCTGCGGTCGACAATTTCGTCAAAAATAGATGGCATATGATTTTTCCTCCCGTGAATGGTGTATGGATATAGTATACATCCTTTGCGCGAAGATTGCAAGGGTTTTCTCAGGCTTGACATCAATCTTCGCCTGTGTTAAAATAGAGTTCAGTTCATACTGGGAGGATGCACCATGCAAGAACAACTCGACGCCTTGCGCGCAGTATTTCAAGAAAAGCTTGCCACGTGCGCGGATTCCGCCGCTCTGGAATCGCTGCGCGTGGAGTTTTTGGGCAAAAAAGGCCATGTGGCGGGGCTCATGCAGAACCTGCGCACCCTTAGCGGCAACGAAAAAAAGGACACCGGCCAGCTCATCAATATCTTTAAGCAGGAAGCCGCAAACGGCATTGGCGAAAAGGCTGAAACACTGCAATCTGAAGCGCTGGACCGGCTCGTGCAATCCGCGAAGCAATACGACACGAGCCTGCCCTCCTCAAAGTCGCTGGGATCCTATCATCCCATTACGCTGGTGCAGCGGGAGTTGGAACAAATTTTCATCACCATGGGCTTTGCCGTGGAGGATTACAACGAGGTGGTGGACGATTACCAGTGCTTCGAAAGCCTGAACATTCCGGAGCATCACCCCGCGCGGGACATGCAGGATACCTATTACCTGGATAACGGGCAGGTGCTCAAGACGCACACTTCGGCGGCGCAGAACGCCATCATGCGAAAATACGGCGCGCCACTTCGGGCAATTTTCCCGGGGCGCTGCTTCCGTAACGAAGCCGTCGACGCCAGCCACGACAATACCTTCTTCCAAATGGAAGGCATCATGATTGACCGGGACATCTCAATCTCAAACCTGATCTATTTCATGAAAACAATGCTCAGCGAAGTGTTCCAAAAAGATATTAAGGTACGGCTACGGCCGGGGTTTTTCCCCTTTGTGGAACCTGGCTTTGAACTGGACATCAACTGCCTCATCTGCGGCGGCGAGGGTTGTTCAACCTGCAAACAATCCGGTTGGCTGGAGCTGTGCCCCTGCGGCATGATCCACCCGCGGGTGCTGGGAATGGGCGGCGTCGACACGGAGGAATACACCGGATTCGCCTTTGGCCTGGGACTCACGCGCCTTGCTATGATGCGCTACGGCATCAGGGACATCCGCGATTTAAACGCAGGCAACCTGAAAGTTTTGTCTCAGTTTGTGAGCGCGTAAGGAGGAAAATGACATGCTTGTATCTATGAATTGGGTGCGCGATTTCGTTGATCTGGATGGCCTGGATTTGGAAGCGCTAATCCATCGTTTTACGCTTTCCACGGCGGAAGTGGAAGAGGTTATCCATAAGGGTGAGAGTACAAA